>Ga0193955_1000624_pt1 | contig 18975 bp, 14 predicted proteins | sample BB_6_MG_FD_140343 | JGI IMG/M metagenome (GOLD analysis project Ga0193955, IMG submission 140343) | Microbial mat bacterial communities from the Broadkill River, Lewes, Delaware, United States - BB_6_MG | ecosystem: Environmental > Aquatic > Freshwater > River > Microbial mats | place: USA... | reverse complement strand
TGAAGGTACGCTTTAAGTTGATGTCCCGGAAGAGGATGCCGTACATGGAGTCGTTCAAGAGCATGTCAAGGTCTTCCATGGCGGCGCAGGCTGCGATTTCGGCCATGCAGAGGCCGGAGGCGTAGTTGACGAGGCGGATGTAGCGGTCGTTTTCTTCACAGGCATCATCCAGGGCTTCACGCATGATCTTGAAGTTGGCTTGGGTGGCAAAGGTGCCGCCGAACCCTTCGGTGGTGGGACCGTAAGGGACGTAGTCCAGAAGGGACTGGGCCGTGGAGCGGATGACCGCGATGATGTCGGCACCGGAGCCGGCTGCGGCTTTGGCCTGGAGGCGGTCTTCGTAGATGTTACCGGTGGCGACGATGAGGTACTTCCAGGGCTGGGGCCCTACGGGATATTTGGCCTTCTTCTCGGCTTTCACCTTGCGGGTGCTATCGAGACGTCCGATGGCTTCATCGCAGAGCTCTTTCTCTTTGGCAGAGACCTCGTCATGTGAGAAGCGGGTGATGTTGCCGAAGTCGATCTGACCCTGCTCAATGAGTTCGGCGGTGGTTGCGGCATCCCGGCCGGACTCCAGCATGGCTGCAGCAAAATGCCCGGATGCACCGGCTTCCAGGGCACCCTTCTCCTGGAGGATTTCTACCAGGCGGTTGGGAAGGGGCGTGCCTTCGGCATTGACGCCATCCACTCCGTAGAGTCTGAGTACGGCGCGTTCAACGGAGACCGAAGAGTAGCTGTCGATCATGGCTTGGACCTGATCGGCAATCTGTTTTGCCTTGGACTTCAGTCTGTCAATCTGCTCTTGGTTTAAATCGATGTTGGCCATAGTGCGTATCCTGATTCATGGGTCCACCGGAAGAGGGTTTCTCTTGGGCTTTCCGGTTTCGGGTTATTGCGAGTCCCTGGTTGTTGATTCAGGGGCGTCAATCTGCTCTCTGATGCTTGTTTTGATGCTTTCGGGCAGAGGAAAGCAAAGGGCCAGTTCCAGCGGTTTGCGATTGGTGCGTACCGCTGAGGCTGCGTTTTCAGACGAGAGTTTCTCAAGTCTGTATGGCATCAGGGAAGCCAGGTTGGAGAGATCCACGGCTTTTCCCTCCTCGTCTGCAAACTCCACGTCGAGCATGCGGAAGAGGTGGGGGGTTTTCAGCTCCAGCACTTTTGGATAGTGCGTGGTGCAGAAAAAAATCAGGGGGCGTTCCCCGTAGTTGTTAATAAAGATGCGGGAGAGTTCCGCACCGTTTACCGGGTCGGTTGAGAGAAAGAGTTCGTCGGCCAGAATAAAGGCGCCCTCCTGTGGTTCCCGGGAGAAGAAGTGCAGTTCTTCCCCGAAGGAGGAGAGGTCTTTGGTCATGTCTCCGGATGACTTCAAAAGCAGCTGTACCGATTCCGGGTAGTGGAGGGTGATGGTCTCAGCCGGAACGGGAAGGCCCGTGCGTACAGCTGTGAGGAGGAAATAGAGGGTCTTTAAGACCGTGGTCTTCCCGCTCATGTTGGCGCCGTAGAGCACGTTGGCCCCCTGGTCCAGGTCGATGGTCAGGGGAACGTTGGCCTTGCCTTTCTTTCGGGAGAGGGCATAGGAGAGACCGCCTGTGAGGCTGAGGCGGCATCCCGTCTCAAACTCGGGGAAGGCGAGCTTCTCTTTATGCTTCACGAAAACAAGGGTGTAGAGAAGACATCGTTTTTTTCGCTCTTCGTAACATGTGAAAAATGCCTCGAAAAAGGGCACCAGCTCGGCGTTGATTCCGGCCAGTAGGCTGGCAGTGCACGTTTCCAGTTCATGGGTGAGGGTCTCTTTTTCTGCAGCAAGCACAGCCAGGGCTTCTCCCGGGGTGTGATCCACTCGAAAGGTCTCCCCTGTTTCCGTGACGCGAAGAAGAGAACAGGTTCGGGCCTTTTCAAGGATCGGCCCCTCGCCTTGGATTTCCCGTGGAAAGGGGTAGATCATGCGAAGGCCGATGGCCTCCTCCACCGCTTTTTCATGGGCAAGGGTCTCCAGGTGAAGGTTTTTATCAACCTCCTCCAGCTTTGTTTTGACCCATGCTGTGGCCTCGTCCGTCTTCAGGGCGGCACCACCGCGCTCTGTGTGATCGGCCAAGACCCTTCGAAGACCGTCCAGGGCTTCGTGGGTCTCTACAGCTGTGGGAAACGCTGTCTCAAGGTTCGTGAGTTCTGCCGTTACAGTGAGGAATCGGTTCAGCTCGAACAGGTGAAACTGCTGAAGAGCGGCCCCTTCAAAGTGGGGGAGCAGGCTTTCCAGGAGGGGGAGCTGCCGACTCACCTTGATAAGCTCGGCAAGGGTATCAGGGGCAAAAGCTGCTTCCACTCCTTTAAGAGACTCAAAGTGGGCGATTCCCGCCTCCCGTCCCATGGGGTCAAGGATGGTGACCGGAATAAGGGGAAGGCCCAGGTCGAAGAGAGAGAGGTAGGCATCAAATGCCAGTTCCTCTTTGAGGGCGTTCGGTATGATCTCCTGTCTAAATTCCAATGCCATGGGTACCGTCCCTGAAGAGGTTGTGAACTTGAGTGTTTGCCGGAAGCAGGCTGCGATCGAAGGGGGCCTCTTCCCGGATGAAGATTCGCTTTACCTTCACGGTGTGAAGGAGGCGAACTTCCGGTTTGAAGAGGAGGGCCTTTCGCGGGCCTGCGGAGACGTTCTGGTAGAGGGTCATGTTGTCGAGGATCAGGGTGAGTCCGGTCAGCGGAGCCAGGTGCTCGGCCAGGGTCAGGGTCAAGGCTCCGTTCAGGTAGAGTATCCCGGGCTTGGTTCCCAGTCGTCCGAGCTTTCCATGGAGGGCCTTGTCCGTAAAGGGCATGACCTGTCCGTGGTGAATCACCTCCATGGCGTCATCAAAGAGGATGGAGCGTGTGGCCTCCTCTTTTACAGCAGAGATCGCTTCGGTTGCCTGGCGGTCACAGCCGTCAAAGGCGATGGCTGCGAGAAACCCTTCGGCTTTGCGCCTCTGGGGCTCCCGTTTGGAGAAGAGCACCGAGAAGTAGAACGCATCGCAAAGATCAGGGTTGGCCAGGAACTGACGGTCAATGGAACCGTCGATGAGCAGGACGGTTTCATCAGGTACCAGTTCTTCAAGTTCGCGTTTCAGAAGCGCCAGCTCCACCCCTGTATTGGGCCCTTCCAGAAGGATGTCAAAGGCCAGGGTGCAGCGTCCCAGAACCAGCGGTTTGGCGAAACGCGGCGGCACAAATGTGGCGCAGGTTTCGTATTTGCCGGTGTGGCCCTCAAGGTGCTCGCCGGCCGTCACGAAAAAGGAGCCGGGCATCACGCGGATGCCGGGTTTCACCCCTCCGTCGAATTCATCGGTGGTCTCGCCGTTGATACCGATGGAGGTGAGAAGGAGGGGTTCCCCTTTTCGTATCCTTTCAGCATACACGGCGTTGAAGGCCGTGGTTTTTCCAGCGTTTTTATCGGTTCCGATGAAACAGTACGTTTTCATGACGGGCTGAATCCTATGGTGCCTCCGGCGGCCCTGCCGGGGGCCAAACTTTTGAAAAGTTTGATAAACAGGTTTTTGTTGTGTTGTATGTGCTGCTTCTGCGAAAGAGTTCGCCCTGAGGAACGAAGGGCGAACTCTTTCGCCACATGGGGGCCAGGGGATCATCCCCTGGCCGCCGGAGGCACTGCAGTTGTTTTTAGTCGCGTTTGCGGCGCTTCAGGTTGGCGGGCTCCAGGTAGAGTTTTTCACCGGAGAGGAGCTTGGCCACGCCGTCCAGGGGCTTGTACTGTTTGTCGCTCTCTTTGCAGATGTTGCAGCGTCCGCAGTTGGAGAAGACCTCTTCGGGCTGGGTGTAAGTGGTGATGACCCCTTCGTAGTTCCTTAAGGCAAATCGCCGGTCGGACTGGGAGAGGAGGTAGTTGGGCATCACGGGAATCTTCCCGCCGCCGCCGGGGGCGTCCACGACGAAGGTGGGGACCGCCATGCCGGTGGTGTGGCCGCGGAGGTTTTCGATGATCTCCATGCCCTTGGTGATGGAGGTCCGGAAGTGGGAGATACCCACGGAAAGGTCGCACTGGTAGATGTAGTAGGGCTTCACTCGGATGCGCAGCAGCTCGTGCATGAGTTTTTTCATGATGTTGGGGCAGTCGTTGACGTCTCTCAAGAGTACGGTCTGGTTGCCCATCTGGATACCGGCGTTGGCAAGGCGCTCGCACGCCTCTTTGGAATCTGCGGTGATTTCATCCGGGTGGTTGAAGTGGGTGTTGACGTAGATGGGGTGGTATTTCTTCAGCATGTTGCACAGGTCATCGGTGATGCGCTGGGGCATAACCACAGGGGTTCGGGACCCGATGCGGATGATTTCCACGTGCTCAATTTCACGTACTTTGCTGATGACGTACTCAAGGGAGTCGTCCGTGAGGGTGAAGGGGTCTCCGCCGGAGAGGAGAACGTCACGGATCTCTTTGTGCTCCCGGATGTAGTCGATGCACTTGTCGATGGACTCTCGGGTCAGGTGGGTGTCATGGTCGCCCACCATGCGGCGTCGGGTGCAGTGACGGCAGTTCATGGAGCAGATGTGGGTTACGAGAAGAAGGACGCGGTCAGGGTAGCGATGGGTAAGGCCGGGGACGGGGGAGTCCACATCTTCGTGAAGAGGGTCGTCCTGGTCATCGGCTGCCACATGGAGTTCATTGATGGTGGGGACCGCCTGAAGGCGAACGACGCCTCGGGGGTAGTCCTTTTCCATGATGGACGCGTAGTAGGGGGTGATGGCCATGGTGAATTTTTCAAGGCACTTTTCGAGATCCTGCTCCATTGACTCATCAATGGGCATGATTTTCTTGAGCGTATCGATGTCTGTGACAACGTTTCGGAGCTGCCATTTCCAGTTGTTCCAATCTTCTTCAGGAACATCCTTGTAGAGTTCAATTTCCCTGTAGTCGTGACGCTTGTATTCTTTCATGCTGTGAAAACCCTCTGTTGTGTGCTATTGAGCTTGTTGACGATTCTATGTCGACACCGGAGGGGAGTTCGTGTGGGAGCGACTCCCTTCCGGTACTCTTTTCGGCCACCCTGACCCGTGTGGTTGGGTGTCGGGTGCAGGGTTGGAACATGCTGTCCAGTCTGGCCCGGTGCTGAAGTGCTTCCCTCAGTCACCGTTATTGTCCCGCCTCAAAGGCATTTAAGTATCTTCGTTGATACCGCGTGCTGTCCTTCTTGGCTTTTTCACGTTTTCTACACGTAGAGCTTCTCGTACATCTCTCGAATATCGTTGGACTCCCGGACGACATTGAGTGCAATTTCGGCGTGGCCGGCGGTGTAGCCGTTGCCGATGATCATGTCCACGTCTTTTCCGATGCCTTCGGCGCCCAGGGCTGCCTTGGTAAAGGAGGTGGCCATGCTGAAGAAGTAGACCACGCCTTTGTCGCGGCACATCATGATGGAGCCCAGCTCGGTGTTGGGGATGTTGACGCAGTTAATAATGACGTCGGCAAGCTTGCCTTCGGTAAGGGTGTTGATGGTGTCGTAGCAGGAGAGGGCGTCCGAGGCGTCAAGCTTGATAACGTCGTCGCAGATGTTCAAGGCTGACAGGGCCTCACAACCTGCATCGGAGTACTCCACGCCGATGATGCGGCCGGTGACACCGGCACGGCGCTTGGCTTCCCATGCGCAGAGGATGCCGGATTTTCCGCCGGCGCCGATGATGACGGCGGTGTCGCCCTGTTTGACAAGGCGGGCTGTCTGGGCGGGGGCCCCGCAGACATCAAGGACGGCCAGGGCCAAAGTCTCGGGCATGTCTTCGGGGAGTTTGGCGTAAAGGGAGTTCTCAAACAGAACCGCCTTGGCCTTCACCTTGACCTGATCGGTGTCTTTCTTCACCTCAAGGATCTCTTCGATCTCAAGGGGGGTCAGGGAGAGGGAGACGAGGCTGACGATACGGTCCCCTGCTTTTAAAGGACAGCTCTCTTTGAGCTTTTCACCCACGGCAGCAACGGTACCGATGAGCATGCCGCCGGAACCGGTGACAGGGTTGTGCATCTTGCCGCGGTCCCCCACGATTTCAAGGATGCGGGCCTTTATCTTCTCATCATCGGCACCCACATCGTTTTTGATCTGGGTAAAGCTGGCCGAGTCGATGTTGAGGAACTGAACGTCGATGAGGAGTTCATTGTCCCATATGCGGCTTAAGTTGTTGTCGATTTTCTGGGCAGGCTGAGGCAGAACGCCTTCGGGTTCGATGACTCTGTGGGCTCCAAAGGGGTTGCCGTTCTTAATCACTTCCAAAGACATGGTATCTTAACTCCTTCTTTATTGAAAAGCTGCGGTATGATCCCCAGGGCAGGGGTGCAACAGTTTGAGCTTGTGCCTAAATCCGGTCTGTATCAGTTGGCCACTTTGCCGCAGACCCCGTGGAAAAAGAGGTCCACATAGCTGTCAGCAATTTCGTTGATGGAGAGGGGGCCTTCCGGGTTGTACCAGTACGAAATACCGGTACACATCTGGAGCAGGGCCCGTGAGGAGATGGTGACGTTGTCAATTGCCAGCTCCCCCTTGTCTATCCCTTCCTTAAGAATTTCCTTATAAAGTCGCTCGTATCGATCACGCATCTTGACGATTTTCTTGTAGTTGGTCACTTCGAGGCTTCTGAGCTCCGCATCGGCGACGTAGGTCTCGTCGGCATCCACGGTGTGGTACTCCACGTGGACACGAATGGCGTTTCTCAGCTTTTCCAGAGGGCTGTCTACCCCGTCGATCTCCTGGGAGACTTTGGTGATGAGGTTGCTCATGGTGTATTCCATGATCATGAAGAGGATTTCCTGCTTGGAATTGAAGTGGTGGTAGATGCTGCCACCTTTGACGCCCGCACGTTTTGCAAGCTCTCGGAGGGTGGAGCCGCTGTAGCCTTTTTCTCGGAAGAGGCGAGCGGCCTCTCGGAAAATGATGGTCTTGCGTGTGGAGATGGTCGTGTTGCTCATGGACGGCTTCCCTTTGGGTTCGGGTTATGGGCCTTGATTCGGTGGCGCAAATCGTGTCGATGTGAAACCTAACGTTTGTTAGGTTAGGTCCATGGGGCCGACAAAGTCAAGGGAAAAAAGCGGGCTGTTGGCGGAAAAATGCCATGGGAAATAATGTGGGGCTTGGCATGGTATTGGCATGTGATTGCAGTGGTTTTACGAGTGGTTAAAAATTTTTCTAAAGGAGGTATCAATGTTCTTCTTGAAAAAATAAGTTGCCTCCTCGGGTGCTTATCATCAGGCGGAACGCCATTGATGTTAAAACGCTCTATTGGGGTATCTCGTTAAGACCCTTGACAATACGTTGATCTGCAGACTATATACTGGGCTACCTAACGCTTGTTAGGGCGTGGGTGATGCATAAAAGGACGGGTGAAACGGCCTGTCTGAGATACCGGATTCTCCTGCCACCAACAGAGTCGATTCAGTGTTCCGGGGATCCGAAAGCAGTTGAGATGATGCCCTGCTTAGGTGTCATGGCCAAAGGTTGCCTAAGTCTGGGATCGTGGGTGTCAAACATAATGCGGTCGCAAGAAGGATAAGCTGTATGAACAAAGTCACGACAATAAGCGATGCTGTGGCGCGGATCGAAAACGGGATGACCGTGATGATCGGCGGTTTTATGACGGTGGGAACTCCTGAGGCCCTTGTGGATGCCGTCGTCGAGAAAGGTGTGAACAATCTGACCCTGGTGTGCAATGATGCCGGAGTTCCGGGCATGGGCGCTGGAAAGTTTATCCGTCGCGACATGGCCAGCCGGTTCTATGCCTCCCATGTGGGGCTCAACCCAGAGTTCGGAAAGCTGATGGCCGAAGAGAAGATCGATGCCGTGCTTGTGCCCCAGGGGACCCTGGCCGAACGGATTCGGGCCGCTGGCGTTGGCCTGGGCGGGATCCTCACCCCCACAGGGGTGGGAACCGATGTGGAGAAGGGCAAAGAGAAGATCACCGTGGACGGGCGTGAGTTCCTCCTGGAGCCCCCCATCAAAGGGGATGTGGCACTGATCAAGGCTTTCAGGGCGGATCGTCAGGGCAACCTTGTTTTCCGCAAGTCGGCCCAGAACTTCAACCCGCTTATGGCCATGGCCTGTGACTATGTGATTGTGGAAGCGGAGCATGTGGAAGATGTGGGCGTTATCGATCCCGACCACGTGATGCTGCCGGGAATATTTGTCGACGCAGTGGTAAAGGGGGTGTGATGATGGCTGAAAAAATCAACAAACGCGAAATGATTGTCAAGCGCATCGCCAAAGAGTTCAAGGACGGCGACGTTGTGAATCTGGGCATCGGCATGCCCACCATGGTGGCCGATCACGTCCCTTCCGACGTGGAAATTTTCCTTCAGTCTGAGAACGGTTTCATCGGTATCGGCCCCTGTCCCCCAAAGGGCGAGGAAGACCCCGACCTTATCAATGCAGGGAACAAGCCGGTGACGGTTAAGGCCGGCGGCTGCTTTTTCGACAGCGCCACCTCCTTCGGTATTATCCGGGGTGGTCATGTGGATGCCACGGTTCTGGGGACCCTTGAGGTGGATCAGGAGGGCAACATCGCCAACTACATCATCCCCGGCAAGATGGTGCCCGGCATGGGCGGTGCCATGGACCTGTGCACCGGTGCCAAGCGTGTGATCATTGCAACCGACCACGTGAACAAGAACGGCTCCTCGAAAATTCTGAAGCGCTGCACCCTGCCTCTTACCGCCGCAAACCAGGCGGATCTCATCGTCACCGACATGGCGGTGATGGAGGTGACCTCAGGCGGGTTGGTGCTTAAGGAGGTTGCCCCCGGTGTTACTGTGGCTGACGTGGTTGAAAAGACCGACGCTGACCTTATTATTCCAGATGAGGTGCCCACGATCTGTGTTGGGTAGTCCTTCCGCCATAGCCTGTGAGTATGGTAAAAGCCGTGTCCCGATAAGGGGTACGGCTTTTTTGATTTTAGGGACTCTTATGCATCCATCGTTTTGGGTCAATGGGGCGTGTCATGAGAATGGGGTTTTATTTTTAGGTGAAATGTTTTAAAAGCACAATGTTATGAGTAGGCTGCAAAGGGGTGGCCTTCCGACGCAATCGTTGGCCTTTGCTGTAAGGAATTTAGGATGCGTTGGAGTGATGATATCTACATGAGGTTGATTATGAAGTACCGTGGTGTGCTGCGTCCATCGTGGAGGACGTTTTTTGTAGAACTGCAGAAAGATCTGAAGCTGTTGGGTCTGTTGATCCTCTCGCTTCAGCTGTATCGTCTGTTTATTACCGTTGTGTTTCGCTCTGCCATGTCGGACGGCTTAGCCATGGGAGATTACGGGCTTGCCTTCTTCAACGGCCTTCGTTTTGACGGTCGGGTCTCCATGATCTCTTTAATCCCCTCCCTTTTTTCCACCATCCTCTGTGCCTTTGTTGATATTAGAAAGCTCTCCACAAAAATCCGGGCATGGACGGTACGGTTTGTTCTGCTCCTTAATACGGTCATTTTTTCGGTGAACTACATGTTTGTTACCGAATACAAAGACACCTTCAATCAGTGGATATTTGGGGCCGTCTACGATGACTTTGGGGCGGTTCTCAAATCTGCTTGGAGTACCTACCCCGTTGTGGCCATTGCCCTGGCCGCAGGGGTGTTTTATCTCATTTTCTCCAAGCTGGCCTTGAAGGTCGTTGAGAACCCGATTGTTTCTGACACGTGGCTACGCCGGTTGAACCGATCTGTTCCCCTCAAGGTGGTCGCTACCACCGTGGTGCTCTGTCTCATGACTTTTTCAGCACGGGGTTCTGTGGCTCACCGCCCGGTTCAGCTGAAGGATGCGTCGGTGACCCGGGACTCCTTTTTAAACCGAATGGTCTTGAACCCCTGGTCTGCCCTTCGATATGCCGTGAAGCATCAGATGAAGGTTTCAAGTGCGGCTGGAATAGAGAGCCTGTTGCCCGGTGGGGATATCAAAATGGCTGTTGAGGTGCTTTTTGGCCCCTCAGCTCATGGCAATCTGGACGAGGCCATGCAAAGGACCAGTCGCGGCCTTGCTGTCAATCGACCCAAGCACATCTTTTATATTGTGATGGAGAGCATGGACAGCTGGCCCATGCTTCCTGAGTATCGGGCCATGAACTTGATGCCGGAGATGGAGCGGCTGGGGCACGAAGGGGTTCTGGTAAACAGTTTTGTATCCGCCGCCGGTGGGACCATGGGCTCCCTTGCCGCCATTATTACAGGGCTTCCGGAGGTTGGTGTAATCACCAATTACCAAGCCTCATCCCGAACGCCTTTTCCCACCTCCCTTGCCCCTCAGTTCAAGGCCTTGGGGTATGAGACGAACCTGTTTTACGGTGGGTATCTCTCTTGGCAGCGCCTTGAGGATTTTTCCCGGAATCAGGGCTTTGAAAACCAGTACGGTGGCAATCACATGGGGGACTGGCTAAAGGGCAACGAGTGGGGGGTGGATGACGGAGCTTTGTTCGATTTTATCGTGACACAACTCGACAAAGAGACCCCTACCTTCAACCTGATTCTCTCCACCTCAAACCACCCTCCCTATGATTTGGATATCTACGGCAAGGGGTTTCATCTGAAAGAGATCCCGGAGAGCCTGAAAGAGGTTTATGACGGGCGGGTGCCCCTCGACGTCTTCGGGCACCTCTGGTACTCGGACCATGAGGTGGGGCGCTTTGTACGCGAGGCGGAAAAACGGTTCCCCAATGCCCTGTTTGCCATCACAGGAGACCACTGGTCTCGGAAATTCCTGAACGAGCATCCCACCCTGTATGAACGTTACAGTGTCCCCTTTGTACTTTATGGCAAGGACGTTCTTGAAGGGGTCGAGGTGCCGAAGCAGATGGCTGGAAGTCATCTGGATATCATGCCGACACTGCTTGAGCTGGCCGCCCCGAAGGGGAGTACGTACCATAGTCTGGGGAGCAATATCCTGGATCGGGACAGGGCGCAGGTGGGGATCGGACGAGGGGTGATGATGACGCCGGGTAACCTGATAGCCGGAGGCACGGTAGAACGTCTTCCCTTTGGGGAGCAGCTCCCGACACCAGGCCCTGGGGATGTGAGTCGCCTTGTCCAGTCCTGGAGAGCCCTGGGGTGGTGGCGGATTATGCAGGGCAGCGAGTTGCCCGGAGAGAGAGAGGTTCTGGCCGGTGTGATACCCTGACTTGTGGCAGGGTGACGACGAGAAAGATGAAAGGGCGACACGTGAATTCGTGTCGCCCTTTTTTATGGCCACAACGTCTGTCTATCATAGCGAGGTTCGTCACCCCAACGTTCTGAGGCAATTGCACATGGGTGTCGTCTTGCACCGCCCTTCGCGTATGTATTCGGGCCGTGTGTAACATCAATCACCATGCGCCACAGGCTCTTGGGGTATGGATGTTTTTTTGTAACTGTTCAAATCCCAAGAGCTGTCTCCGGCGGCAATGATGCCGGAGGCACACGCTGACTCGTTACCTTTTTTATTCGTTATTTAAAATGCGTTGCTCGATGCCTGTGGTGCTGTGTCCGTCCATGAGAGGGACCAGTTCCACACGGCCTCCATAGCTCTCCACCACCTCTTTTCCCACCACTTCGTGGGGCTTGTAGTCTGCCCCTTTGACGAGAATGTCAGGTCTGACGGCACGAATCAACTCAATGGGGGTGTCCTCATCAAAGATGACAACGAGGTCCACGGAGGAGAGGGCGCTTAAGATGGCGCCCCGGTCTTCCTCTTTGACGATGGGACGGCGGGCCCCTTTGAGGCGTCTCACGGAGGCATCGCTGTTGAGTCCCACCACCAGGCGGTCCCCGAGGTTTTTGGCTTTGTGGAGAATGTCCACGTGGCCGTGGTGAAGCAGGTCGAAGCAGCCGTTTGTAAAGACCACCGTATCGCCGTTCTCCTGCCAAAGCGCCACCTTGTGGGCTGCTGTAGGGCGGTCGCAGATCTTGATGAAATCAGGCTTCTTTTTGTCGCTTTGGCTCTGTTTCAACTCAGCGATGGTGACGGGGCGCGTGCCCAGTTTTCCCACCACGATACCCGCTGCGGTATTGGCAAGGCGGGCTGATTCGTCAAAGGGAAACCCTGCGGCAACGGAGGCGGCGAGGGTCGCGATAACGGTATCTCCGGCGCCGGAGACATCAAAGACTTCCCGTGCCTCTGTGGGGATGAAAAGTGGCTCGTCGGAGCCCGCTTTGAGGCACATGCCGTCGGCTCCGCGTGTGAGGAGGAGATGGGAGAGGCCATAGGTGGTACGCGTCTCTTCCACAAGGGCAGCGGTGGATGCTTCGCCTTTGTCCAGTCGGATTCCCAGGACCAGTTCCAGTTCGCTGGTGTTGGGGGTGATGCAGGAGGCTCCGTGGTATCGGTCCCAATCGCTTCCCTTGGGATCGACAAAGACGGGAATGCCCTTGTCTGAGGCCATGCGAATGAGGCGGTGGCAGAGCCCGTCAGTTTGCATTATCCCTTTGCCGTAGTCGGAAAGGATCAGGGCGTCAACCTCTGTCATGGCTGTCTCACAGGTGGTTACAATTGAGGTCTCGTCGGTTTCTGAAAGAGGTACGGCCACCTCGCTGTCCAGCCTGAAAAGCTGTTGCTTCTGAGCCATGATGCGGGTTTTGGTGGTGGTGGGGCGCTCCTGGGACGAGGTGAGTCGGGTGGTGATGCCCATGTCTTCTGCAAGCCAGGTGATGCGCCTACCGGTTTCATCATCGCCCAGAAGTCCCACAAGGGTCACCTGGCAGCCCAGCCCGGCAAGGTTGGCAGCCACGTTGCCGGCTCCGCCTAAAATCTCCGAGGTCTCTCCGGTTTTGACCACAGGTACCGGGGCCTCGGGAGAGATGCGCTCCACTGCCCCCCAGATGTATCGGTCCAGCATCACATCGCCGATGACGAGGACGCGGGCGTTTTTGTATGTATCGGTTTGGATTTGCATAGTTATATATTCCCAGCTTCGATTTCCATGATGGCCGAGGCCAAGAGCGGAATCATGATCTCGTGGTGGCCGGTGATGGCGTAGCCTTTGCCTCCGGGCATGACGGGCCTTGAGACCACGTTGACGTGGGGGCGGTAGTGTTGGATCATGTCGAAATTGGCGGTGGTGAAATGAGTGACGTTGTGGCCTAAGTTTCGGGCCACGGCCAGGGCCTTTAAAAAAACCTCGGGCATGATGACAGCGCTGCCGAGGTTGAGGACCACTCCACCGTTCCCAAGCTGTGAGACGGTGTGGGCGAGGATGCGAAAGTCCCGAAGGGAGGCCTCGCCGATGGCAGCCCCTTTGGCTGTGGGGTGCTGGTGGACAATGTCTGTGCCCAGGGCCACGTGGAGGGTGTATGGAACCTCAAGCTCGTATGCACGAGCCAGCAGGGCGCGGCCTCTGTGTGGGGCGTCCTCTTCGATGAGAAGGGCTCCCACAGATTCGCCGAACCCTTCTGTGCCGGAAGCAGCCCTTTCAGCAGCTTTGTTTACAAGGGCAGCGGTGTCTTCAGCCATGCCGAAGGAGCCGTCTTCGAGTTGGACGGCAACATCCTCGGAGGTGTGTCCAAAACGGGCCAGCTCTGTATCGTGGATTCCTGCAGCCCCGTTCGAGGCGAGGTGGGTAATGAATCCTTTCTCGGCCAGGTCTGCAAGGATGGGGGAGCAGCCGGTCTTGATGACATGGCCGCCGATCATGGCCATGACGGGTTTTCCCTTTTCCTTTGCAGCGACAACAGCGCGGGCCACGGCAAGGAGGTCGCCTGCCTTGAGGATGTCCGGAAGGTTTTTGAAGAACCGGGCCATGGAGAGGCCGGCTTCCGGCGGGGTTCCTTCCAGGGATGTTGTTACCTTGGAGGCGCGTTGGGTGGCAGAGTAAGTTCGAACCTTGGTTATATCTATCTCTTTGTATCGGGTCATGGTATCACAGAATTTTTGTGGGTTATGATTGATCGTCACGTCAAACGTATTATGGTGTTAATCGGCGCTTTGGGTGCCGATCTTATTTTAAAGCATGATGATTGTGCGACGTTTGGAATCGTCGATGGGCGCTGTTGATCCATGAAGTCATATCACAGCGTTGCTTGACAGTGGAAGGGGATTTTCCCTATGACATAAAGGGATTTTTCCGGGCGTGCAGGCTTCAGCCGCTTCACCACATAAAATGAAATGACAACATGAAGGAAGGGTATGGAAAAGGTTCCTGCCAAAAAGATATGTGTGATTCGTACCTCGGCTCTGGGGGATGTGGTTCATGCCATGGCCATGGTGGGTGCCCTGCGCCATGGATACCCTGATGCGGAGATTACCTGGGTGTTGCAACCCCTGGCCTACGATATGGTCAAACACCAGGGGGCGGCCGATCACTATGTGCTCTTTGATCGCAAGGGTGGTCTGGAGCACTGGAAGGCCTTGAAAAAGCGTTTCAAAAACGAGGTCTATGATGTGGTCCTCATGCTCCAGGTAAGCATCAAGGCCAGTGCTATTTCTACGTTGATCAAAGGGCGGATCAAGCTTGGCTTTGATATGGCACGGTCCCGTGAGTGCCAGTGGCTCTTCTCCAACCGGCGCATCCCGAAAAAAACGCCAGGCCATGTTCAGGATCAGTTCTTTGAGTTTGTGGACTATCTCGGAGTGAGGGATTATCCCGTGGCGTGGAATTTCGGATTTACAGATGAGGAAGTGGCGGAGCGAACGGCCTTTTTTGAACCTCTGGGGGCACCTGCCGTCACGTTTGTGGTGGCGTCATCCAGCCCCGATAAAGACTGGCCTGCAGAGAACTATGCAAAGGCAGTGGATCACGTGGCTCAACAAGGATTGGTACCGGTTCTCACCGGTGGGCCCAGTGAACGTGAAAAGGGGTTGGCCGATGAGATCAGCCGTCTTGCAACCTGCAAACCGGTCATTGCCCTTCAAAGTAGCATTCGGGGTCTTCTTAAGGTGCTCTCCGGCTCCGCTGTGGTGGTCTCCCCTGATACAGGGCCCTTGCACATGGCTGTTGCCCTTAATGTACCCACCGTGAGCCTTTTCGGCTACTCCAACCCGAGGCGCTGCGGACCCTACCGAAGATTTCAGGACCTTCTCATCGATCGCTTCACCGAATCCGATGGGGAGAATTGCTCCAAACGCTATTTCAAAACCGGGCGCATGGAGTACATCTCTGTTGAGGATGTCACCGAAAAGGTGGATTTGGCCTTGGAACGATATGTGGGGTAGAGATACCTGGTATACACAGAGGTGCAGGAAGCACGAAGGAAGGGGCATGTTGCCTCCGGCGGCCCTGCCGGGGGGCAAACGTTTGAAAAGTTTGACAAACAGGTCTTGACGTCAGATTACCTAACTTAACCCGTATCGGAAAATTAGAAGATTCTGACGCAACGAGCATGCCGTCTCTATTTCCCTCAACCCCTGCGGGGTTGAGGGAAATAGAGACGGCAGCCGGAACGTTTTTGCGGAGCTTTTTTCAAAAAGCGACCCGCCGGAGGCAATCTGAATGGTTACCCTTTCCATGAGCTAAAGGTCTTTCATCATTTGGATGAAACATTCGCTGAGATTTTCGGGGAGCTTGTGCTTTATTACGGCGCGGGTCCAGCGCTTGACATAGAGTTCAGAAAGGGCTTTACGGTTCGAGACTCCTTCCCGTGCTTTATCGAAGTCGATGAGGACGGGGTGGCCCTGTCTGGTGACGATGATGTTGCCGGGGTGCAGGTCCACGTGGTGGATCCCCAAGTCTAAAAGGGTTTTTATCTGTGGGGCGAGTCGATCGAAGATGGCGTTTCGTTCATTTTTGTCCAGAGAGGCTGTTGCCAAGGTGTGGTCGTGGGGGATGTTCTCCATGAGAAGCCAGCATGAGCGAAGGAATCGTCCCGATTCGATGATTCCCAAGGGTGTCGGAGTCTTTACCTCCGTGCCGGATAGTTTGGACAGGATCTCATACTCTTTTGCTGCCCTGCTTTTGCCCCGTTCAAGGTAGTACCTTCGGTTCACCTTTCCAATAAGCCCCCCTCTTAAGTAGGGCTTTATGGCCAGAGATTTTCCAGAAATTCCATCTAAAAACTGCAAGGCTCCGCGGCCTCCCAATGTGGCTTCGCTTTTACCAATGGTGGCGGGAAGGGCAGCCGTGAGGCGGAGGCCTTCGGTCTTTGTGAGGGGGAGTGGGCTTGTGATGGTGTATGGGTCGATTTTCATGTGAGGTCGCCTTCAAGGAGAGTTTCCACCGCAGCCAGTACCTGCGCCGGGGTGATATCCCGCATGCACGCTTCGGTGGCTTCGGGGCATTCCCGTTTACCATGGCGGCCGCAGGGGCGGCAGGGAAGCTCTTTTTCCACCACGATGGCCCTGTTTTTCCAGGGGCCAAAGCCGAAGGCAGGGATGGTGGAGCAGAAGATCGCCACATTGGGAACCTTGAGGGCCGAGGCCATATGAAGGGCCATGCTGTCGTTGCAGATGATCACTTTTGCGCGTTTTGCGACCCAGATCATTTCTCCGATGCCAGTTTTTCCGGCAAGATTGACGGCAGGAATGCCTTCGGATGCGATGCGACAGGCTTCCGCCTCATCGGGTCCTCCGGCCACCACCACGGAAAGGCCGTTGGCGATGAGCGCCTCCGCGACGCTGCGGTACCCTTCAGAATGCCACATCTTGGTCTTCCAGGCGCTTCCGGGGACCATGAGGGCAAAAGGCCTTTCTGGAATCGTTTTTTTTACCTCATCGGAAATTGTCTCATCTGGGGGCGGGAAGAGGCGCATATCCGCTTTTATTGAGGAAATCTCCGCTTCGCCTTCGAGGATGGCAAGGTTCCTCAGGACATCATGGACTTCAGGGTTTCGGCGGAATGTGCGATGATAGAGAAAACGCCCTTTGGCATTTGAAAATCCGAACCGTTCGGGGATGCCGGCCATGGCCAGCATCACGCTTGTGCGGATGGAGCGATGCAAAGAGTAGACACGGTGAAAACCCATGGCTTTGATGGTGGACGACATGGCCCGAAGGCCTTTTATCCCTTTGGCTCTGCCTCGTTTGTCAAAGGGGATAACTCCGGCAAGCAGAGGGTCGTGCTTTACAAGGTGGCTGGAAAGAGGGGTGGTCATCATCCAGAGTTCGGCATCGGGGTGGAGGGATTTTATCCCTTCAATCACCGGGGTGGAGAGGATGGTGTCTCCGAGGAAGCTGGTTTGAACGATCAGTATTTTCATAGGGCGACTTTTTTTATCCCGTGTATGCGTATCTGGCCCTGATATCCCTGTGGGGATTTATTGGGGTTGGTGTTTTTCTACCTGAAATGGTTTTTAGCGAATACCATTATTGGGAGGGTTGATCAAGTTCTCCAGCGTGAATCGTTGGACGTTCGAGCCGGGAAGTGACTGGTTTTTTGATGGAAGTGTCATCTCCTTACGGGCTTGTGGAGAATGAGTGGGTGTGGTAAATGCACGTTGCACTGACAGGTTTTAAATTGGGCTTGGTTTGGTGGGATGCGAGCAGCCTTCGAGAGGCGTTGGGGCGCTGTGTTGCGAAAATTGAATATGTTTGAGGAGTTCACGGCATTGTTATCCAGTCACGATGAAAAGATCGATTCAGTCGAAACAGATAAGTTTGGAGCGTATGAGCCTTGGCTGTCGAAAACAGGCTATGTTTTTACATGCATCTTTTTTTTGGCGAGTTTTCTTTCCAAGGCGGCCTTGAATATCAGCGGAGGGCTGGTTCTGCTCTGCGCACTGATTTATGTGATGCTTTACGGCCGAAATGTGCTTAAGGATGTCTGCGGGCTGAAGTACCTTATTGTTCCTGCGTGCATCGGAGCTGTCGTTGCCCTGTTTTCCAACGATGGGGGGCCAGTTGCTTCTCTTGAGTTTCTTAATAGAATGAAATTTCTTTTTGTTCCTTTCTTTTTGGGGGTTTTTGTCCGGTCCCGCAAGCAGCTGTATGTTGTGGTGACATGCCTTGTTATTTCGGGGCTTCTGGCAACCCTGTACGGTTTCTGGAACAGCTATCAACTGCAATTCGGGCAGTTTCATGGTTACTACAAGCTGGATCGAAGTGCATCCTTGATTCTGACCATGTGCCTTGCCCTGATGGCTATTCTTCTTGAAGGGTGGCGTGATATGTCTGGGAAGTGGCGTTGGGTGCTACTGGGGCTTGCGGTCTTGTTTCATTGGCAACTTGTCATGTGCTCTATTCGTGGTGCTTGGCTGGGCTATGTAGTTGGAGTTGTTTTGATTTTATTGGCAATTAGATCCCGGATGGTCGTAAGCTTTTTTGCCGTCGTGGTGGTGGGCCTTGCTCTTGTTGGGGCAGGAAATAACCCCATAAAAAATGAAGTTGTCTCGATTTTTGATTTGAAGACCAACGCCTCGAACAATGCAAGGCTTCACCTCTGGCGAGGAGGCCTCGATTTTTCTAAAGAGCAGCTTCTTTTCGGGGCCGGCGTGAAGGGGGTGAAGAAACAATATGCCGAATTTTTCTCTAAGCAATCGGATGCATACAAGAAGACGTATCACTACGCGGATAAATTCCATGCAGATTTTCACAACAACTATATTCAAATTCTTGTGGAGTCAGGCCTCCTCACATTGGCGGCGTTGCTGGGAGGGTTCGGGGGGCTGCTCTGGCTGCTCTATAAAAAAATAGCGACGGTCTCCGGACTAGAACGAGGGGTTGTGCTGGCCGCTTTTTCCGTAACAGGCGGGTTTCTGGTTAAACAGTTTTTTCATATGCAGTTGACCTCTTATGGTTCTGTTGCTTTTTATCTCGTTCTTTTTGCCGGAATGAGTTTTGCGTCGATGGAATACGAATGCACCCCCCCAACGGATGAGTGAGTCTGATGGTCGGGGGTGTGATGGGCCGTGTTTGAAGCTTAAGTCACAGCCCAGTGACGATTGGGTTCTGAGACATGCAACTAAAACGGGGTAAATATAACTTTAATGAGCCGAAAGAATTTATCAGCAGTCCTTATTGTGAAAAATGAGGAAGCGAACCTGCCGCAGTGTATAGAATCATTGTCCTGGGTAGATGAGATCGTTGTCGTGGACTCAGGCTCCACGGATCGAACCATGGAGATTGCCAGGGAG
>Ga0193955_1000618_pt1 | contig 19038 bp, 18 predicted proteins | sample BB_6_MG_FD_140343 | JGI IMG/M metagenome (GOLD analysis project Ga0193955, IMG submission 140343) | Microbial mat bacterial communities from the Broadkill River, Lewes, Delaware, United States - BB_6_MG | ecosystem: Environmental > Aquatic > Freshwater > River > Microbial mats | place: USA... | reverse complement strand
TAGATTTTCATAAAGATGCAAAAGATATTTCACTATTTATTATGAGTCAAAAATCTTATGAAGATAAAATTAAAGCAATGACAACTATTACAAAAGATAGTCCTGCTTTTATAAATAGAAAAATTGATGAAAAAGAATTAGCAAAATTAGAAACTAATCTTGAAACTCAAATGACAGTTGCTAATGAATTAGGAATTAGAGGAACACCTTCTGTATATGATTCAAAAGGAAATAAAGTTTCATGGGCTGCAATGCTTCAAGGCTATGGTATAACGGTTAAGTAACCGTCTACCATAATAAAAGAAATCTATATTATTTAATAGAGATATAGATTTCTACAAAATTCTCTTTACTATATTTTTCAAAATCAATTGCATAATCTCTCTCATATTTAGGTTCATTTTCAAAATAATCCCAAATTTCTTTCCAAGTTTCGGCAACTATTTCAGGTAATTCGCCCTCTTTTTTAAATACTAAATATCTTTGTTTTTTAATTATCATTGCATTTTTAGGTTTTGTAACTTCTACTGCTATAGTTACTTTATAATCACCATTTACATCAGATTCATAATCTGAATAAACTCCATACATATCAAATTTTTTGCTTTTATTAAATGTAGCACCATAAATATTTTTTTCTTCGTAATCTTCCCATAACTTCACTATTTTTGCAGTTTCAGGATTACTTTCATTTTTATTATTTGTTACAGTACTAAGACCAAATAACATTAAGTTTTCGATTTCTCTTATTATCATTTTAATCCTATGATTTTTTTACAAATTCTTGTTTTAGTTTAATAGCACCAACACCAGGAACTTTACAATCTATGTTATGTCCATCATTGCCATCAACTAATCTAATACCTTTAATTTTTGTACCAACTTTTATACCTGATGAACTTCCTTTTACTTTTAAATCTTTTATAACAGTAACATCATCTCCATCACTTAATAAAGTACCATTTGCGTCTTTTACAACTAAAGAATCATCTTCTTCCAAAGAAGCATCTTGTGACCATTCATGAGCACATTCTGGACATATATATAAATCTCCATCTTCGTATGTGTATTCTCCTGCACATTTTGGACAGTTTGGTAATTGCTCCATTTATTTCCTTTGCTTTTAATTTTGCGGATTATATTATAAATATACTTTTTATCAAATTTTATACTAAAAATTTTTAATTAAATCTTTATAAATTGTTGTTAAACCTTCTACTTCTATTACGCTAGTTCTTTCACCTGTACTATGAATAGTATCGTTTATAACACCAAATTCAATTGCTTCTATTCCAAATGCACCAAAATATCTTGCATCTGAGGTTCCACCTGCTGTTGAGTGTTTTGTTTTTATTCCTAAGATTTTTTCAATAGAGTTTTCCATAGCACATACTACTTTTGATTCTTTATTTGTTACAAAAGGGAAAGAGGCTTGAGTAGTTCTAAAATCATAGTCTAAGCCTTCTAAGTTTTTATGAATAAACTCTTCTACACTTTCTCTTGTAGTATTTGTAGAATTTCTTACATTAAACATTAGTTTTAATTCATTTGGAGTTACATTTGTAACTTGCATTCCACCTCTTACATCTGTAATTACCATTTTTGAAGGTGCGAAATATTCATCCCCATTATCTAAATTATGTCCTGCAATCTTTGGAAAAACAGAGCTGAAATTATGTACTGGATTTATACATTTTTCAGGATAAGCAGCATGGCCTTGTTTACCTTTGATTGTAATATAACCATTTATACTTCCTCTTCTTCCTACTTTTATAGCATCTCCAAAAATCTCTTCACAAGTAGGTTCTGCCACAACTGCATAATTTGGAATAAAATCTATTTCTTTTAAATGCTCAAGCATTTTAATTGTTCCATAAGTTCCTTCGCCCTCTTCATCAGAAGTCATTAAAATACTTAAAGTTCCATCAAAATTATCAGCGTGTTTACAAGCGTATAAAAAAGCCGCATCACCACTTTTCATATCTTGCGTTCCACGTGCAGTTATAACTCCATCTATAACATCAGCAGCAAAAGGATCAATGTCCCAACCCTCTCCTACTGGAACCACATCAATATGTCCAGCAAAACATAAGTGTTGAGCATTGTCATTAAATTTTTTATAAAAAAATCTATTCTTTACACCTTCCATATCAACTTTTATACAAGACCAGGTGTCACCTAAATATTCTTCTATAAAAGCAAAAGCACCATCATCATCAGGAGTAATTGATTTAAATCGTAATAATTTTTGAAATAATTCTATAATTGTCATCTTTCCTATCCTTATTATTATTTGGGATTGTATCTAAATTTATAGTATTTAAAATTAAATTTAAATATAGAAATTACAGATATTATTGATTTTTAAAAGAAGAAAAAAAGAATATTATAAATGATAGAATTAGGAAATAATCTCAATGTTATTGTGTGTTAACGTAATTTTATTATAATAGAAGAGAAGAAACAAAAGGATTACTTATGAAAAAGAATAAACTATTAATTATCTTATCAAGCCTAGTTGCGATCTATGCAATAATTGGTTTTGTAGTGCTTCCAAAAATATTAAAACCACAAATCGAAAAAATAATTAATGAAAACATTACGCAAAAAGCAAGTTTAGAGAAAATAGAATTTAATCCTTTTTTATTAGAATTCTCAGCTTTGGGATTAAAAATATTTAATGAAAAAGAGACAACAATTGAGATTGAAAAACTTTTTATTGATTTTTCATTAGCTAAATCAATTCATGAACAGCACATAAATTTTAAAGCTTTACAAGTAATTAATCCATATATAAATCTTATTCAATATGAAGATGAAAGTTTAAATCTTGAAAAACTAGTACTTTCTAAAAATGAAAATGCCAAAAAAAGTGAAGAAAAATCAAGCTCGGATATTAAGTTTCAAGTTTATAAAACTGTCTTAGAAAATGCAAAAATAAAGTTTACTAAGTTAGTAAAAAATGATGTGCCATTTAGATTAGATATTGATAAATTAGATTATACCTTTTATGATATGGGAACATTTAGAAATACGCTAGCTTCACATAGTTTAGAAATTTTGCTTAATAAAAATACAAAACTAAAAGTTAAAGGCGGTCTAAGATTAGCTCCTTTTGAAATGTATGGAAATGTAGATATCAAAAATTTTAAACCTAATCAATTTTTGGCTTATAAGAAAAATATTTTAAATTTTGATTTAAACAAAGATATTTATTTAAATCTAAAATTTGGATATAAATTAAATACTAAAGATCATTTAGAAATCAAAATAAATAATGCTAATTTAGACCTAAAAAATCTAGATATCAAACAAGATAAAAATTCTATATTATCTTTAAAACAATTTGCTATTAATGACTTAAATTTGAATTATCCTGAGAATATTGTATCAATTAATAAAATATATTTTGATTCATTCAATTCAAAAATAGTTAAGGACAAAAACAATCAATTAAATTTTGCTAATTTAATTAAACAAGAAACTTTTGTTGAAACCCAAATGGAAGAAAAGATAGAAGAAAAGATAGAAACTTCACTAAAAGAAGAAAAACCTTGGAAAGTAAATCTAGATTTACTTTCCATCAAGGACTCTAATATAAACTTTAATGATGATATAAATGCAATTTCTCTTGATACAAAAAATATAAATATCAAGCTAGATAAATTAAAAGTAAGTGGAAATAATCTTAGTTTAGAAAAAGCTTCATTAAAAAACCCTTCTATTATTTTCAATGACAAGAAAAATAATTTAAAGCTTTCAACTAATACTTTAAATGTTAATTTAGAAAAATTAAATGTTAATAATTCTAATTTAAATGTAGAAAAAGCAAAAATAGAAACTCCTTCTTTAGTATTTAATGATTTAAAAAATAAAATGAACATTACTACAAAAGATTTAACTATCCTTGCAACAAATAGCTCCCTAGTTGATGAAAAATTAAAAATTGATATTTTAACTCTTACTAAACCTAGTGTTTATTTTGTTGATAATAAAAACAATACTTCACTTGTAGCAAAAGAGATAAGCCTAAAAATCAATGATATTTACAATTATAAAGACCAAATAAAAATATCAAAAGTGAATTTATATGAACCAAATTTAATATTTAAAGATATAAACTCTAAGACTGATATCCTAGCAAAAAATATATCTCTTAATATTCAAGAAATTTCACAATCAAATAACAAACTAAAAATTCTACGTTCAAGCTTAAATAAACCCTATATTTCTTTGACACTAGGGAAGCAAGATGTAAATACAAAAAAGACGAAGAACTCTAAAGAAAAAGAAGTAAGTAAAATTGTAAAAAAAGAGTCTAAAAAAGAAGAATCAGATTTTGCTTTTGATATAGGACCAATTAAAATTAAAGATATGAAAATGACATTTGAAGATAAAAATCTTCCAATTGATTTTAAAACAAATATTACTAATTTAAATGGTGAATTTTCAAGACTAAATTCAAATAATACAAAACCAACAAAATTGAATCTTGAAGGAAAAGTTGATGAGTATGGATATACAAAAATCACAGGAATTGTTGATATAAATGATATTAAACTTTTAACTGACACCAATCTTTTATTTAAGAATATTGCTATTAAAAACTTTACTCCATACACTGGAAAATTTATAGGAAGAGAGATAGAAAGCGGGAAACTAAATTTAGATTTAAAATATAATATCAAAAAATCTGATTTAAAAGCATCAAACCAAGTCATAATAAGTGATATAAAGCTAGGTGAAAACGTAGAAAGTCCAGACGCGGTTAATCTTCCTCTTGAACTAGCAATTGCTTTATTAGAAGACTCAAAAGGGATTATAGACATAGACCTTCCTGTAAGTGGAAATCTTGATGATCCACAATTCTCAATTGCTCCAATTGTATGGAAAGTATTTACAAATTTAATTCTTAAAGCTGCAACCTCACCTTTCTCACTTTTGGGTTCTTTATTAGGAATAGATGAAGAAAAATTAAAAAGTTTAGAGTTTGAATATGGTAAAAGTGAAATATTAGCATCAGAAAAAGAGTCTTTAGATGGTATTGCAAAAATATTGGCTAAAAAGCATAAATTAGCCATAAAAATAAAGCCTGTATATGATGAAATAAAAGATAAAGAAGCTTTACAAGATATTAAATTTGAACAATTTTTAATAAAGAAAATGGATAAGATACCTGAAGGTGATGCTTATAAAGAAGCATTAGAGGACTTGTATACAAATATTGATGGAGTAAGAAATTTAAATGAGATAGAAGAGCAATTTACTAAAAAATACAAAGATGGAAAAAAAGAATTCAATAAAAAGAATTATGTAAAATATTTACGTAAATTCTTAGCCTCAAAACAAAAAGTTACAAATGATGAATTAGTAAATTTATCAAAAGAAAGAATAGCAAACATATCTAAATATTTATTAGAGCTTAAAAAACTTGATAAGAAGTCAATAAAAATAGAAGAGATAACAAAACAAAAAGATAGAAAACTTAAATGGGCTGTTTTTAATTTAGACGTAACAACTAAATAAACAATTATAAGTTAATTTTATATTTATATTATTTAATTAACTTATAATATAAACTAGGTTATTATTCGTATAAGTTATGATTTACATCAAATAAACTTATAGGAATTTTTATGAATAAACTGTTATCTTTAATTTTAATTTCCATTGTTCTTTTTTTTGGATATGGAATTTACCAAAACTTAAATCAAGCAAAAATAAAAAAAGAACTAAGAGTTTCTTGTCAAAAAAAGACAACAACTTTTGAAAATATTTCAAATAAAGAATTGATCCCAAAAGCAATTGAATTATTAAAATCTAATAATTATAAAGTTATCTCAAGAATCGAGTTTTCAAAATATATGGAAACAAAGATTTTAAATCATATCTCAATTGAACAAGCTGATAATTTCTTAGAGAATAGTATAAAGAAAATTGCAAAGACTCAAAAAACTCAAGATGAAATTAATCCTTCAAATGAAAAACTTATTATAGATTATTATATTTATGAAAATGACAAAGAAGATAAAGGTAAAAAATCTGAAAAAGCAAAACTTTATGCAGGTTATTTAGTTTTTGAATTCAAACTTGAAAACAAATTAATATATAAAATACAAGCTGATTATATGAAGATGGATACAAGTGATATCCCTGAACGTATGGATTGTATTATTAAATCATTTATTACACTAAAAGGAGAATAAAAAATGAAACAAAAAATATTTAAAGACAAATATCATATTTTTGAAATAGTTTTTAAAAAAGACGAAATAGTAGCAAATACAGTTGATGGAATTTTAGCTATTTTAAAAGAAAAAATTGATGCCCATGATGTAATTACTTATATTGCAACTTTTGATCAATATGCACAAACTAAAAAATTAAATGGTCCAATAAGAGAAGATATAAAAGATGCAAAAAATATCATCTTTTGTTTTGGAAAAGAGATACCAGCTCCGGAAGTTATAGCAGTGAGACCTAGAAGTATTGGGATTGCTGAACTTGAGCATTCTATTGTGGTAAACTTTCTTGAGGCGCCAAATGAACAAGCGAATGTAGTTATGGAAAATATGATTAAATCTTTAAAAAAGTAAAGATTTAAAGACTTTAGCTTTTTTAAAGCTAAAGTCTAATAACTTTAGCCCCAAAACCACCTTGTGAAGGATGGGCATCTGTATATGATTGTACTTTTGGATGTGAATCTAAAAACTTTTTAACAGCATACGATAACTTGCCTGTTCCAATTCCATGATAAACTAAAAGCTCATCAAAACCTGCAATTAAAGCATCAGATAAAAACTTATCAAGATTCTCAATAGCTTCATCTGACCTTTGTCCATGTAAATCAAGTTTAACATGTCCACTATCTGGCTTTTGAACAGTTAAGGTAGGTTTTGCTTTTGCTTTTATTTTTGGAGGATTTCCACTTCTTTGTAAATCAGCTAGAACAACTTGCATTTTCATTCCTGCATCATTTTCAATAAAGGCTTTTTTCCCTTTGATAGATATTATTTCACCTTTTGTACTTCTATATTTAACTCTATCCCCTACTTTTAAATCAGCTACAACTTCTTGAACTTTTTGAGTTTTTATTGATTTTGCTTTTTCATGAGCTATATTTAAATGCTGATGACCTTGAGCAATTTTTGATTTAATTGCCTTTTTTGCTTCATCTCTTGCATCACTATATTCTCTTTGAAGTTTTGATTTTTCCATATAAATTTGTTCATCTAAATTTTGTTTAATTTCTTTTAAATTTCTATTTAATCTTTCATGTTCTTCAATTTCTTGATTTAATTTTTGAATTTTTTGTTTATATTCAATCTCTAAAGCTGAACTTCTTTCTATTAATTCATTTAATTTATCTTTATCTTCACCATAAACAATTTTTGCTTTTTTTATTACATAATGTGGAATTCCATACCTAGAAGCAGTTTCAAAAGCATATGATTTTCCAATAGTTCCTTGTAAAAACTCATAAGTAGGTCTTCTATTCTCTTCGTCATATAAAGCAGCTACTAATTCAACTTCTTTATTTGAAGCCATTAAAGCAGCTAATCTTTTATGGTGAGTTGTAATTATAATCTTTATATCTTTTTCAATTAATTCTTCAATTACTACTTTAAATAAACTTGCAGCTTCATCTGAATCAGTTCCAAGTTCAATCTCATCAACTCCAACAATTGCATTTTTTGAAGAAAATAGTTTAGAGAACTCTACCATTCTTCCCGCAAAAGTAGAAATATCATTTTTTACACTTTGAGGATCATCTAAAACAGCTGTTATTTCTTTAAAGGTACCAATTTGAGTATCTTTATGTGCATTGTAAGGAAGCATATATTTTGATAATAAAACAGCAGATAAAATTGATTTTAACATCATAGTTTTACCCCCTGCATTTACTCCTGTTATCATAACAACTGATTTTGAAAAATCAATAGTAATTGGTTTTGCACCATGAAGTGCTGGATGTCTAAAATCCACAAGCTTATTATTGTTTTTCTTATTTGGTAAAATAAAATTTTTATCCCCAATTTTTGCAAAAAATAATCTTGCTTGATAATGATCAAATCTATCAAACTCTTTATTTATAAATTTTAGAAACATTAAATTTTTTTCAAATAAAGAAGAGATTTCTTTACATATTTTTAATAAAATTTCTTCTTGCTTATTTATTAAATCACTTTGTTTTTGTTTTAAAGAACTTACACTATGAGGTAATACATAAAAAAATCCAGAGTTTGATCTATCAATAACTGAAGCTTTAAGAATATGATTAAACCCTCCACGAACTAAAATACACTCTTCGCCATTTATATAATGGACTTGAGAATCAACTAAGTAAGACCTTAGTTTTGTATTATTTATCATCTTATATAAGTTTTGTTTTATTTCTTGCTTATTTTGATAAATTGCATCTTTTATAGAATCATAATCTTTATCTATCCCAGATTTTAGATTTGTCTTTTCATCAAAATATTCTGTTACTTTTGTTATCTCACTTGGAATAATGATTTTATTAATCCACTCTTGAAGTTTTCCATCAAAGTTAAATCTTTTTAGATAGTTGAAATAATTTATAATTTTTACAAATTCATATATTTCATATACTTTCAAAACACCTTGCTTTTGAATATGCATTAAAGCATTATCCAAATCTTGCACTTTTTGTGGTTCTTTGAAATCAAAAGATGAAAGTTCATTTATTAGTTTTTGATGAATATTAATATCACCTTCTAAAATAATTGATTTTTCTCTTGCTAATAATCTTGAAAAAGATTCTATATAGTCTGTTAAGTCTAGTTTTTTAAATATTTCTTGCATCTGCGGATTATAACTTAAAAGCTATAAGTCTATTATAAAGAAAAAAATTAATACAAAATATATAAAATAAAATTTTCATGAATATCTTAATAAATTTAGCTTATTTTAATTTTACATTTGATATTATCTTGTTATATTTAAATATTTTGTCAAAAATACTTATTTATTTCTTCAAAAAATATGAATTTATTATTTGAAACGTACACAACAAAAGGAAAAAAATGGCAGATTTAGTAAACGGAACAGTAAAATGGTTCAACAGTGAAAAAGGTTTTGGATTTATTCAACAAGAAGATGGTGGAAAAGACGTATTTGTACACTATAGACAAGTTAATAATTCAGGATATGGTAGAGTTACATTAGAAGAAGGTCAAAAAGTTACTTTCGAAATCGGTGAAGGTCAAAAAGGACCACAAGCTGAAAATGTAACTGCTTTATAATCATATAATTATAAAACTACTTACTTAAAAAAGCTAGTCTGGAAAGACTAGCTTTTTTTATGCCCAATATTTCAGACTTCTTAGAGTTTACATCTCTTCAATTAAATAAAATGTACTTTTACCAATCTCTTTATCATAATTAACACTCTCTTTATTTCCAAATTCTGAGGCAATTGCTCTTGCTTTAATAAAAGAACTAGCTGTTTCTATAACTTCTTTTTTATCCGCAGTTGTGATAAGTGATTTATCATTTCCTTTTGAAAACTTTTTAGCTCTTTCTTCTTCATTGATTGTGATTTTAACAATATCAATGTCTCTTTTTACATCTAATCTAGCTTTTTTCTTTTCATCGTCAAATCTTAATATTCTATTTCCATTTGAAGAAATTTTCATTGTTTTTGCGCTTAAAATATCTTCAGTGTTTTCTAAAATAATATATGATTTTCCATTTATTAATATTTCATCTTCACTTAATAATTTTATTTCTTTAATTAGAGTTTTTTTACCCTTTGCCATGTAAATCCTTATAATTTTTTGCCATTATATCCAATAGTTCAGCTATTTTCATAGAATTAAGTATAATACAATAAAAACTAACATTTATTAGGAAAATAATAATGACATTTGAAGAGTTAAATTTACAAGATAATCTTATAAAAGCAACAAAAATAAACAAGTATATAGAAGTTAATCCCATTCAAGAAAAAGTGATACCTTTAATCTTAGAAGATTGTGATGTTATGGCGAAAGCACAAACAGGAAGTGGAAAAACTGCGAGTTTTGTTTTACCAATTTTAGAAAAACTTTCAAAAATTCATAGAAATCCAAATCAAAAAGCAAAATTAAAAGTTTTAGTTTTAACCCCAACAAGAGAGTTAGCGCTTCAAGTAGCAGATAATTTTGTATTATTTAGTGAATTTTTAGAAAAAAAACCAAAAATTGTAAGTATTATTGGTGGAGAAAATATAGGTGACCAACTTCTTGATATCCAAAAAGGTTGCGATATTATTGTTGCTACAACAGGAAGATTAATAGATATATTAAATAAAAAACAAATAGATTTAACAAAAATTGAATATTTTGTTTTAGATGAAGCTGATAAAATGCTTGATTTAGGTTTTGAAGAAGAGCTTGAAACTATATTAAAAGTATTGCCACTAAAAAGACAAAATCTTCTTTTTTCTGCTACTTATCCATCAAAGATATTAAATATAGTATCAAAAATCACAAAAAATCCTATAGAAGTAAGTATAAAAGATGAAAGTCAAATTGTTAAAACTATTACTCAAAGAGTGATAAGAGTTAATAAAGAGAATAAAAGTCCTCTTTTAAGGCATTTAATAGTAAAAGAAAAATGGGAACAAATATTAGTTTTTATGGCAAATAAAAGAGCTGCTGATAATATTGCTCAAAAATTTAGAAAATATGGTTTTGAGGCAGAATCTTTTCATGGAGATTTAACACAAGAAGAGAGAATTTACACCCTAAAAGAGTTCAAAGAGAAAAAAATAAAAGTCTTATTCTCAAGTGATATTGCAGCAAGAGGTTTAGATATAGAAGATATTTCTTGTGTTGTGAATTTTGATTTGCCTCGTTCTACTGCTGATTATATACATCGTATAGGAAGAACAGGACGGGCAGGAAAGACAGGTATAGCAATATCTTTTATAAATTTTGAAAATGAAGAGCACTTTAAATTAATTGAAAAAAGATGTGATGTAAAACTTTTAGAAGAGCAAGTTGAAGGTTTTGAAGAGACAGGAATAGCTCCTTTAAAACAAAAAGGTAACGAAGCTGTTAAAGGCAAAAGAAAAAGTAAAAAAGATAAATTACGAGAAGAAGCTTTAAAAAACAATAAATAGATTTTGGATTTTAGATTAAAAAATCTAAATTTTAAAGAGGGTTTGAGTGCCATTAAGCTATTATTCAAGTTAATTAAAAATCTAAATAATAATAAGTAGGGAAAGAAATGGTTGAAAGAAAAGGTTCTATACTAACAGTTAGAGAAGATATAAAAGTTTTTGATTGTACTATTAGGGATGGTGGTTTAATTAATAATTATCAATTTTCAGATGAGTTTGTAAAAGCACAATATGAATCATGTGTAAATGCTGGTATTGATTATATAGAAATTGGGAAAAATGTATCTCCTACTATTATGAGTGAAGATGAGTATGGTCCTTGGAATTTTTGTAAAGAATCTGATCTTAGAAGAATCGTTGGAACAAATGATACTAATACTAAAATAGCTGTTATGGCCGATGTTGGAAGAACTTTAAAAGAGGAAATTATTCCAAAAGAAGATAGTGTAGTAGATATGATTAGAGTTGCTACGTATATTCATCAACTTCCAGGAGCTATTGAATTAATTGAAGATGCTCATGCAAAAGGTTATGAAACAACTTGTAATATTATGGCAATATCAAAATCATTTGATGATGAATTAAATGAAGTTCTTGAAACATTAAGTAAAACTAATGTTGATGTTATTTATATTGCAGATAGTTTTGGTTCATTTTATCCTGAACAAATTAATAGATTAACAGAAAAATATATTTCTTATGCAAAACCTGCTGGTAAAAAAGTAGGTATTCATGCTCACAATAACTTACAGCTTGCCTATGCAAATACTTTAGAAGCTATGATGTATGGAACAAGTTATTTAGATGTAACAACATCAGGATTAGGTAGAGGTGCAGGAAATTGTCCTTCTGAATTATTATTAGGATTCTTAAAAAACCCAAAATATAAATTAATGCCTGTACTAAAATTTATTGAAGAACATATGATTTCATTGGAAAAAGAGTTAGATTGGGGATATAGTGTTCCATATATGATAACTGGAAAACTAAATGAACATCCACGACCTGCTATGAAAGCAAGAGATGAAGGAAATACTGAATATAGACAATTTTATAGAAATCTACTAGAAGAGTATAGTTAAGCCTTTTTATCTTTACTAAATATATAAAAAAAGCTTAGTATTTTTAAACTAAGCTTTTTTATATCCAGCAAATATTTTTAAAATCTATATTTACATAAATTTTATCACCAGGTAAAAGTCTCTGTATTTTCATTTCATTTCTTGTTATTCTACAATTAAAAGATGCTCCTCCAATTATAAATTCAATTAAAAGATATTCAAGAGTTTTTTGTTGTTGTATTGAACTTACAGTTCCAATTAAAGTATCTTCATTAATCAAATCTTCACAATTATTTCTACATATTTCAATATTATTTGAATCTATTACTAAAACAGAATCTCTTTTTTTATTTTTAGTATTTGGTATTTTTAATCTTTGGCCATCAATAAAAATCTTAACTAAATCTCCATCTATATCTTTTTCCCAAGGAGAGAATAAAAGATTTACACTTCCACTTTCTACTATATGTCCTTGAAAAAGTGCTATTTTCCTATCACAAATATGATTTAGCCAATTATGATCATGACTTGAAATTAATATAGTTGTATTATATTTTTGTTTTGCTATTAATATAGCTTCTTTAATAAGTTGTGAAGAATTAGTATCAACTCCTGTTGTAGGTTCATCCAAAATCAATACTTTTGGTTTTAAAATAAGTCTTGCAGCAAGGGCTACTCTTTGGGCTTCTCCCCCTGAGAGTTGACTCCATTTTCTTTTTTCAAAAGAAATATCTAAACCAACTAAAGTTAAAGCTTCTCGAACTTTTTCTTTTATATTATTATATTTCCCTCTTATTTTTAAACCATAAGCAATATTTTCATAAACAGTACGTTTTAATAAATATGGATTTTGAGGTACCATAACAATACTCTTTTTTGTTTCAAAATCTATTTTTTTATTATTCACACCATTATAAATAATTTCGCCATTTGTGGGTAAATTTGAAAGGGAAAGAAGTGAAAAAAGTGTTGATTTTCCACTACCATTTGGTCCAAAGAAACCTATAATCTGATTTTCTTCTAAAATTAAACTATCAATATTAAGAACTTTTATTCCATCATAATATTGTTGAACATTATTCAATTCATATAAACTCATTGTGTCCATTTCCTTTTTAACATTGATAGTGCAATATTTACCATTAAAGCAACAGCAAAAAGTACAAGTCCAAGAGCAATTCCTGTTACAAATTCACCTTTTCCCGTTTCTAATGCAATTGCAGTTGTTACTGTTCTTGTGTGATATTTAATATTTCCACCAACCATCATAGAAATACCAATTTCAGTTATGATTCTTCCGTATGCAGTCATTGCAGCTGTCATAATTCCAAATCTAGCTTCAATTAGAGTTGCCACAAGGATTTGTCTGGAATTTGCTCCTAAACACTTTAACGAGACATAAAGCCTTTTATCAACAGCTTCAACTTGAGTTGCTGTTAAAGCTATAATAATTGGAAGTCCTAAGACTATTTGTCCAATTATTATTGCTCGTTCTGTAAATAAGAGACTATATTCGCCAAAGGCTCCTGATTGCGATAACATTGTGTATGCAATTAGCCCAATTACAACCGTAGGAAGGGCTAAAAGAGTATCAACTATAGTTCTAATTATTGGTTTTCCTAGGAAATTATAATATCCTAGGAAAAAGCCAAGAGGAAGGCCTATTATTAAACTTATTAATAAAGACCAAGAAGATACTGTAATTGTAGTAGTAATAGCAGAGTAAACACTCTCATCACCTGAAACTAGTAACTTTATAGCTTCATTAAAACCATCAGCGAATAAATTCATATCTTATTTAAACCTTATTTTGAAGCGTTTGGAATAAATAATGCTTGACCTAATAGTCTAAAGTCAGCAATTATTTTTTGAGTTGGTGCAGACACAACCCAATTTGTAAATTTCTTTGCTAATTCTGGTTTAACATTTGAACATTTTTCTTTATTAATTGTTACAACAGAGTATTGATTAAATAAAGATTTATCACCTTCAACAACAACTTTCATTGTATTAGCATCACCTTTTTGAGACATATATTTAATCCAAGTTCCTCTATCTGTCATTGTATAACCACCTTTCTCAGCAGCCATATTAATAGTAGTTAACATTCCTTGACCAGTTTGGATATACCAAGAAGATGCAGATTTAGCATCAACATTTGCATTTTTCCATAAAGAAAGTTCTTTTTTATTTGTACCTGAATTATCTCCTCTTGAGAAGAATTGAGCAGATGTATCTTTGATTTTTTTAAGTGCATCACTTGGAGTTAAACCATTTACGCTTGCTGGATCTTTTTTAGGTCCAATTACAATAAAATCATTGTACATTACTTGTTGTCTATCAACACCAAATCCTGTTGCAATAAATTTTTTCTCAGATGCTGGAGCATGAACAAATAGAATATCTACATCACAATTTCCACCCATTTTTAAAGCTTTTCCAGTTCCTGTTGCAACCCATTTTAATGTAGTTCCAGTATCTTTTTCAAACTTTGGTGCTAAATAATCCAATAAACCTGTATTATCTGTACTTGTTGTTGTAGCCATCATTAATGCATCTTTTGCAGATAAACTTGCTGCTAAGACTACTGATAATCCTAATGTTACTAATATTTTTTTCATTTCTTTCTTTCCTTTTAATTAAATGTATTTTTTTATTTTATTCTTAGTCGTATTTAATATTTCTTGTTAATCTACAGTCTCCTTTATCACAAGATTAAATAATATAAACCTTATTTGCATAATCTTTATCATTTTAATTTCCCCGTAATAAACCTAACAATTAAAAAGACTACAACACTAATACCTATTATTACAGCTGCCACAGGAGCTGAAAAATTTAATCCATAAGAATTAAATCTATCAAAAATAAGAACAGGTGTTGTCATTGGATGATATACCAAAATAATAACCGCTCCAAATTCACCAAGTCCTCTACTCCACATCATTAAAGCCCCATTAATAATGTCTTTTTTTGCATTTGGTATAGTAATTCTAAAAAATACAGATACTGGATTTGCACCTAAAGTTCTTGCTACTTTCTCAAGTTTCACATCAACTTTTCTAAAACCATCTTTTGAGGCATTAATTAAAAAAGGAGCTGATAAAAACATCATTGCTATCATAATTCCATATTCAGTTCCAACGAATTCTATTCCAAAAAATTTAAAGAAATCTCCTAATAAAGTATCTCCAAAAGTTGTTAGAAGTGCAATTCCTGCTGCTGTATGAGGGATCATAATAGGAATATCAATAATAGATTCTATAAAACTTCTACCATAAAAGTCATATCTTGCTATTAAATATGCTAAAGGAATACCTGTAAATAAAACAAAAATCATTGCCCAAGCAGAAACTTTCATTGTAAGCCAAATAGAGCCTAATACTTCACCATCTTTTATTGTAATAAGAAGTTTTTCGCTTCCAACTCCTATAAACATTTTTAAAATAGGTACTGACAAGAAAAATACAATTATAAAAGCTAATACAACTAGTGTTATGTTAAATGACTTACTTCTCATATTAAGCATATATCCTTTTTATCAAAACCAATTTTAATTATGCTTTTTGAATCTGCATAACAACCTTCATAATCTCTTTTTAATATTTTTATAAAAAATTGATAACTATTAATATTTACAAATAATTTATAATGATCTACCACACCCATACACTCTTCTAAAAAACCTTCAAAGATATAATCAGCTTCAATACTTTTAGAAGTTGACACTTTAATAATATTAGGGTCTACACTAAAAAATTGATTCGTGCTATCTAAGCCTAATAATGAGGTAGGGAAAATATTTTTAAAACCTAAAAATCTAGCAACATAAATATTAATAGGATTATTTAATACATCCTCTGCATTTCCAATTTGCTGGATTTTACCATCCATAATAATTGCAATTTTATCAGCTAAGTAAGATGCTTCTCTAAAATTATGAGTAACATGTATTGTTGTTAAATCATATCTTTTATGAATATCTTTTAAACTTTTCATAATAGAGTTTCTAAAAGTTGGGTCAATAGCACTTAAAGGTTCATCAAGTAATAATATTTTAGGTTGAGAATATAAAGCTCGTGCAATTGCAACTCTTTGCTTTTCTCCACCACTTAAATCTTCTGTTTCACGTTTAAGTAAATGTCCAAGTTTTAAAAAATCTACAATATCGTCAAAAAGTTCACTTTCATTTTCATTCTTTTTATATTTTGAAGAAAATCTAATATTTTTTTCTACATTTAAGTTAGGGAAAAGAGCAAAATCTTGATAAACAAAGCCTACATCTCTTTTTTCAGAAGATTCTTTTGATATATCTTTAGACCTATAAAAAATATTTCCTGTACACTCATTAAGTCCAGCAATAGTCTCTAGTAATCTAGTTTTTCCACTTCCACTTTGCCCTAAAAGAACAAAATATTCATTTTTATTTATCTCTAAATTTATATTATCAAGCAGGAAATCATCTACCCTGCTTGACAAATTTTCTATATTTAAATAGCTCATTATCTACCTATAATTGATGCATTTCCAGTAATAATAGCTGGAGAAATATTTCCTTGACCATTTTTTTCCATAATTGCTTGTCCTTCCTCTGAAAGTACAAAGTTAACAAATTTTACAGCTCCATCTTTAGTAGTTGGAGATTTTTTATTTTCTGGAATCGTAATACCATACACCATAGCAGCACCTTTTTTTGTGATAAATTCACCTGGCTTTTTACCATCAATTTTAATACTTGCTGTTTTATAAAAATCTTTAAACTCATTATCTTTTAAAGATACTTCTTTTGGAAGAGTTATATATTTTAAACCATGTTGTTCTGCTACTGATTTATAAATATATAAATAGTCATAAGCTTTTGCTTCAATAAGTGCTAGTAAGTCTGTCTCTTTTGGTCTTACAATAACTTTATTTGTATCTTCTTCACCATTTGTATAACTCTCACCATAACCAAAAAGTTTCTTAAAAAAATCTGGTTGTTTATAGTAATCTTCTGCAAGTTGAGTAACTAGCATTGAGCGATAACCACAAGGATCCATATTAGGATTTGAATGCCCTACTTTTACATCTTTTCTTAAAAAGATTTCTGTCCAATTTTCAGCAGTAATTTCATCTGCATATTTTGATTTTGGAGTATACGCTAACGCCATTTCATTTGTAGTAAATTGCGCATTAAATTTTGCATGATTTGGAATCATTAAGTTATCAATTACTTTATAATCAGCACTTGCCATAACATCCGCTGGTTTTCCTATATCAGTTATCTTTCTTGCACAAGCTCTACTGCCTGCTGCTTCTCTTTTTACATCATACTGAGGATATTTTGCCTCAAAAACTTTTTCTATTTCAGCAAATGGTACTGCTAAACTTCCTGCATGATAAACAATTATATTTTCTTTTGCAAACCCAAGTGTTGCAACTAATCCTAACGCTAAAACTACTCTCTTCATATTTTCTCCTTAATGTGCTTTATTCGCATATTTACTAATGGCAATTTACCTAAAAACTGCTTTTATCCACTAGTTTTCAAAGTCTCATTTTATTATAAGATATTAAAAACAACTCTAGTTAACGCTTAAACTTTCTGTAATTTAAATGTTTTTTTATTTTAACTATATGATTATTCCATCTTTGTATAGCACGAATATAGCAAAATTTATTTAAATTCTCTTTTATTGCGTGGTTTTAAAAACAACTCTTTAAATCTTTCATTTGCATACTCTTCTATCTCTTTTTGTAACTGTTTATAGCTTGTTATAAATTCATCTGCTCTAGGTGTAAGCTTACTTCCACCTTGCTCGCCTCCTCCTTTTTGTGATTCTACTAAAACATCGTCAAGATTTTTTTGTAAAATTTTCACATGTGTCCATGCTTTTTTATAATTCATTCCAAGTTTTTCAGCGGCTTTTGCGATTGAACCTTCTTGTTCTATGAGTTCCAATACTTCTGTTTTACCCTTCCCAAAGAGAAGTTCACCTTCTTCATTTTCTATCCATGTTTTCGTTTTAAGATATAACCTTGAGCGTTTTTTTTCTGTAAAACAACCAAGTTCACAGTAAGTAACATCTATATCTTTTTCTTTTAGTGTTCCTCTAATATTTTTAAGGCCAATACCGCCAGCTTGTGCTCTTGCATCTTTACATTTAACACGATTTTTATCATCCAAAAATGGTTTCAATCTATTTTCTGCTTCTTGGCTATATTCACCAGTTCCTTTTAATTGTCCAAACTGTCCAAGTTCACAGCCTGCAATTCTAACTCCTACATCTTTTGCTGTTTGACCAACTTTTTCAATAGGAGTTTTTGTTTTAGCTGCAATTTTATATGCATCTTTGCAATCAAGTTTTCCTTGTTCATTTAAATACTCATTAATAAATTCTTTTAAACTAGACATTTATTCTCCTTGGATTACGATAAATATTCATCTTTTCTCCTCTAACAAAACCTATAAGGGTTAATCCAAATTTATCTGCTATATTTACCCCTCGACAAGTTGAAGCAGTTCTTGAAGCTAAAATTGGAATCTGATGCATAACTGCTTTTGCAACCATTTCAGAACTTAGCCTTCCACTCACCATCAAAAATGATTTAGTCACATCTATCCCAGCCAATAGTGCTTTTCCAACTGCTTTATCTATTGTGTTATGTTGTGCTATATCTTCACCTATGAAATAGGTATTTTCATTATAGTAGAGCTTTGCAGTGTGTACACAACCTGTTTGCTCATACAAAGGACACTGACCGTAAAATTTTCCCATCTCTTCAAAAAGTAGTTTTGCATCTATACTAAAGTCACTATCAATAAAAGCTGCATCTATGGCTATTTTCGATATTTGAGTACTTGTTCCG
>Ga0193955_1000612_pt1 | contig 19173 bp, 20 predicted proteins | sample BB_6_MG_FD_140343 | JGI IMG/M metagenome (GOLD analysis project Ga0193955, IMG submission 140343) | Microbial mat bacterial communities from the Broadkill River, Lewes, Delaware, United States - BB_6_MG | ecosystem: Environmental > Aquatic > Freshwater > River > Microbial mats | place: USA... | reverse complement strand
TCTGCATCGTCTAAGCTACGAACTACCTTAATCTTGCCAATGACTTTTCCTTGACTTACAACAGTTCCTTGGGAGGTTCCTTCTGAAGACTGATTGTTTACGGGGTATGGGTGACCATAATAAACTTCATTAAAACTCATTTTAGAGTAAACATGGTTGAGTCGTTTACGATCAGTGATAATTTGCGATGATTTATCAAGTTCTCCATGCAATAATAAGCCTATTTCGTGATGGGTTAAATAGAATAAATCAGAAGCATCATCGATAAGTTCATTGTTTTCTAAGTCCCTAGCTAATTCGATGTATGCAAACTTTAATTTTTGTTGAAATTTGATTGCGGCAGACTTACTCATTTCGCGCATAACAACAGCATCACGAGTTGAAAGCGCAAGTTTTTTGATAATCATTTTCTTTAAGCCATTCAATTTGGGCAATTTTGACATTGCTTCGTTCATGTCAAACGACTTTTTCGTATTATCAAAATGACCTGACAGTGTAATGTTTCGTAAAACTGGAATTAGCTTTATTGGATCTTGAGACCAATCTTTTTCTGCCAATTCTGCTTCTCGTACGCAACGATGACCATGTTCTAGAATGAATTTTTTATAGGTTTTTCCTAACGCTCCATCATTCGATTGAATTTCGTTTAATAAATCTGAGTCTGATAGTGTCTCATTATTTGGAAGCACTTTTGATATTTCTTTGGCAATAGTTTTCAATTGTTGAATTGAATCTGCCCCAACAATTCCATCAATATTTTGTAAAAAATTTGATGCATAGGTATTGCTCTCAGGAGTCGGTTTTGGTCCGCCGCTAATGACACTTATTAATGCAGAATATTGACTGCCTGATTTACCAGATGTGCAATAATGGTAACTATAAGCAAGATTTAAATTCGATAATTGACTGTCGATCCATTTATATAATTCTATTGAGTCTAGACCCTGTGGTTGATGAATATTTTCACATAAAAGTTGTAAGAGTTTCAACCTTTTTTTTGCCTTTCTAAAATAGCCAAATTGTTTAAATTGATTTCGAATTTGAATGAATATGTTTCTTGGGCTACTAGGTGATTTTCGTTCTAGTTCTCTGCCAAGAATACTCAATTCGATGTATTCGTTTTTTGGCAAAAGGATATAATCTGAGATTTTATAAAGTCCTGATAGACTTATGAAACCGTGATTGTAAAAGTACTTTATATTAAAATGATCTTCGAAAATTTCCTTTTGTACGCCACACTGCATGTAAAAATCTTGGATACCATATTCAATGGCTCTGCCGAATGTCGATAAAGAAAGTGGAGTCAAATGACCCGGCATCATTTCACCAATGTTTGCTCTTGTCAGCACTTCGTCTTCACTCGCTAGTTTAGAGTCTAATTCATTTGGATGTACAGTTGAGAGTGTTGTAATTGGTCGTACTTGCAACCAATATAGCGTATCGTATTGATCAACAGCCCACTCAACATCAACCTCAGCTCCAAATTCATTTTTTAGTTGTATTAAGCCATTATTGAGCTCCTGCAGGATAGAATTTGTCGCAATTTTTGAAACGATTTCACTATCTTTTCTAGCGTGTTTATTGATTTCAATTTGTTCTGCAATGGCTTTCCCATCTACTAGCTTATCGCCTAATCCTTCAACAATATTGATTATCGAAATATCCCGTCTTCCAGTTACTGGGTCCGCAGAAAAGGCTACTCCCGCGTATTTGGCATCAACCATTTCCTGAATAATGACCGCAACATGATTCTCTTTGTGGCTATCAGAATCGTATTTCTTAACGCGCTCGGTTTCTCCAGAAGCGATACAATCCTTAACCGCTTTAACTATTTCATTGGGAGTTTGTAAGTTCAAGTATGATTCAAATTGACCAGCAAAAGATTGAGTTTCCCCATCTTCTCGCAGACCACTTGAACGTACTGCTTTATTTCCATCATTCATCCAAGAAATATGTGCTGCCGGATTGTCAAAAAAAGAACTTCTTCCTTCATGTGTTATGACGAAAAATGCCGGGATTTTAAGTCCTCTTTGATGCAAGAACGCCAAACCATTTGCCTTGCCTCCAACAGGTAATCCGTCAGTTATTTCATCAAACTTATAAATCATAATGAGAAGGATTAAAACCAAATTCAGTAACCAAATTGACTGGAACACCATTTAAAGTCCCAGCAGAGATACCTTCGTTGATTCTATATTCATCATCCATATTATAGGGTACGAATGTTTTCCGATCACAGATTAGATGATATTCTTTACCGTTCGAATATTTTAGCTTCAAGTCGATTTTTTCGGGAAAAATGGGATTTGTTGCAAAATCTTCAATCGAAGGAAACTCTCTTAAATAATGGATTTCTCCATTTTCAGTGATAAACCCAGCAGAAAGCTGTCCCATATAATCGTATTGAACCATAGATAGATTAAAAGCTTCTTTGTTCTCTAACATTCCGCCAATCCATACATGACGTTTCCAGCCACTCCATTTGCGAATTCCCCAGCTATGATCTCGCATAGAAGGGAAGTCAACTTTTCTCGAATCACCATCTATTTCAATAACTCCTGTAAGTCGGCCACCTTGTTCAAAATGATTTTTTTTGGAGTCTTTTAGTTTTTCAAAAAACGATTTTGACCATTTAGCTTGTGCGATTGATTTTGCAGTAGCATCTACAATCATTGCGTTTTGGAAATCGACTATTGGTGATTGCGCCTTAAAGGTTAAGTCTATTTTGACTTGTTTACCTATACCATTTAAATCCATTTCACCGGTAAATGTTACCTTCCATTCACTACCAGCTTGAATTTTTTCAAATTTCAACTTGCCGGATTGGAATCCTTCACCTTCTGGTCCAGGATGTTGTTTTAGTCGCAATAAACCAAGGTCAGGAAAGAAGACTTCGAGCCAATATTCATTTCCGCGTGTGGTTCTAAAGCTTTGGCGAACAAGGAAAAACGAACCGTCATCTGAAATTCCATTGAAATAAGATGAATCATTGAATAAAGCTTGAGTTGGATCTTTATGTTTCCGTTCGATATCCTCTAGAGACATGGCTTCAGTATCTCGTTTTAGAAGTTGTTTTTTAATGAGCTTAAACTTTAATCCTTCAAACATCTTATTCTAAATATTTAGTTTTTAATAACTCCAATTCTTGGTTACTTAATCCCAGTGCCGATTCAAGGTAATTGGTTACAGTAATAAACTCATTATCAATATAATCAAATACCGTTTTTAGCAAATCAGTGCGGCAATAGAAAAGTGATTTAACTGGATTAAATTCTTCGTCTGAAACCTCTCTATTAAATTTCTTAATAAAGTTCGCTTTAATCGTTTGAAGTTGAGCATCATTTTGCTTTTTTAATAGAGCATTTGATTTAAGGTAATCATCGTAAATGTGATCACGGTCAACACCAAAGAATTCAAGAAGCAGTGCACTTACAAGGCCAGTTCTATCTTTACCATGACTGCAATGATATACAACTCCATGATTGGCATTAAGAATCACCCTAAATATATCAGCAAGCTCATGATTAAACTTCGTGATTAAGTCAACATAGATATTGTTCAACAGGTTTGGATCTAATAAATGAAACTCCCCTTTTTGAAAAATAGGAATTAAAGATTTGGTTATGTTTCCAGCGTTTAATCCAATGTTTTGATAAACGATAAAATCTGGATAATTGACCTGTCCTATGAGTTCAATTTCTTGAGTGGTTCTCAGGTCAAGAATATCATTTACCCGTAGTTTTTTGAGTATTGATAAATCTTGATCGTCTATTTTACCCAGATAGCCAGATCTAAAAATTTTTTTGGCTTTGACTTTTTGTCCCGTTTTTGTCATTACACCTCCTAAATCCCTGAAATTTGGCTGACTCTTTAATAATGGTTCCATGGTGTAATCGTTAATGTTGAAAATATGATTCGGTTGGATTACAAAAAACTACCTAACCTGAAGTGTCCTTTCAGATATCTGCTCGTCATAATTTTTTATAAAAAGATCGATCTTGGTTTCATCCAATGTTCCATCTTTTCTCAAAACTTCATTTTTCATCAAAAGTTTAAGAGCATTGCGCAAATCGCCACCGCTTATTTCTAAATTAGACCCTTGTTTCAGAAAGATGATTTTTGTGTAATCATCGCTAATATCACTAGGCGATCCGGCATTATTTTGAACCAAAACGATGACTCTGTTTCCAGAAGAAAGCTCTGACAAATCATAAGAAACAGAACCAACAGTTCCGCTTCGTTCATAGTTTAGGTAAACTTCCTTATCCACCAAAACCGTATTTTTTTTAAACTTGATTGATTGCGCATTTACGGATAAAGTAGCGCTAAAGAAAAAGATTGAAAGAAATAAGAATTGTCTCATATTGGTTACTTTAATGATTTGTGATTTAAATTGCAGCCACAAAATCTGAAAATACTTTTTTGTGCATTTCTAAATCCATATCTGGAGATAATGCTACACGTGCGATATAGTCTTTGTCACCCTCTTTTGTTGTTCCCTGCGTTGAAGTCGCAGGAATCGTCCAGTAGCACCCTTTCAATTGTCCATAACTTACACAGTATTTGCTTTCATTAGGAATTTCATTAATCATCATGTTGATTAATTTCAAGTTCAAAGCACGCTTATATGTTTCTCTTTCTTCATCTGTATTTCCTTTAGTTGGAAGGTCCAGTGAGAAAACAGAAGGTGTAAATCCTTGTGCGGCTAATTCTTCAGAAACGAAATTGATTTTTGCACTTGGTAAAACCTCCTGAATATAGTTAACAAACGCACGCGTATTTTTGTATGCGTCTTTAATTCGTTGATTCATGGAAGGCATTTGTTTAGCCAGAATTTCGTATTGTTGATCAGTTGCTTCGTTATCACACAGACTTAAGTGAAGTTCAATTTTTTCAATTAAGTCCTCTGCTTTTTTATTGGCGATGCAATAACCTGCAGTACATTTTCCACCACTTGGAAATTTTGATCCACTGGCAAAAGAAATCGTTCGTACGGAAGCCAATATTTCGTCTTCACCTAAAAAGTGAACGTTTGGACAAAATGTTTGATCTAAAATGAATACTGGGTCAATAGCTATTGTTCCAGCCGTTGTTTTGCGTTCTTGACTTAAAACCTCGTTCAATTTGATCAAGTTTGGAACTTCAACGCGCGGATTTGTTGGTATTTCAGCGATAATGTAAGGTACGGCATCTAATTCGGCAATTTTTGCCAAAACGATGTCAATACTTTCTACCATATTATGATCTCCATCTACTGGTAAATCCATTACATCGACATTATCTAAACATGCGGCCACACGTCTTGCTTGATCATTTGTTCCTCCATAACAGTTAGGTGGAACTATGATTTTTATTGCTTTGCCTGGATGTTTTTCCATCGCATCATGAACAAGTCCCATCAAAATTGCATACTGAATAGACAATCCACTTGAAGCAACTAAAGCCTTTGTATCAGCAGCAGTAACTTCTTGAATTGTACGAATTATATTCGCCTTGTTCGTTGCTACATTTCCTACGGAAAGCGTATTCTTAACGCCTGTTAACTCTTGTAAAACTGCCAATGAATTAGCAGGTGTGATTGCAATAGTTTCTCTTCTACGAACGTGCTGTATTTCTGAAATATAAGATTCATTTTTCTCACCATTTACACATAAAATACTTCCGAATTGATCATGTAAATTTACATGTAAATCGATGTTTACGTTTTGATCAAAATGACAAATATCGTTAGGGTGTGAAATATAAATTGTGCTTCCATCAAAGGACGAAACAGACTGAGCGTTATCAACCTTGTTTAGCTCAAATGTATAACCATAGATATTTCTAATTATATCTGCATCAAAATGTTTTGGTAGGTCTCCCGAATAGTTAATTCGTGTATTCTTTTTTTCCATTAAATTCTTTCTCAATACAGCTAAAATAGGTGTAGTTTGAGAAGAGAACCCAATGACATTTTGATGTTTGGAGTTGTTTATTTTTGCTATAACCCATTCTAAAACACACGATAATGGATGCCCTAAACGAATATAATCAAAAGCCGTAGGTAATTCATTTAATGCAGAAGCTTCAGAATTATTGGCATTGTATAATGCTTCAAACTGATCTAAGAATTGAAATTTGGCCAATGACTCATCATAAATATCTAGGCGATGTGTAGTTAGGTTTAACCAATCAGATGGCATGTTTTCCAATACATCGGAAATATAATTGTTCAATTTAGTGTCTTTCATAATTTTAATCTTTAGATCGGCCGCTAAGATATTAATTCAATTTAGGAAAATAGAAGAGCAGAGTGAATAGTAGCGTAGTTTTATGGTGTTTTGGCAATTTATCTAATATTCGTGTTGAATTTAAGAGGTTATTGATTTCGAAAAACGGCTCGATAAAATCGCAATGAGCGTTTAAAGTATTGTTCGCTTTCCAGTATAAATCCGGCAGCTTTAATATGTGAATCGGTATCTCTATTGAGGTTGCACCCATCACCAATTACACGCCAAATGGGATTAATCACATTTTGAAAAAACCGGTTTATTTTATGTTCAGCATGAATGTGTTCTAAGATGATTAGTTTACCTGTTGGCTTCAACCATTTTTTAAACTTCTCGAAAGCCAGCTGCTGATCTGGAATGGTGCATAATACCAAAGTACAAACGACATAATCCAAAGAATTCTCTTTGATGATTTTCTCTAGTTCAGGATCATTGACACCTATGTTATATGTGGCAATCGTCGAATTTTCAGGCAATTTTAATTTTGCTTTATCCAACATATAGGAAGAAGGTTCAACGGAAATTACATGCGCATTTGCGTTAAAATGTTCAAAATTCGCCCCTGTTCCTGAACCTACATCTAAAATATTTCCTTCTAGTTTTCCAATCAGTTCAGCACGAATGGGATGGAATTCTTTTTCCAAATCCGTCATGAACGAATCATATTTTGAAGCAAATAATTTTTGATAGAATGACATATACTGATAAAGGTACTAGAATATTGTCTAATTATTTGTCGTCTTTATTACAGAAGAAACAGCCCCTCTTTATTGGATGGTTATAACCACTTTTCCCTTGGCACGACCTAGAGCTACGGTTTCTATGGCTAGAGCTAATTTTTCCAGTGGATACGTCTTTTCGATAATTGACCTTATTTGATTTTTTTCGGCCATATTTGCGATGAACTCCAAATCAGTTTTATTCGCTTTCATAGAAAGGAAGCGCATTTTTTTCGACCCTAGAGATAACAGTTTACCAAAGAAAATGGATTTTAGAATCTGTTTCATGGAACCGCCAATCATGACGTATGTTCCATCCTTTTTTAAAGATCGCTTATATGAGAGTAATGGGTAATTCCCGTTTACTGCAACAATGAGGTCGTAACGTGCAGGTTTTTTGAACACATCTTCTTTTGCGTAATCGATGCATTGATTCGCTCCTAATTCAAGTGATTGCTCAATATTTCTAGTGCTACAAACAGCTGTAACATCTGCACCGAAATATTTGGCTAATTGAATAGCAAAGGTTCCAACACCTCCAGAACTACCCACAATCAATACGGTTTGTCCTTTTTGTATGTTTCCTTTATTGCGCAAACCATGTAGCGCAGTTGTTGAAGCAACCGGCATAGCAGCTGCGTTTTCAAAAGAAATATTTGCGGGTTTAATCACGAGAATGTTCTCTTGTGCAATCGCATATTGAGCAAAACCACCCAAACCACAATCGGATAGATCTCCCATCACTTCATCTCCAACCTTAAATTGAGTAATGTTTTTTCCAATCGATTCAACTACACCTGAAATATCTGCTCCAAAAATCTTCCGCTTTGGAATAGATCCCATTTTCATAGAACGATAATCTAGTGCATTGATAGAAGAAGCCACGACTTTGACCAACACTTGATCGTCATTGGGCGTTGGTTTTTCGACTTCTGTAACAACTAATTTTGGATTAGTTTTCTTGTTGTAGATTACCGCTTTCATAGAGCAAATTTAATTTGATTTTTGCCTAATCATGATGCCATAGATAAATCCAATAGTAGATAGAATAACCATAAGTCCGGGTACAATATATAAGACGATTGGAGGGTCCATTAGACCAAATACTGCAACAAGTAATCCTCCTAAATTTGGAAGGAAAGTAACAGAAGAAACAATGATAAGAATGAGACTTTTATTGTTGTTTACGGGCATAACTATTTACACTTTTCTATGTTTTTCATTATCTCACTTGGAAGTTCTTCACCCATTATATTATATGGTTCCGATGCACCGTTATATAGTTTACAGGCCCTTGTTTGATCATCCATATCTTCGTAAATGGATGCTAACATTAACGCAAAATCAGTTCCTAGAAATTCTCCATCATTGGAAAGGTCATTATCTCGCACGAATTGATGTAGTTCAACTGTGCTTCCTAGTACTTCCAGCACCTGAATCTTTAACTTTACAGCTAAATTGCGATCAAAATTAGGCAGTGATAACAAATAATTAGCTTCGTCTAGCGCAAATTCATATTTCTTCATTTCGAAGTAAATGTTTCCCTTGTCTATGCGATAATGATAGTCGTCTGGTTCTAGTTTAATGGCTTTATTTATGTGTTTTAATGCGACGTCCAATTTAGTACTGTCGTTGTAGTAATAGAAGCGTGCTAGACTTGCGTGCGCTCCAGAAAAGAAAGGGTCAAGTCTGATTGCTTTTTGATAATTTTCAAGCGCCTTTTTATTATTATTCATTTGATTATAAATCGTGGCTTGCATCCAGAAATACCAAGGTTCATTGGGGTTATCTTTAAAAAAATCTGCTAGTAACTCAAATTTCTCAGCATACGGAACCATATATGTTTGGTTAAAGATACCTGCATATTTGTCCGGTATTGTTTGAGCCTTAGATTGAATACTTCCTACAAAAAGGAAAAGAATAAATAGATATTTCATTTGTAATTGCTTTTATTTTTCAACGATCCAATTGCCAGTTCGCATACGCGTAATTCCGTCAGTACTTAGAATATTTAGTTGTACAAAAACGACTGCGCCATCGGAAGCATTTTGAAGTAGTTCAGATGCTGATTTGATGTTATTTCCAGTTCCAGAAATGGTTTCTCCGTTAACCGTGATGCTCCATTTAGTAATTTGAAAAGATGCTTTTAATGGAACTTCTGCTGGGTATTTTACATGTAATTCAGTTGCATTAATGTCGGCAGCTGAACCTATTCTTGATTTACCTAAATAAAGAGTAGGGTCGGGTAAATTTGAAACACGATACTCAACTTCTCTTACAAAGGTTGTGTCATGACCATCCGTTAAACTGATTGCAATGGAGACTTTACTATCGCGACCAGGTTTAGCAACGAAGTAATCTGTTCCTTCAGGCTTTGATATTTGGGTTCCTTCACTACTTAATATGATGGTTTTTCCTTGGTTATTGCTAACGGCAGGAATAATTTTGTTTGCGTAACCGCGATATAAGACATTCAATTCCGGCGATTCTAATGCAGCGATCGGATTTTGAGCATATAAAGTAATTGTAAGGGTGATGGATATTAACGAAAGAAAGGTTTTCATTGTGAATAGTTTTAGTGCGTTCATTAAACCAACTTCAGTGATGGTTCTAAAGATATAATTATCTCGTTGTAAAAAGTAACAGAATTACGACTTTTCAGTTTAGAATTTTATATCTAAGTCTTCGAACTCTTTAATTTGTGAAAGTGTGTATAACTCATCCAGTTCAATTTTATCCCAAGTTTCCTTAAAAACTTCTTCTCCACTTTCTTCAATATCTTGATTGACGTTTTCTTTAGTCAAGCGTTTTTTGGTTAAAAAGTTAATGCTTACCACTCTATTTACTATTGGGCCGTAATTTTGACTAGCGTCATAACCTATCAAGGCAAAATCAGAATCTTGATACCTGAAGGTATATTGCCAAAATCCATATCTACCATGCGCATAGTCGAAGTAGAGTTTATTATTACTAATACTGATTGATAGTTCAGGCGGGAAATACACCCCACCATCTTCTTGATCGGAATAAAAACAGCTAAGGTTTTTTATAGCAAGAACGTAATTGTCTTTGTCGCTTAAGTAAATTAAAATGCCTCTTCGGTTTCGGTCAACTTCATCATCAAATCGATTGATAACAACATAGGCGCTGTCCGTACCTTTTATCATTAACACATGGTCGTTAATCCCATCTCCATTCAAATCACCTTCTATTTTATCAAATAAAACGTAGCCTTCAGGAATTGTAAATTTAGCCGTAGAAAGGTCAGCTTTCGAATCAACAATTTCTGCTTTCACAGGGGGTATCTGTTCTTCAATTGTTTCAACTGCTGGTGTTGTTTCTGTTTCAACCGATGCTGATTCATTTGTACAACTCAAAAACAGTACATTTAGTGCAAATATTGAAGAAGCGAATAGGGATTTTGAACGTTTCATATTTGATTATTTAATGCTTTCAAACCCGTAATCGCGTTCGACCTTTGCAATCCTAGTTTTGTAAGATTGGTACCATTTCTCACGACCTTTGACTTGTGCAACTGCGTGGTCTGAATTTTCTTTCCACCTTTTTATTGATTCTAAATCTTTCCAATATGAAACCGTTATACCAAGTTCATTTCTTGCGCTTTCAATTCCTAAAAACCCAGGTTCTTGACCAGCAAGTTCAACCATTAAATCTGCCATTTCAGAATAATCCTCAGCATCTTCTGTGTTAATAGAAGTGAAAATTACAGCGTAATATGGTGGTTCTGGTGTGTTTGCTATCATGATGATGAGTATTTATCACTGAAGATAATCAATCTCAACTTCTTTGGTATTTGTATCATAAACTAAAACACCTATTTCGTCTCCATTTAATTGCCCTTTTAGATTACCCATTGCATCCCAAACGGACGATTTACCACCGCAATCATATTCCCCTGAAAAACCTATACAATTTGACATTAAAGAAATCATTGCGTATTTCTTAGAGGTAATCGCCATTTTGTCAATTGCTCGTTCTATGCCTTCAATTGTTTCTACAATGCCAGCTGCATATATTTTAGAGCCATTATCAAAGGCTACTTTTTGATGTTCAGGAACTGATATTTCGTAACAGATTGCTAGTCCGATATTCGTGTTGTTGATATTAAGGTTAGTTTCTGTAGTTCCTGTCACGAAGTGTTTTAACTCTGTGTGAAAAAGGTGCTTTTTTAGATACAGTTTACGTGGTTTATTCGGGCGAAAAGTAATCATTCCGATACTTACATTTCCATCATTTTTTATCGGACAACCAATTGAAATTGCAACATTATATTCATCACTTTTACTTTGAAAAACATCAAATCTTTCATCCTCAGGAACAGTGACCAATTCATCGGCAAGATTAGGCTCATATCCCGTGATGGATAACTCTGGGAATAGAATAAATTCAGCGTTGTATTCGAGTGCTTGATTAATCAAGGCAAGGTGTTGCTCTATATTTTGCTGAATGTCTCCAGCGATAGGTTTGGTTTGAGCAGCACAGATTTTCATTATTCAACAAATTATTTGCTACAGAACTCTTCAATTTTCGCCTTTAACTCTTCTGGATTTGGAGTTCCAATAAAGAAGGACTTTTGTTTTCCGTTTTGTATAATCTGTACACGAACTGCTTTTAGGGTGTTTATGTTATAAATCATCCCATTGGTTGAGAAACGAATTCCTAGGCCTAAGTACCAAGGTGTTTTAGTGGCTTCTGCGGATATTAGTTTATCTACCTTGAAATTGAACCGGATTAAACCGATACCATACACCAGTTGAATTTTAGAATCACTAATGTTTATCCTTAATTGATAAAAGAAAAGTAAAATAACACTCAACGTAATAATCAACGTTATTAATGCTGACATATTAATTTCTTCAGAGGAAGGCGCAAGGCCATAGAACATACCTGTTAGGACTAACAATATGATCATAGCAATGATGATGATCCAACCGGTTTGATTTTTTGAATAACTCATAGTGAAGTGATATTTAAAAGTATTAGCTTAAAGATAAACTACTTTATTAAACCAATCTAGGAAGTTTTAGGTTTCGTATCGTTTTTTGGTAAACTCAAAGAGCACAAGCGAAAGAATAGGTGTAAACCTTATTGTGATTTGTTTATTATTTGCTTGACTGCCGGTTCAATGGCTAATACATGCCAACCACCAAAAACAACGATTATTCTGTCGTGCTGTTTTAATTCTTTTTCAATTAATTCCAAGAGATGTCGATCTCTGAAATTACACGACTTGCGAGCAAGCTCTGAAAAGTGATGTTGATTCTTTATGGTTATAAAATCATCCGAGTTAAGGTCTTCAATATGAAAATCCTTCTTGAAATATTGCTTATAATGGTTTCTGTAGTAATCAAATGTTTTTTCTTCGCTATTTAATTTTATCCCGCATGAATTTAAATAACCATCAATAAATTCAGTTTTGTATAAACTATCGATATCGTATTCTTCAGTAGCCCAATGTTGTAAAGGTAAAACAAATCGTTCTGAGGTATAATAGAATAAAGCTTCTTCTCTTGAGAATGCTTTTGACAACATTAAAAATTCATCTTTTTCTTGTGCATCGCCATTAATCATCTCGATTTTTAGGCTGTCGCACAAAAATTTCAACAATCCAACTTCTCCATCTTTTTGAATCGCGTTATTTCTATTCAAATACGAATCTGTGACTTTACCTCCTTCATTAATAGATACGGTAGGTTGAAATTGATTAAATAATTTCTCGATGGAAATAAACAATGGGTCAAGCGTATCTCTGGAGTGAAGAGTACCCACAACAATAATGTGTTTACCATTCTTTTCAACATTTACTACATAAGGATTCTCAGGAAGGCGACCGAGACTATCTACATCAATATCAAGATAAGACGTTAGGGGATAATCGACAAATCCATCCTCTTCTGAGGAGCTGTGTACAGAATTATCGCACCCAAAGATAGTTACGAGGCAGAATAGAGATAAAAAGGATTTCAAATACATTGTTGTGTGTTGTATTTAGTTCTCACATTCTTGTTTCAATTGTTCCAGCCAATATAGCATATCCTCGTCTAATTTCACATTCATTTTTTTCGAAAGAATGCTTATACTGATGTGTAAAGGATAGTATGTCAATCGTTTAAGTAGTTTGTGTTTTTATCTCGCCATTAGTTTCGCTACATACTTCCCAATGATATCAAATTCTAAATTGATTTTATCGCCTACTTTCAAAGTATGGAAGTTCGTGTGTTCGTATGTGTAAGGAATGATGTGAACCGAAAAGGATTTATCTTTGGAGTTCACAACAGTTAAGCTTGTTCCATTGATCGTAGCTGAACCTTTTTCTACGGTTACCTGATCGGTATCATATTCAAAAGTAAATTTCCAACTACCATCTTGATCTTCAATGTCTGTGCAAATCGCAGTAGTGTCTACATGCCCTTGAACAATGTGTCCGTCTAAACGTCCGTTCATAACTGTACAACGTTCCAAGTTCACTTTTGTTCCAACATTCCAATCGCCTAAGTTGGTTTTATTTAAGGTTTCTTGAATTGCTGTCACCACATACTCGTCACCGTTAATTTCAACTACGGTTAAACAGCATCCGTTATGGGCAACGCTCTGGTCAATTTTAAGCTCATCTGTGAACGAAGATTTCATCGTGAAATGAATGTTTTCTCCTTCGCGTTTAATGTTTTTTACAACTCCTAATTGTTCAATAATTCCTGTAAACATATCTAATCTTTTGTTTCTTCTTTTTCTTCTAACGCGAGCCAATTCTCATACGAGATGACTCCCCCTTTCGGTCTTGATTTACCTTTCAATACTCCAATAAACTCCAAAGAATGTCCATCCGGATCATCAAAATAAATTGAAATGGCTGGTGTCCATGCAAAAACCATCGGACGCTCTGTCCCGTCTTTTAAAAAGTTTCGGAATGGCAACTTACGTTCTTTCAACCAGTCTATTGATTCATTGATAATCCATTCAGGTTCACATTCAAATGCAAAGTGACGAATATCGATTTCTGCTTTTGGTTTTTCCCAAATCCCAAGCATCTGTTGTTTTGCTTCTCCTATCCAAAAAAATGCAGCTCTGCGTTCGTCATAATGACATTGTTCTAAACCGATTACTTCAGAATAGAATTGAATAGATCGGTCTAAATCTTCAACATAGAGGTGTGTTTCGAATAATCCCTTTATCATTTCAACTTATTTTTCTTAAAAAAGAAATACAATAGGACCACTGAAACAGAAGTTACCAGTGTGATGTCAAGGATTTTAAACCAAGTGGGATGTGGAATACCAAATGCATTGGCCACCGTTCCGAACAGTATGAATCCTGCTATGATATACAAAGGAATCATATCTGTTTTTTCAATCATTCGCGCTACAATTAATCCAATAACCAGGCTTATGGCATGCGCAAGTGCGACTGAAATATACGCTCCTGTAGGAATGAGGTGTTTGTTGGTATTAAAATCCTCCATATTGGAAAAATCCACCTTGAAAGGAACGGGGAAGAGGGAGTGACCAATGAGCTCTAACAATGGTGTTGCAAAAAAGCAGACGACCAATCCAATGAATGTTGCTAAAAATATTTTCATTCTATTTCATTCTAATTTTAACCTTCACGGATTTAGATGCTGGTGTATGACTTGAGTGTGCGTGTAATCCAAGGGGTACTAATGGGTTTGCCTCTGGGAAGTACGTTCCTAAACATCCTTTTGGAATGTTGTAGGGCACCACTGCAAAACCTTCTACTGCACGCTCGGTATTATCGTAATTGTTGAATAGCGTAACTAAGTCGCCTTGTTTTAATCCTTTTGCATTTACGTCTTCTTCATTCATAAACACAACCATTCTACCGTTAAAGACACCTCTGTAACGATCATCTAATCCGTAAATTGTTGTATTGAATTGATCATGACTACGCGTTGTCATCATTAAGAATTCGTCGGCCTCACAATTGTTTTCAGAAAGCTTGTTTACTGTAAAGTTTGCTTTCTTATTTGGCGTTGTAAAGTTTCCAGTACGAGCTCCATTTGGCAATTCAAATCCAAGTGGTTTTTTCAAGCGCTCGTTGTAGTTTTCGAACCCTGCAATCGTCTTTTCGATGAGGTCTCTAATTCTACTATAATCTTCGATTAAGAAATCCCAATCTACTTTGTCTTGTGTCAATGTTGCCTTCGCAATATTTGCTACAATCACTGGTTCACTTTCTACAAATTCAGAAGGTGGTTGCAATAGCCCTTGCGTTGTATGAACAACCCCCATGGAGTTTTCTACTGATACGAACTGAGATTTTCCGTTTTTCACGTATTTATCTGTTCTACCCATGGATGGTAAAATCAAAGCTGTTTTTCCGTGTGTTAGGTGTGAACGATTCAGTTTCGTTGAAATGTGAACAGTCAAATTACACTTGTTAAATGCCTCCGCAGTATAATGCGTATCCGGTGCTGCCGATAAGAAGTTTCCTCCCATACCAATAAACACTTTCACTTTTTCCTCGTGCATTGCCTTGATGGCTCCAATTACACTATATCCATCTTCTTGTGGCGGTGTAAATCCGAAGTTCTCACTGATTTTATTCAACAATTCTTTGGAAGGACGTTCTGCAATTCCCATGGTACGGTCACCTTGAACATTACTGTGTCCACGAACAGGGCAAGTTCCAGCACCTGGTTTTCCGATGCTTCCTTTCATTAATAAAAGGTTTACAACTTCTTGGATATTATCCACACCATTTACGTGCTGTGTCAATCCCATTCCCCAGCACGTAATTACGTTTTTCTTTGCTGCAAGCAAATCAACAAATGCGTCAATTTCACTTTCTGGTAATCCTGTGCGAGCTACCAAACTTGCTAAATCTTGTTGGTCTAGATCGGCTTTAAATTCTTCGTAACCTGCAGTTTTATTTGCAATAAATTCTTCGTCTAAAATATCTGGATTCGTCTTAGCACGTTCGTACAATTTGATCATAGCAGCTTTCAATAAAGCCACATCTTCGTTGATTCTAACTTGTAAGTATAAGTCAGAAATAACTGTACCACCACCAATAACACCTTTAACAGTTTGCGGATTTTTGAACTTTACTAATCCGATTTCTTTCAGTGGATTAATGGAAACAACCTTAGCTCCATTTGCTTTTGCTCTTTCCAAGGAAGAAAGCATTCTTGGATGGTTTGTCGCTGGGTTTTGACCAAAAATCAGAATTAGATCTGCTTTGTACAGATCGTCTAGTGTTACAGACCCCTTACCAATTCCTACTGTTTTTGATAATGCTACACCACTTGATTCATGACACATGTTTGAACAATCTGGAAGATTATTCGTTCCATACATACGAACAAAGAGTTGGTATAAAAATGCCGCTTCGTTACTTGTTCTACCTGATGTGTAGAAGGCCGCATCGTTTGGGCTATTCAGTGCTTTTAAGTTTTCACCGATGATTTTATTGGCTTCATCCCAAGAAATTTCTTCGTAATGAGTTCCACCTGGACGCACAATCATAGGATGTGTCAATCGCCCTTGTTGTCCTAACCAATAATCACTTTGAGCACGTAAGTCAGCAATAGAATGTTTAGCGAAAAATGCAGGAGTAGCTCTAGCGTCCATCGCTTCTTCGGCAATAGCCTTTACACCATTTTCGCAGTATTCACCTAGTTTCGAACGATGATTCGGATCAGGCCAAGCACAACCTGGGCAATCTAAACCTTCTTTTTTGTTCAGCTTATTCAATACTTTAAGACTTTTGCTTTTTGGCATTCTGTCAAAAATATTCTTCAATGCAATCACAACGGCTTTCATTCCTGCGGCATGTTCAGGGGTGCGCGTTATGCGTAATTTTTCTGCTTCGTTCATATTGAAAACTTAAGAAAACTAAAGATAAATAATTTATTGGCTCTTGAGCTTTTCAATACTGTACGAATTCGATGTTTAAGGATGTTTTTCCGTTAAAATCGATTAAGATGCTTCTTCTGTTTTTGAAGAGTCTCCGACTAAACGCAAAATTTCTTCTAACTCTGGTTTCGTAAAGTGACGATATTTCCCTGGCTTCAATCCACCAAGTTCGATGTTCATTATACGAATTCGCTTCAGTGCACGAACCTCATAACCAAGCTCTAAACACATTCTTCTGATCTGGCGGTTAAGTCCTTGCGTAAGAACAATGTTGAAAGTATAGTCATCAATCTTTTCAACCTTACAAGGAAGCGTTACGGTATCCAATATTGGAACACCGCTCGCCATTTCTTTTAAGAAGTGGGCACTGATTTTTCGATTAACACGAACGACATATTCTTTCTCGTGATTGTTTTTAGAGCGAAGAATCTTGTTCACGATATCGCCATCGTTTGTCATGAAAATTAATCCATCACTAGGTTTATCTAAACGACCGATAGGGAATATACGCTCTGGGTATTTCATGTAAGAAATGATGTTCCCTTTGATTTCAGTATCCGTAGTACAAGTAATGCCAATCGGTTTATTAAATGCTAAGTAGATATTCTGAACTTCTTTGGTAATCACTTTACCATTGACTTCAATAACGTCATCGGGTGAAACTTTCACCCCCAGTCCGGCTGTTTCGCCGTTAACTTTAACGGCACCTTCTTCAATGAATTTATCAGCACCACGACGTGAACAAAAACCAGTTTCCGAAATCGCTTTATTGAGTCTCTTTAATTCCATAATCTAAGGTCAAAGTTACGGGATTTGGATGAAATATGAATCTAAAAAAAGGAAATAGATGAAAAAAAAATGATTTTATTTCTAATCGATCGATTTGTCAGATACAGAAGTAAATGGTACAAAATCAAGGGTTTAAGAAATTTTAATAATAGTAGAAAATGAAATTAATTACAAGAGAAAATTAGAAATAAATTCAAAATAATAGGACTAAGTGAGATAAAATTAAATTTTGATATGAAAAAAGAAAAATATAAATTTATAGAAGAGTTTGATCCAGTGAGAAAAAGAAGAATGATAACGAAATATAGATCTCTTTCTGGGATCATTCCAACCATGAAAAGTGATGAGCCTATTTGGTTTGAATCTTCGCTAGAAAGAGATTTTGCTTTAATTCTTGAGTATAAACCAGATGTTTATTTTTATAAAGATCAGCCTGTAACTATTGAATACTTTTATGATGGTAAAACACGAAAATACACTCCAGACTTTTTCGTTCAATTTAAAGATGAAAGCTGCATGAAGCCATGGCTTTGTGAGGTTAAATTTAAGGAGGAATTAAAGGAGAAATTTTCAGAATACAAACCTAGATTTAGAGCTGCAAAAGAGTATTGTCGAATTAGAGGTTGGGAGTTTAAAATATATACTGAAGAATATATTAGAACACCCTTGCTAGAAAACATCAATTACCTGAGTAGATATAAAGACGCCGAGGTTGATCAAGCGTGCTATAGGTTAGTATTTCATGCATTAAGTGATTTGGGTGTTACAACTCCAAAAGAGTTTATGCTATCAATAGAAGGGATGGAGCACAATATAAAAGGAAGATGTTTATACGCTCTTTGGTATGCGATTAAAAGAGAGTTTGTTGGATGTGAAATAGTAAATGAAAAAATTAGTATGAATTCTGACATATGGCTCACGGAAAAATTCACATTTAATTTTAAGACTGATTAGAATGAAGAATTTGGTAATCGGTATATCTTGCTATGATGAAAAAGCAAATGCCACAGTAGAAAAAATTCTAGATTTTAAGAGAGTCATAATTCGACATAATGACTCAGGTGAACTGCATATTCGTAAAATTGAATCACTAAATTTTGAAGATTTACCGATTGTCAATACAACTTCAATAGATGCAATTGGTGACGAGTATTGGAAAGAGGCAAACAGAAGGTATTCAATCATTAAACCGATTATTGAAGCAGAGCACAACTTAAATCTTGAGGTAAACAAAACGGTTCTAGTTAAAGAAATATCTAAAAAACATAATGTTGGGTATTCCACTATTTATCGATGGTTGAATGCTTTTAATGCAACGGGAATGTTGTCTTCTTTGGCACCAACAAAGCGTAGTGGGGGAAAAGATAAATCAAGGTTATCTGAAGAGGTTGTAATTTTAATGGACGAAATAATTGATACTTATTACGCAAACCGCCAACAAAGAACGAAGAAAAACACGGCAATTGAGGTGATTAGACTTTGTAAAAATGCTGGTTTACCCCC
>Ga0193955_1000608_pt1 | contig 19219 bp, 32 predicted proteins | sample BB_6_MG_FD_140343 | JGI IMG/M metagenome (GOLD analysis project Ga0193955, IMG submission 140343) | Microbial mat bacterial communities from the Broadkill River, Lewes, Delaware, United States - BB_6_MG | ecosystem: Environmental > Aquatic > Freshwater > River > Microbial mats | place: USA... | reverse complement strand
TTACATTTCACTAGAAACGTTGGTATCATGGCTCATATTGATGCCGGGAAGACAACGACAACAGAAAGAATTCTGTTTTACACTGGTGTGAACCATAAGATTGGAGAGACTCATGATGGGGCTTCTACAATGGACTGGATGGAGCAAGAGCAAGAAAGAGGTATTACAATTACTTCTGCAGCTACAACTTGTTTCTGGAATCATAAAGACAGTAAATATAAGGTTAATATAATTGACACTCCGGGTCACGTTGACTTTACAGTAGAGGTTGAGCGTTCATTAAGAGTATTAGATGGCTGTGTTGCCTTATTCTGTGCTGTTGGTGGTGTTGAAGCTCAGTCTGAGACTGTTTGGAGACAAGCTGATAAATATAACGTACCTAGAATGGGATTTGTAAATAAGATGGACCGTTCTGGTGCTGACTTTTACAAAGCTGTTCGTGAGGTAAAAGAAAAGTTAGGAGCTAATCCTGTGCCTCTTCAAATTCCTATTGGAGCTGAAGATACATTTGCAGGTGTTATCGACCTAGTGAAGATGAAGGCAGTAATTTGGACTGATGATGCAAACATGGGTTCAACTTTTGAATATAAGGATATTCCTGCTGAAATGGAAGCTGAAGCTAACGAATGGAGAGAAAAAATGGTTGAGGCTGTTGCAGTAAGCGACGAGGCTTTAATGGAGAAATTCTTCGAAGCTCCTGAATCTATTACAGAAGACGAGCTTAAAGCTGCTATACGTAAGGCGACAATTTCGATTGAAATTATCCCAATTATGTGTGGTTCTGCTTTCAAAAACAAAGGAGTTCAAACACTTCTTGATGCTATGATTGAATTCTTACCTTCTCCTCTTGACCTTGAGCAACTTCAAGGAAACGAACCAGGAGATGAAGAAGCTAAGATTAATGTTAATCCTGATGCTGAAGAGCCATTAGTAGCTCTTGCATTTAAGATTGCAACAGATCCATTCGTAGGTCGTTTATGTTTTACTAGAGTATATTCTGGTAAGATAGAAGCTGGTTCATATGTATTTAATGCAAGAACTGGTAAGAAAGAGAGAATTTCTCGTTTATTCCAAATGCATTCAAATAAGCAGCAGCCTAAAGAAGTAATTGAAGCTGGTGATATTTGTGCTTGTGTAGGATTTAAAGATATAAGAACTGGAGATACACTATGTTCTGTTGATCGTCACGTAGAACTTGAGTCTATGACTTTCCCAGATCCAGTTATCCAGGTATCTGTTGAGCCATTAACTCAGAAAGATACAGAAAAAATGGGTATCGCTTTAGCTAAATTAGCTGAAGAGGATCCAACATTTACAGTTCATACTGATGAGGATACTGCTCAAACAGTAATCGGTGGTATGGGTGAGCTTCACCTTGATATTATCGTTGACCGTATGAGAAGAGAATTTAAGGTTGAGTGTAATCAAGGTGCTCCTATGGTGACTTATAAAGAGGCTATTACTCAAGAAGTTGAACATAGAGAAGTATTTAAGAAACAATCAGGTGGTCGTGGTAAATTCGCAGATATTCAGTTCCGTCTAGGTCCTGTAGATGCTGATTTCGAAGGAGAAGGATTGCAGTTTGTTGATGAGATTAAAGGAGGAAGAATACCTAAAGAATTTATACCTTCTGTTCAAAAAGGTTTCGAAGCGGCTATGGCAAACGGTGTGCTTGCTGGATACGTTGTAGATTCTCTTAAAGTTGTATTATTTGATGGATCATTCCACCCTGTGGATTCTGATCAGTTGTCTTTCGAGATGGCTGCTAAGATGGGATTCAAGGCGGCTTGTGCTAAAGCAGGACCAGTTATACTTGAGCCTATTATGAAACTGGAAGTCGTTACTCCAGAGGAATTTATGGGAGATATTATTGGAGACCTTAACCGTAGAAGAGGACAGGTTGACAGTATGGATTCTAGAGCAGGAGCACGTGTCGTGTCTGCAATGGTACCATTATCGGAGCAATTCGGATATGTTACAGTTTTAAGAACACTATCTTCTGGTAGAGCAACATCATCTATGGAATTGGAGAAATTTGCTGAAGTTCCTAAAGGTATTGCAAAAGAAGTAGTGGAGAAAGCGAACGGAAAAGTTGAATTATTATAAATAAGAATAATTATCATGAGCCAAAAGATTAGAATCAAACTAAAATCTTACGATCATAACTTGGTTGACAAGTCAGCTGAGAAGATTGTTAAGACAGTAAAGGCTACTGGTGCAGTTGTAAGTGGTCCTATTCCACTACCAACTAACAAAAAGATTTTCACTGTAAACAGATCTACTTTCGTTAACAAGAAAAGTAGAGAGCAGTTTCAGTTATCATCTTTTAAGAGACTAATTGATATTTATAGCTCAACAGCTAACACTATCGATGCTCTTATGAAGTTGGAATTGCCAAGTGGTGTTGAAGTAGAAATCAAGGTTTGATAGGCGGCGAAGTAAAGATGTCGCGTTAGTTAAATTAACAAATTAAAAAAAGTAAAAATGCCAGGTTTAATTGGAAAAAAAGTCGGAATGACATCCGTATTCAGTGCCGAGGGAAAAAGTATTCCATGCACTGTTATTGAGGCTGGTCCATGCTATGTATCACAGATCAAGACTATTGAGACTGATGGATACGAGGCGGTTCAAGTTGGATATGCAGACAAGAAAGAGAAGCATACAACTAGACCATTAGCTGGACACTTTAAAAAAGCAGGAATTGCTCCTAAAAAGAAACTTGTAGAGTTTTCTGGATTCGAGCAAGAAATGGTACTAGGTGCTGAAATCAACGTTGAATTATTTGCAGATGCTGCATTCGTTGATGTTACAGGTTTATCTAAAGGAAAAGGATTCCAAGGGGTTGTAAAACGTCATGGATTCGGAGGAGTTGGTCAAGCAACACACGGACAGCACAACAGATTACGTGCGCCAGGTTCTATTGGAGCTTGTTCTACACCATCTAGAGTATTTAAAGGAATGAGAATGGCTGGTCAGACTGGAAATAAGACTGCTACTGTTCAAAACCTACAAGTACTTAAGGTAATCCCTGAGAACAATTTATTATTAGTTAAGGGCTCTGTACCAGGAGCAAAAGGTTCATACTTAATTATAGAGAAGTAATGGAGTTAAGTGTATATAATATTGCCGGAAAAGAGACAGGTAGAAAAGTAGAGCTTAATGAGGCTATCTTCGGAGTAGAGCCTAATGAGCATGCTATCTATCTAGATGTGAAGCAGTACTTGGCTAACCAACGTCAAGGAACTCACAAGGCTAAAGAAAGAGGTGAGATCTCTGGAAGTACAGCTAAACTTAAGAAACAAAAAGGAACTGGTACTGCCAGAGCAGGTAGTATCAAATCTCCAGTTTTTAGAGGGGGAGGTAGAGTATTCGGTCCTAGACCAAGAAACTACAACTTCAAACTAAACAAGAAACTTAAGCAATTAGCACGTAAATCAGCGTTAGCAATTAAAGCTTTAAACAACAAGATACAAATTGTTGAAGACTTTAATTTAGAGACTCCAAAAACTAAAGGATTCATTTCTATCTTAAACAACTTAAAAGTTGAAGAAAGAAGACTTCTTATAGTAATGAGTGAGGCAAACGAAAACGTAGTTTTATCGTCACGTAATCTTCAAAATGTAGATGTTGTTAGAGTTAACGATTTATCTACATATGCAATTATGAAGGCTTCTGCAATTATGTTTGTTGAAAGCTCAGTAGAGGGATTAGACGAAATGTTCAAGCTAAATTAATTTTTGAAAGATGGAAATAGTTTTGAAGCCCATAGTAACTGAGAAAATGACAGATCTAAGCGAAAAATTTAATCGTTTTGCATTTGTTGTTTCAAAGGAAGCTAACAAGATAGAGATAAAGAAAGCAATCGAAGAAATGTATGAAGTGTCTGTTAAAGATGTTAATACAATGAATTACGCTGGAAAAACAAAATCTAGAAATACAAAAGCTGGATTAATCCAAGGTAAAACTGCTTCATACAAGAAAGCGATTGTAACACTACAAGATGGTGATAGTATTGATTTTTTTAGCAATATTTAATTAAAATGGCTGTAAGAAAATTAAATCCTGTAACACCTGGACAAAGACACTGTGTAAGAAACGTGTTGGAGCAGGTTACTACAGATAAACCTGAAAAATCATTGTTGAGACCAATGACAAAATCTGGCGGTAGAAATAACGCTGGAAAGATGACAATGAGATATATAGGTGGTGGTCACAAGAAGAGATATAGACTTATCGACTTCAAAAGAGAGAAAGATAATGTACCAGCAACAGTAGCAACAATAGAGTATGATCCAAATCGTACTGCATTAATTGCACTTTTGGTATATGCTGATGGTGAAAAACGTTATATCGTTGCTCCAAACGGTTTGGAAGTAAACCAAACTGTAATGAGTGGTGATGATTCAACTCCTGAAGTTGGAAACGCATTAACATTAGCTAAAATTCCTCTTGGAACTATAATACACAATATTGAGTTAAGACCAGGACAAGGTGGTGTAATAGCACGTAGTGCTGGATCATACGCTCAATTAGTGTCAAGAGATGGTAAATACGCTTTCATTAAGTTACCTTCAGGTGAGGTTAGAATGATTCTTTGTACTTGTAAAGCTACAATTGGTACTGTATCTAATTCAGACCATGCATTAGCAAGATCAGGAAAAGCTGGTCGTACAAGATGGCAAGGAAGAAGACCTCGCGTACGTGGTGTAGTAATGAACCCAGTTGATCACCCAATGGGTGGTGGTGAGGGTAAAAACTCAGGAGGACACCCACGTTCAAGAACTGGCGTATTAGCTAAGGGGTACAAAACACGTGCACCAAAGAAAGCGTCAAGTAAGTATATTGTTGAAAGAAGGAAAAAATAACTTAATAGTTAGAGTATGAGTCGTTCATTAAAAAAAGGCCCTTTTATTGACTTTAGTCTGGAAAAAAAGGTATTAGTTATGAATGAAGGCCCTAAGAAAACTGTCATTAAGACATGGGCTAGACGTTCAATGATATCACCAGATTTTGTAGGTCACACTATTGCTGTACACAATGGTAATAAATTTATTCCTGTTTATGTTACTGAGAATATGGTAGGTCATAAGCTTGGAGAATTTGCACCAACACGTACATTTAAAGGTCACGCAGACAAGAAGAAAAAGTAATGTGTGGCGAAAGTATAAACTATAAGAATAAGTAGTAAAATGGGTGCTAGAAAAAGATTAAGAGCAGAAAAAATAAAAGAGGACAAGCAGCAAAGAGCTTTTGCTTCATTGCGTAACTGTCCTACTTCCCCTAGAAAAATGAGGCTTATGGCTGATATGATTAGGGGAATGGAAGCTAATAAAGCTTTGGACGCATTAAAATTTAGTCCACAAGCGGCATCAGTTAGTATGGAAAAGTTATTGCTTTCAGCAATAGCTAACTGGCAAGCTAAAAATGAAGGAGCAAGAATTGAAGACAGTGGTCTTTTTGTTCAGTCGGTATTTGTTGATTCAGCAAGAATGCTTAAGAGACTTAGACCAGCTCCTCAAGGTAGAGCTCACAGAATCCGTAAAAGATCAAATCATGTAACTATAACCTTGGGTAGCAAAACTGCCGAAGATATTAATACTAAAGAATAAGCATTATGGGACAAAAAGTTAATCCTATAGGAAACAGATTAGGAATCGTAAGAGGTTGGGATTCTAATTGGTTCGGTGGAAAAAACTACGGTGATAAGCTTGTTGAAGATTATAAAATCAGAAAGTATCTTAATGCACGTTTAGCGAAAGCAAGTGTAGCTAGGATTATCATCGAGAGAACCCTTAAGTTGATTACAATTACTATCAGCACTGCACGTCCAGGTATTATTATCGGTAAAGGTGGTTCTGAAGTTGATAAGCTTAAGGAAGAGTTAAAGAAAATTACTGATAAGGAAGTTCAAATTAATATATTTGAAATTAAGCGTCCTGAATTAGATGCAGTTATTGTTGCTAACAATATTGCTAGACAAATTGAGGGTCGTGTTGCTTATCGTAGAGCTGTAAAAATGGCTATCGCTTCAACAATGAGAATGGGAGCTGAAGGAATTAAAATTCAGGTTTCAGGAAGATTAAACGGAGCAGAAATGGCTAGATCTGAAATGTATAAGGAAGGAAGAACTCCTCTACATACACTAAGAGCAGACATCGACTACTGTCATACTGAATCATTAACTATCTACGGACAGTTAGGAGTTAAAGTATGGATCTGTAAGGGAGAAGTATATGGTAAACGTGATTTAAGCCCTAACTTCCGTGAGGATAAGAGAGGTGGAAAGCGTGGACCTAAGAGAAGAAAGAAGTAGTCTTTTATTTTAAAGTAGAGTACAATGTTACAACCGAAAAGGACAAAATTTAGAAGACAGCAAAAGGGAAGAATGAAGGGGAATGCCCAAAGAGGTAATCAACTTGCATTTGGATCTTTTGGTATAAAGGCTCTTGAATCTAAATGGATTACAGGACGCCAGATAGAAGCAGCTCGTGTGGCTGTTACTAGATATATGCAAAGACAAGGACAAATTTGGATTAGAATTTTTCCAGACAAACCTATTACTAAGAAGCCAGCCGAAGTACGTATGGGTAAAGGTAAAGGTTCGCCAGAAGGATTCGTTGCTCCAATTACACCAGGTCGTATACTTTTTGAAGCAGAAGGTGTACCATTCGAAGTAGCAAAAGAAGCTATGAGATTGGCAGCACAGAAGCTTCCCGTTACAACGAAGTTTGTGGTAAGACGTGATTATGTTGAAAATTCAAACAATTAATTTATGAAGAATTCAGAAATTAAAGAGTTAACCACTAATGAGTTAATCGAAAGAGTTGACGCGGAAAGATCGGCTTTGACTCGTATGAAAATGAATCATGCGGTTTCTCCAATGGAAAACCCTATGCAAATCAGAGCAACAAGAAGAAACATTGCAAAGATGATGACTCAGTTGTGCCAGAGAGAATTAACTGAAAAGTAGAAGATCCATGGAAAACAATAGAAATTTAAGAAAAGAGCGTATTGGGATTGTGGTTAGCAACAAAATGGAAAAAACTATTACTGTTGCTGTTCACTACAAAGAGAAGCACCGTATTTACGGTAAATTCGTGAACAAGACCAAAAAATTTGCAGCTCACGATGAAACAAATTCTTGTAACATCGGGGATACTGTAAAAATTATGGAAACACGCCCATTGAGTAAAAATAAACGCTGGAGATTAGTTGAAATCTTAGAAAGAGCTAAGTAATATGATACAACAAGAAAGTAGACTTGCAGTGGCAGATAACAGTGGAGCTAAAGAAGTACTATGTATTCGTGTTCTAGGTGGTACTCGTAAGAGATACGCATCAGTAGGCGATAAAATCGTAGTTACAGTAAAAAGCTCTTTGCCAGGCAGTGAAATGAAAAAAGGTACGGTTACTAAAGCAGTAGTTGTACGTACTAAGAAGGAGATCAGACGTCAGGACGGATCTTATATTCGTTTTGATGAGAATGCATGTGTATTGTTAAACACTGCAGGAGAAATGCGTGGAACACGTATCTTCGGCCCGGTAGCTAGAGAAGTTCGTGAAAACTATACTAAAATTGTATCTCTGGCTCCAGAGGTATTGTAATCGTTAAAATTACAAAGATGAGAAAGTTTCATATAAAGAAAGGCGATACCGTTATCGTTAATGCCGGTGAGGATAAAGGAAAGCAAGGTAAAGTGCTAGAAGTTCTACGTGATAAAGATAGAGCTATTGTAGAAGGTATTAACCTTGTAAGCAAGCATACTAAACCTAATGCTGCTAATCCTCAAGGAGGTATCATTAAGCAAGAGGCTGCTATTCATATTTCAAACCTTAACGTGGTAGATCCAAAGACAGGTAAAGGAACAAGAGTAGGTCGTAAACTTAATGATCAGGATAAATTAGTTAGATACTCAAAAAAATCAGGAGAGGAGATTAAATAATGAGTTATATACCTACTTATAAGACTAAGTATAGAGATGAGATAGTATCTGCTCTAATGACAGAGTTTGGATACAAATCTATTATGCAGGTTCCTAAATTAGAAAAGATTATCATTAACCAAGGAATTGGACAGGCAATTGCTGATAAGAAAATTGCAGAATTTTCTGCAAAAGAGATTACAGCTATTACTGGTCAGAAAGCGGTTCAGTGTAAATCTACTAAGGACGTCTCTAACTTTAAATTACGTAAAGATATGGTTATTGGAACCAAAGTAACTTTACGTAGAGACAATATGTATGCTTTCCTTGAAAGACTTATTGCATCAGCACTTCCACGTATTCGTGACTTTAAAGGTGTTGATTCAAAACTTGATGGTAGAGGAAATTATACATTAGGTCTTGAAGAGCAAATCATTTTTCCTGAGATCGTGCTTGATCAAGTACATAAGATTTTAGGAATGAACATTACATTTGTTACTTCGGCTAAGACTGACGAGGAAGCATTTGCTCTTCTTAAACATTTTGGAATACCATTTAAAAAATAAAAAAGAGTAGAAGATGGCAAAAGAATCAATGAAAGCCCGTGAGGTGAAGCGTGCAAAATTGGTAGAAAAGTACGCAGCTAAACGTGCTCAGCTTAAAGCAGAGGGCGATTATATTGGCCTTAGCAAATTGCCTCGTAACTCGTCTCCAGTTAGAATGCGTAACAGATGCAAACTAACTGGTAGACCAAGAGGTTACATGAGACAATTTGGTATTAGTAGAATATGTTTTAGAGAAATGGCTTCTGACGGTTTAATACCGGGAGTTAAAAAAGCAAGTTGGTAACATTTAAAAATTAAGAAAATGACAGATCCAATAGCAGATTACCTAACTCGTTTGAGAAATGCCATACAAGCTGGGCATAAGGTAGTAGAGATTCCAGGCTCTAACGTAAAGAGAGAGATGACTAAAATCCTTAAGGAAAAAGGTTATATCTTAAACTATAAATTCATTGATGCAGGATACCAGGGAGTTATTAAAATAGCTCTTAAGTATAATGCAGAATCAGGAGTTCCTGCAATTAAAGAATTAAAGAGAGTGAGTAAGCCAGGTTTAAGACAATATACAGGTGTTGGTGAAATGCCTAGAGTGTTGAATGGACTTGGTGTAGCTATAGTTTCAACATCGCAAGGTTTAATGACAGACAAAGAGGCTCGTCAGAAGAATGTTGGTGGTGAGGTATTGTGTTACGTATATTAATCTAGGAGGAAAGAAAAATGTCACGAATTGGAAAATTACCAATAGCGATACCTGCTGGTGTTAATGTAACAGTATCTCCTGAGAATGTTGTTACAGTTAAAGGTCCTAAAGGTGAGTTATCTCAAGAAATTAATGCTGAAATGAGCGTTAAAGTTGAGGATAATAATGTAATCGTAGAACGTCCATCTGATCAGAAGAGTCATAAAGCTATGCACGGTTTATATCGTTCATTAGTTAATAATATGGTTATCGGAGTTTCTGAAGGATACGAAATTAAACAAGAATTAGTTGGTGTAGGATATAGAGCATCTAACAAAGGACAATTACTTGAGTTAGTAGTTGGCTTTTCTCACCCAATTATATTTGAGATTCCTAAAGAAGTAAAGGTTGAAGCAGTTACTGATAAGCGTGCTAATCCAATTATCACGTTAACTAGTTGCGATAAGCAATTAATTGGTCAAGTTGCAGCTAAAATCAGATCATTTAGAAAACCTGAACCATATAAAGGTAAAGGTATTAAATTTGTTGGTGAGCAGCTTAGAAGAAAAGCTGGTAAATCTGCAAATTCATAATTCGATAAAAAGCTTTAATTATGACTTTATCTAGATTAGACAGACGAATAAGAATAAAAAGAAGGGTACGTAAAGTTGTATCTGGGACTACAGAGAGACCACGTTTATCAGTTTTTAGATCAAACAAACAAATCTCTGCTCAGATTATTGACGACGTAACTGGAAAGACTTTAGTTTCTACTTCATCTCTATGCAAGGCATTAGAGGGAAAGAAAGTGACTAAAGTGGAACAAGCAGAACTAGTAGGTACAGCGATTGCTGAAATAGCTAAAGCTGCTGGAATAGAAACTGTAGTATTTGACAGAAACGGTTATTTGTATCACGGTAGAGTAAAAGCATTAGCTGATGCTGCTCGTAATGCAGGCCTTAAATTTTAATAGCTATGGCAGAAGTACAGAAAGTTAAAAATACAACTGATTTAGATCTTAAAGATAGATTAGTTGCAATAAACAGAGTTACCAAAGTTACTAAAGGTGGTAGAACATTTAGTTTCTCTGCTATAGTTGTAGTAGGTAATGAAGATGGTATTGTTGGTTGGGGACTTGGAAAAGCGAACGAGGTAACAACAGCCATATCTAAAGGAGTTGACGCTGCTAAGAAGAATTTAGTAAGAGTACCTATTTTGAAAGGAACAATTCCTCACGAGCAGGTAGCTAGATTTGGTGGAGCTGAAGTATTCTTGAAGCCTGCATCTCATGGTACCGGAGTAAAAGCTGGTGGTGCGATGCGTGCAGTATTAGAGAGTGTTGGTGTAACTGACGTTCTTGCTAAATCAAAAGGTTCATCTAACCCTCATAACCTTGTTAAAGCGACTATTGAAGCTTTATCTGAGTTAAGAGATGCGTACACAGTAGCAGCTCATAGAGGTGTTAGTCTTGACAAAGTGTTTAACGGATAAGACAAATAGAGATGGCAAAGATTAAAGTTACTCAAGTAAAGAGTAAAATCAGATGTAGCGGGCGTCAAAAGCAAACATTAGAAGCATTGGGATTAAGAAAGATTAATCACTGTGTTGAACATGAAGCTACACCTCAGATTTTAGGAATGGTAGAAAAGGTAAAACACCTTGTATCTACTGAAGAAGTAAAGTAATCGTTTAATTATTTAAACATAATAATATGGATTTAAGTAGCTTGAAACCAGCATCAGGATCAACTCACCACGACAAAAGAATTGGTCGTGGTCAAGGTTCTGGTCACGGAGGTACTTCAACAAGAGGACATAAGGGTGCGAAGTCAAGATCTGGATATTCTAAGAAAATAGGATTCGAGGGAGGACAAATGCCACTTCAAAGAAGAGTACCTAAGTACGGTTTTAAAAATATAAACAGAAAAGAGTACAAGGCTATCAACGTAGAGATGCTTCAGGCACTTGCTGAAAGAGATAATCTTACAGTAATTACACCTGAGATACTTGTAAATGCAGGTCTTGCATCTAAGAATAATTTAATTAAAATCTTAGGTGACGGAAAGTTAAGCATTAAGTTAGAAGTAACTGCACATGCTTTTTCTAAGTCGGCTGAAGCTTCAATTGAAGCTGCAGAAGGAACTGTAGTTAAGTTGTAAGTTTGACGATATTTATGATTCATTTTAGTTGTTTTCCATAAATATTTATTATTTTTGGAATTCAACTAAAAATGAATTTAAGTTTAAAACCCTAATATTTTATGAAATTAGTCGACACATTAAAAAACATCTGGAAAATTGAAGATCTAAAGTCACGTATTATGACAACTTTAGGTCTAATTTTAGTTTACAGGTTTGGTACAGAAATCGTATTGCCAGGAGTTGATCCTGCACAGTTACAAGTATTAAAGACTCAAACGTCTTCAGGATTGCTTGGACTACTTGATATGTTCTCTGGTGGAGCTTTCTCGAGAGCTTCAATATTCGCTTTAGGTATCATGCCATATATTTCGGCTTCGATTGTAGTTCAGTTGTTAGGTATAGCAGTACCTTACTTTCAGAAACTACAGAGAGAAGGTGAAAGTGGTAGACGTAAGATTAATCAAATTACTAGATATTTAACGGTAGTTATTCTGATTTTACAAGGGTCGGCTTATTTAACAAACTTACATGCTCAATTACCAGAGCAAGCTTTTGTTTTAAAAGGAACATTTTTTACATTGTCTTCAATTGCAATTTTAGCAGCTGGTTCAATGTTTGTAATGTGGCTTGGTGAAAGAATTACAGATAAGGGTATTGGAAATGGTATCTCAATCATAATTATGATTGGTATTATTGCTCGTTTACCATTCTCATTCTTCGCTGAAGTTGGTTCAAGAGTAAGTGAAGGTTCAGGAGGTGGCTTTATAGCTTTAATCCTTGAACTTATTGTACTATTCCTTGTTTTTGCTGGAACAATATTGTTAGTTCAAGGTACTAGAAAAGTGCCTGTTCAGTATGCAAAAAGAGTTGTAGGTAATAAACAATACGGAGGAGTTCGTCAGTATATTCCATTAAAGATTAATGCTGCAGGTGTAATGCCTATAATCTTTGCTCAGGCAATAATGTTTTTACCAATGGCTTTTGTGAATTATTCAGCTTCATCTGAACTGACTGGTTTTGTAGCAGCATTTTCGAATTTTCAAGGTTTTTGGTATAACTTTGTATTCTTTTTGATGATTGTATTGTTTACGTATTTTTATACGGCAATTACAGTTAATCCAATGCAGATGGCTGAGGATATGAAAAAGAATGGTGGTTTCATTCCTGGGGTTAAACCAGGTAAGAAAACAATGGAGTTTCTTGATACAATTATGTCACGAATCACATTACCAGGTTCTATCTTTTTAGGACTTGTAGCAATAATGCCTGCATTTGCTATGAAAGCTGGAGTAAACAATCAGTTTGCGCACTTTTTTGGTGGAACATCTCTACTTATTTTAGTTGGAGTTGTACTAGATACATTGCAGCAAATTGAATCACATTTATTGATGCGTCATTATGATGGATTAATGAAATCTGGAAGAATTAAAGGTAAAAGTGTTGGCGGTCCTGCTGCATATTAAAATATTTTTACTTTCTTTGCAGAATGATTTATTTAAAAACATCAGAAGAAATTGAGTTACTTCGGGAAAGTAACATGTTGGTGGGTAAGACTTTGGGTGAATTAGCAAAAATAATTAGACCTGGGGTTACAACCTTGGAACTAGATAAAGTTGCAGAGGAATTTATAAGAGACAATGGTGGAGAGCCTGGATTTCTTGATTATGGTGGATTTCCAAATACTCTTTGTATATCAATTAATGATCAGGTAGTTCATGGGATTCCATCTTCTTATGTGTTAGAAAGTGGCGATATTGTAAGTGTTGATTGCGGTGTCTATATGAATAATTATCATGGAGATAGTGCTTATACATTTCCAGTTGGAGATGTTGATACAGAGGTATTAAATTTGCTTAAGACGACAAAAGAATCTCTTTATAAAGGAATTGAGGCAGCAGTAGAAGGTAATAGAATTGGGGATGTTGGATATGCTGTTCAGCAACATGCTGAAGCTAATGGATTTTCTGTCGTAAGAGAATTAGTTGGACATGGTGTAGGAAAGGATTTGCATGAGGACCCTCAAGTGCCTAATTATGGTCGTCGTGGACAAGGAGTGAAATTAAAGACTGGAATGGTTATCGCCATCGAGCCAATGATTAACTTAGGGAAGCGTCAGGTTGTTCAGGAAGAAGATGGCTGGACAATTGTAACAAAAGATCGTAAACCATCTGCTCATTATGAGCATACTGTAGCTATAGGAAAGGGTAGTGCAGATATTTTATCGAGTTTTAAATTTGTTGAAGAAGCATTAAAATAAAATAAAGTTTATGGCAAAACAGCCTTCAATAGAGCAAGATGGAGTTATAACTGAATCATTGTCAAATGCAATGTTTCGTGTAGAATTAGAAAATGGGCATGTTATTACAGCTCATATTTCTGGAAAAATGAGAATGCACTATATTAAAATTCTTCCTGGAGATAAAGTCAAAGTGGAGATGTCTCCATATGATTTAACTAAAGGTAGAATTACGTTTAGATACAAAAATTAATATTAGGAAAAATGAAGGTAAGAGCATCTGTTAAAAAGCGTACTGCCGATTGTAAAATTGTCAGAAGAAAAGGACGTCTATACGTTATTAACAAGAAAAATCCTAAGTTTAAACAACGTCAAGGATAATTTAAGTAACGAAAATTAAATAGTTTAGATTTATGGCTAGAATCGTTGGAGTCGATTTACCCTCAAATAAAAGAGGTGAAATCGCACTAACCTATATTTTTGGTATAGGTAGAAGTAGTGCCAGAGATATCCTTAAGGAAGCTGGCATCGATTTTGATGTAAAAGTGAAAGACTGGAATGATGACCAACTAACAAAAGTTAGAGAAGTTATTAATGGTGGAACACTTAAAGTAGAAGGAGAACTTCGTTCAATCGTTCAATTAAACATTAAGCGTTTAATGGATATTGGATGTTATAGAGGTATTCGTCACCGTAATGGTCTTCCTGTTAGAGGACAGCATACGAAGAATAATGCTCGTACTAGAAAAGGTAAGAAGAAAACTGTTGCGAATAAAAAGAAAGCAGGTAAATAATTGAGAGATTAAAGTTATGGCAAAAAAATCAGCTTCAAATAGAAAACGGGTAGTAAAAGTTGAGCCTGTTGGACAAGCACACATCAGTTCTTCTTTTAATAATATCATCATTTCCCTTACTAATAACAGTGGACAAGTAATTTCTTGGTCTTCTGCTGGAAAGATGGGATTTAGAGGATCAAAGAAGAATACACCTTATGCTGCTCAAACAGCAGCTGCAGATTGTGCAAAAGTAGCATTTGACCTTGGTTTAAGAAAGGTTAAAGTATTTGTAAAAGGACCTGGAAATGGACGTGAGTCTGCTATCAGATCGCTGCATACAAGTGGAATAGAGGTTTCGGAGATCGTAGATGTTACTCCATTACCACATAATGGATGTCGTCCTCCTAAGAGACGTAGAGTTTAATAAGTGTAATTAATTGACATTATCCTTTTAATTCTATTTAAACACCATCCTCTCAGATGCGGCTGAAAGAGAATTTGAAAGACAATGCAGTGTAAGGAAATTTAAATTAAGAACAAATGGCTAGATATACTGGACCAAAATCTAAAATTGCGAGAAAATTTGGTGAGCCAATTTTCGGACCTGACAAAGCTTTTGAGAATAAAAATTATCCTCCAGGTCAACATGGTGCAAACCGTCGTAGAAAGAAAGCTTCTGAATATGGAATTCAGTTGCAAGAAAAACAGAAAGCAAAATATACTTATGGAGTTTTAGAAAAACAATTCCGTAGATTATTTGAAAAATCTGAAAGTAGTAAAGGTATTACTGGTGAGGTATTACTTCAATTATTAGAATGTCGTTTAGATAACGTTGTATATAGATTAGGATTAGCTAGCTCAAGATCTGCAGCTAGACAATTAGTTAGTCATAGACACATTGTTGTTAACGGTCAAGTATGTAATATTCCTTCATACTCTGTACGTCCAGGAGAAATCATTGGTGTACGTGAGAAATCAAAATCGTTGGAGATTATTGCTAGTGCGTTATCTACAACTAGATATACTCAATCTTCATGGCTTGAATGGGACAAAGCTTCAATGAGTGGGAAATTCCTTAATGTACCAGAAAGAAGTGAGATTCCAGAAAATATCAAAGAACAGTTAATCGTAGAATTATATTCTAAGTAATAATTATTTATTTATGGCAATATTAGCTTTCCAGAAACCGGATAAAGTAATCATGCTTGATTCTGATGAGAAAAAGGGACAATTTGAGTTCCGACCATTAGAGCCAGGATATGGAATTACTATTGGTAATGCTCTTAGGCGAATACTTCTATCATCACTTGAAGGATTTGCAATCACAGCAATTAAGATACAAGGGGTAGATCATGAATTTGCCACAATACCTGGAGTTATCGAGGACGTTACCGAGATGATTCTGAATTTGAAGCAAGTTCGGTTTAAACAAAAAGTTGAAGAAGTTGAGAACGAAAAGCTAACAGTTCTTGTTTCTGGTCAGGAATCATTCAAAGCTGGTGATATCAATAAATTCTTAACAGGATTTGAAGTATTGAATCCAGACCTTGTTATCTGTAATATGGAGAAAGAAGTTCAGTTACAGATTGAACTTTCAATAAACAAGGGAAGAGGTTATATACCAGCAAATGAGAATATGCCTATAGATGCAGAGATTGGATTAATTCCTATTGATGCAATCTACACACCTATTAAAAATGTAAAGTATTCTGTAGAAAACTATCGTGTTGAGCAGAAAACTGATTACGAGAAACTTGTTTTCGAAATAGAGACTGATGGCTCAGTTCATCCAAAGGATGCTTTAAAAGAAGCAGCTAAGATTTTAATACACCATTTCATGTTGTTCTCTGATGAGAAGATTACTCTTGACTCAGATGATAAGTATGGAAATGAGGAGTTCGATGAAGAAGTTCTTCATATGAGACAATTGCTTAAAACTAAGCTTGTTGATATGGACTTGTCTGTGCGTGCATTGAATTGTTTGAAGGCAGCGGATGTTGAAACTCTAGGAGAGCTTGTAAGATTTAATAAGAATGACTTACTTAAATTTAGAAATTTTGGTAAAAAATCTCTTACTGAACTAGAAGCCTTGTTAGATAACAATAATCTTACTTTCGGTATGGATATTTCGAAGTATAAACTTGACAAGGAATAAGATAAGATGAGACATAGAAAAAAATTCAATCATTTAGGAAGAAAGAGTGCTCATAGAAAAGCAATGTTAGCTAATATGGCTTGTTCACTTTTATTACATAAGAGAATTGAGACAACTACAGCTAAAGCTAAAGCACTTAAGATGTATATCGAGCCTTTGATTACAAAATCAAAGAACGATACTACTCACTCTAGAAGAGTTGTGTTTAGTTACCTAAAGCAAAAAGAAGCAGTTACTGAATTATTCAGAGAAGTTTCTCAGAAAGTGATGAATCGTCCAGGTGGATACGTTCGTATTCTAAAGGTTGGTAATCGTTTAGGTGATAATGCGGAAATGTGTATGGTAGAGTTAGTTGATTACAACGAAACTTATACTGAAGCAAAAGCAGCAGCTAAGAAAACTACTCGTAGAAGAAGAAAGAGTAGTGAAACTAAATCAGTAGAGGTTGCAAAAGAGGTAGTTGAGGCTATCGAAGAACCAAAAGCTGAGGCAAAAGAAGAGAAAACTGAAAAATAGTTTTATCTAATATATGTAAAATGGGGTATTTGTTTAAATACCCCATTTTTTTGTATTATATCTTAAAACATATTTGTTAAATTACTACTGATTTGCAGACGTTTGCATTGATTTTCCTTGATTATTTATTATTCAAGGCAGTAGTATTTGCTAAAAATGTGTACTTTTCGGTACGATAAAAGAATTTATTAATAACTAAATAGATATATTATGACTTACATTGTAGGTGTTCACGGAAGACAGATTTTGGATTCAAGAGGTAATCCTACTGTAGAGGTAGAGATAGCTTTAGAGTGTGGAGTAATTGGTAGAGCTGCAGTTCCATCAGGAGCTTCAACAGGTGAAAATGAAGCAATAGAGCTTAGAGATGGTGATAAAACTAAGTATTTAGGTAAGGGAGTCTTAAAAGCAGTAGAAAACGTTAATACTGTAATTGCTGAAGCAATTATAGGTATGGATGCTACAGAGCAAGTATTAATAGATAAAGCATTATTAGATCTTGATGGAACTAATAATAAAAGCAAGCTAGGTGCAAATGCTATGTTAGGAGTTTCTCTTGCAGTTGCAAGAGCAGCAGCAGAGGCTTTAGGTATGCCATTATATAGATATATTGGAGGAACAAATGCAAAAACTCTTCCAGTACCAATGATGAATATCATTAATGGAGGTTCTCATTCAGATGCGCCAATAGCATTTCAAGAATTCATGATTCGTCCAGTTGGAGCAGAATCATTTAGCGAAGCCTTAAGAATGGGTGCAGAAGTATTCCATTCATTAAAGAAAGTATTACATGATAGAGGTCTAAGTACTGCAGTTGGTGATGAAGGGGGATTTGCTCCTGAATTAGAAGGAACTGAAGATGCTCTTGAGTCTATTATTAAAGCTATTGAATTAGCTGGTTATAAAGCAGGTGAAGATGTAATGATTGGTCTTGACTGTGCTGCTTCTGAATTCTTTAAAGATGGTGTATATGACTATACATTATTTGAAGGAGAAAAAGGTGCTAAAAGAAATTCTAGTGAGCAAGCTGCTTATATGGAAGAATTAATCACTAAATACCCTATTGATTCTATTGAAGATGGAATGGACGAAGGAGACTGGGCAGGATGGAAAATCTTAACAGAAAAGATTGGAGATAGATGTCAACTAGTAGGTGATGATTTGTTTGTAACAAATGTAGATTATTTATCAAGAGGAATTGAAGAGAAATCAGCTAATTCTATTTTGATTAAAGTTAATCAAATCGGTACATTAACAGAAACATTAGATGCAATTGAAATGGCTCATAGAGCTGGATTTACTTCTGTAACATCTCACCGTTCTGGAGAGACTGAAGATTCAACTATTGCTGATATTGCTGTAGCAACAAATTCTGGACAAATCAAGACTGGTTCTTTAAGTCGTTCAGATAGAATGGCTAAATACAACCAATTACTTCGTATTGAAGAAGAATTAGGTGAAACAGCAATTTTCGTTGGAAGAAAATTTAATAAGTAATTTGTACATTACAGTATAATTTGGTTTAGCTTAAAGAGGGAATAGTTTAAATACTATTCCCTCTTTTATTTATAATCATTTTATATAAAAAAGTGTTAAAAATATACTTAAGTGTTGTAAATTAAGTTAAGCATATTATATTTGTTTCTGTATGAAAGGAGTAATATTAAATATATCTATTTATTTGATGGCAATGGTAATACTAGTTGCCTCAGTAGGAGTAAATGTATTTAAGCATATATGCAATTCTTGCCACGAATCCTATTATACCGTTGATGTTACACCAGTCTCTCCAAAGGAATGCTGTACACATGAAGATTGTAATTGTGAACAGCACTGTAAGTCAGAAGATCACAAAGCATGTTACGTAGATTTTGTTAGTGAGAATCAATATGGAGATGTGGTAAAGCATGAATGTGGCATGGATGATCATCAGCATGATTATTACCACATTGAAGAACTATATAACTTACCTTCAAAAATTACTGTGGAATCAATAATGGCATTTATAGCTATTCCACAAGTACGCATAAATATTATAGAAGTAATAAAACATAGGACTGTTTCCCATAAACAGTACCTTATAAATCAACTCACTCCTGATATTTCAGTAGTAAACTGTTGTTTTCTTTGTTGATAAATCTTTCGATGTTCACATCTCTGTGAACAATATAATCAGACAATAAAATTAATTTACATGGTTGAATATTGATGTGTTTATTCATATCGAATATT
>Ga0193955_1000604_pt1 | contig 19256 bp, 19 predicted proteins | sample BB_6_MG_FD_140343 | JGI IMG/M metagenome (GOLD analysis project Ga0193955, IMG submission 140343) | Microbial mat bacterial communities from the Broadkill River, Lewes, Delaware, United States - BB_6_MG | ecosystem: Environmental > Aquatic > Freshwater > River > Microbial mats | place: USA... | reverse complement strand
TCTTTTCAAATTTCTTCTGTAGATTTTTCTGTCCAGTAGGTGGAGTTCTTGGTTGGACGTTAAAGGTCAGGAATATTGTAACGAGAAAATATGTAAAAACAAAGAAGCCTAAAGTTTTTAAGCCAAAGAAACAAGAGATTACAAAGGGAGCAATTTTTGGAATGGTTCTTTATACAACTTGTTTGATTAGCATTATCCTTTTTGTTATAAATGAGATTAAGTAAATAAATATAGTTAGTAATATAAATAAATTGACTTATGACACTATTATTTGGAATGCCGGGAGCACCGGAGATATTATTAATACTTGTGATAGTATTATTAATTTTTGGAGGAAAGAAGATACCTGAATTAATGAAGGGATTAGGAAAAGGAGTTAAAGAGTTCAAGAAAGGTATGGAAGATATTAAAGATATAAAATCTGATATCGAAAAGCCTGTTGGAAAACAAACAGAGGACGTAAAATAATAATAAATTGGGCGGGAATGATAAATATATGTCCTTTTGGGATCACTTTGAAGAGTTGCGTTGGCTTCTCTTTAGAGTGATTGCTGTTTGGTTTGTTGTATGTATTGTTGTTTTTATAAATAAGAGTTTTGTTTTCAATAATATATTTCTTGCACCAAAAGAGGGGTATTTTATAACGAATCAGCTGTTTGCTAAGTTTGCTGACCTACTTTCTATTGATGTATTGAGAATTAATGATAGTCCTATTCAATTAATTAATATTAAGATGGGGGGGCAGTTTTGGTCTCATATTTTTATAAGTGTTGTTTTTTCAATAGTGCTTATGATGCCATATGTTCTGTGGGAAATATGGAGATTTCTAAGACCAGCTTTATACAAGAATGAAAGAAAAAAGGCTGGAGGAATTGTTACTGTCTGTTCATTGCTCTTTTTGTGTGGAGTTTTGTTTGGGTATTATATGGTTTTACCATTATCAATAAATTTTCTTGGTCATTATCAAGTAAGTAAATTGGTATTAAATCAGATATCTTTATGGTCGTATATTAATAATGTAGCATCTTTAACATTAGGATTGGGATTGGTGTTTGAATTTCCAGTGTTAGTATTCTTCCTTGCAAAGATGGGGATTGTATCTCCAGCAAATTTAAAGAAGTCAAGAAAAATAGTTTTTGTGATAGTTCTTATTTTGTCTGCGATAATAACACCACCTGATGTGTTTTCACAGATATTTGTATCAATACCTTTGATGATATTATATGAAATAAGTGTGTATGTTGCTGGTAAAATGTATAGTTAATAAGAAACTTTTTAGTTACTGTAAAATAGTTTTGTTATTTAAAGAGCTATCTATTCTAATTAGATGGCTCTTTTTGTATTTTGTTGATATATTAGTATAGTCCAAAGGCTAAATTGATTCCTAATCCATTAGGAACTATTTGTGGTTTAATGCTTCCGTAGCATTTGAATTTATTCTTAAATTTGAAATCTTTTCTGTAATGCATAATAGGAATAAAGTAACCAACTAATCCACCAATAACTGCACCAGTTAATACATCGGAAAGAAAGTGATGACCAGATTGTATTGACATATATGCTGATGTGCAAGACCATGCTAAACCTGCTCCCCATATCCATTTAGTATATCTGGAATTAGGATATATGTCGGTGAATACTTTTGCTATAAATACAGAATTGTAAAACATGAGAGATGTATTGCCAGAAAAGAATGATTCATTATTATCGTCTGTTATTCTTTGTTTTATGGTTAAGTTGTTATTGTATGTATATGGACGTGCTCTATTTGTATATGTTTTAGTTGCTTGCGTGACTCCTGTTGTTAATAGTAATCCTTCGAGATACATGTTTCCAATGACAACAAGTTTATACATTTTATCTTCTCTGTATATGTTGTTAATTGCCATCATAGTTGCGGCTCCAATTGCAAGTGTAGTGCTAATTGGTTCAAAAAGTTCTCTTGTGTTGTTAAGTGATTTATTATAATTGTAGCAAGCGAATCTATCTATGATATTTACATTATTTGGGTTGAAGTCTAAAATGTCTTCTTTAGAAAGAGATGATTTCCATTTACCTCCTATAAAATAACTACCCCAAAGAGTTGCTCCTGTTCCGTATAAATATACTTCTTGCATTTTATCTAATTCATATGGGAATTTTGGTTTTTGTGCAAATAATAATGATGGTATGAATACGAGAATTAATAGAAGTCTTTTCATTTTAGTTAGTAATTCATTTTAGTTTAAGTTGGAATTTAATTGTTTGAATCCAACTAATCTGTCGTAATTGTTTGAATAATCTCTTAGGTAAATGGTGATGTAGTAATTGTTTTCTGTTTGATAATGAGAGCCTTCGATAAAACTGTTGTCATATGTATTCTTCTTTTTGTCAACAACAAGATATTCATAGTTGTAATATCCTTGTTTTAATAATACTGATAAAGTATAAGCTCTTAATTGTAAATTATACTTGAGTTTGAATTTATCAGAAAGTCCCCAATTACTTAATTCTCCGTAAATATAAATATCTTTATTAAGAGGCGTGTCCATTGCTAATGTGAAATTGACATAAACATAATCAGATTCAGTGTTAGGGTCTTCTCCGTTTGTTGATTTTATAATGTATTTACCATTTATGTCTTTTTCGTATCGATAGGATTTGTAATGGCGGTTATAAGCAGGTGTAAGATTGTAGTATGAATAATTATTGTCTTCTGTTATTGAGTGAATATATCTACCGATATATTTGTTGTTACTAGTGTTAAACTGTCTAAATTCATTGCCGCCCTTGAATACATTTTCTTCGTTGTAGTCAAATGAAAGTGAATGTTCTCTGATAAATATTGGTTTTAATTCTTTTTTATTTAGTTGATTACCATTTTGCCAAACGAAAGTGCGGAAATTAACGATAGGATTGAAAACTTTTATATTTGAGTAATCAATGGTAAAATCAACTTCTTGACTAGTTTTTAGAAATTTTGGATTAGTACATGTTCTAACTTGTCCTTTAATATTAGTAATTGGTTCAATTATATAGAAATTTGCAATTAATAAGGTATCAGTTTTGTTGTCATCTTTAAAAACTAAAAGTTTGTAATTTCCAGATTTTGTGAGTTTTATGTCTTCGTTTGGTATATTGAGGGAATAGTGGGTGTAATTAACGTTTGTATTAAAAGATAATTCATATGTTGAGATATAATTATCAGTAAATCCATCGATATAATTTAAATCTGATAAATTAGATTTTTTCCAATCTGCATTGCAATGGATTATTTTGTACGGTAAATCATTTGAGTCTTCTTGAAGGTAATCAAAGTTGATAGTTATATGTCTATTTGAGTTTAATTTTAAAATTGGAATGTTGTTTATTTTGTTGTCTGATCGGATGTTGAGAGTGTGAATATTGTTATCAATAATTAATGAATTTGCAGCGTCGTCTACCTGTGCTTTTGCAACAATCGTACAACATAGAAAAGAAAATAATGTTAAAATTTTGTGAAATATGCTATAAAACATTTTTATTAAATATTTGATGATATGAAATTTTATTTCAGCTTATATATATTTGCCTTGCAAAGATATGGATAATATTGCCTAAGTTTTCCTATATTTGCACAATTGTAAAAATTCAAGATAAAATTAACACAATAGCAATAAAATGTCCAGAACACTAAAATTTAAAAAAGGACTTGACATTAAACTAAAAGGGGCGGCCAAAACAGAGCTGATTAAGGTTGAAAAATCTAAATTATACGCTGTTAAGCCAACTGATTTCCACGGAATCACTCCTAAGTTAGCAGTCAAGGTAGGTAATGAAGTTAAAGCTGGTACACCATTGTTCTTTGATAAGTACAATCCAGAGGTTAAATTCGTTTCTCCAGTTAGTGGTAAAGTTGAAGCCATAAATAGGGGAGATCGAAGAAAGCTTTTGGAAGTGGTTGTAGAAGCAGATTCTGAAATAACCTATGAATCAGTTAATCCTATTTCATCAGAGGCAGGTAGTGAGGAAATTAAAGCATATTTATTGCAAAACGGTGTTTGGCCTTTCTTTAAGCAAAGACCTTATGACGTGATTGCAAGTGCTGAGGATACACCAAAATGTATTTATATTTCATGTTTTGATTCATCACCTTTAGCACCAAACAATGAGTTTGCGCTAAAAGGAGAAGAAAAATATTTTCAAGCTGCAGTTGATGTATTGAAAAAATTAACATCTGGTGATGTGTATTTAGGGATAGCTGCTGAAACTAAGGGAAGTAGCATTTTTGAAGGTATTAAAAATGCAAATGTTAATTATTTCGCAGGTAAACACCCAGTTGGAAATGCTGGTGTTCAATTACATCACATTAATCCTGTAAATAAAGGTGAAAAAGTATGGACTCTTCGTCCACAGGATATGATCATTATTGGTCGTCTTATTCTTGAAGGGAAATATGATGCTCGTAAGGTTATTGCTTTAACAGGTTCTGAGTTAAAAGAAACTGCTTATGCTGAAATTATTTCAGGAGCACAACTTACTAATACTGTTAAGTCTAGACTTAAGAATGAAGTGAATCAAAGAATTATTTCAGGAAATGTTCTTACCGGAACAGCTGTTTCTGAAGATAGCTATTTAGGATTCTATGATTCTCAAATTACTGTTATTCCAGAGGGGGATGAGTATGAGATGTTTGGTTGGATAATGCCTGGTTTTAATAAATTCTCTGCTTCTAAAACATTCTTATCGAGCTTGTTGCCTAAGAAAGAGTATCGTTTGGATGCTAATTTTCATGGTGAGCCAAGAGCGTTTGTTGTTTCTGAGCAATATGAGAAGGTTCTTCCAATGGATATTCTTCCAGTATTTTTATTAAAAGCAATTCTTGTTGATGATATTGATAAGATGGAGCAATTAGGATTGTATGAATTAGCTCCAGAGGATATGGCTATATGCGAATATGTTTGTACATCTAAAACAGAAGTACAGGATATTATGTGGAGAGGTATTGATTTGATGATAAAAGAATTAGGAAAATAATCTTATTGAAAATATATAATAATGAAAGCATTGAGAAATTATTTGAGCAAACAGAGACCTAAATTCCAGAAAGGAGGGAAGTTTGGTGCTCTCCAATCTACCTTTAATGGAATTGAGTCGTTTCTGTATGTTCCAAATCATACAACAAAGTCGGGCTCTCACTTAAGAGATGCAATCGATTTGAAAAGAACAATGAGTATTGTTGTTATTGCTCTTGTTCCTGCTTTACTGTTTGGAATGTATAACGTAGGTTATCAACATTTTCTTTCAGTAGGCGATACTAGTCAGTCTTTATTTGGACTTTTCTGGTATGGATTTTTAAAAGTTCTTCCACTAATAATTGTTTCTTATGTGGTTGGATTAGGTATCGAATTTTTTGTGGCTCAGAAAAGAGGTCATGAGATAAATGAAGGATTCCTTGTGTCAGGTCTTCTTATTCCAATGGTTATGCCAGTTGAAGCTCCTCTATGGATGGTTGCAGTGGCTACAGCTTTTGCTGTAATTATTGGTAAAGAGGTTTTCGGTGGAACAGGAATGAATATTTGGAACCCTGCTTTACTTGCTAGAGCATTTTTCTTCTTCGCTTATCCTTCTAAGATGTCTGGTGATGCTGTTTGGATTGCTGAAAAAGCAGATGCATTTTCAGGAGCTACACCTTTAGCAGATGCTGCTGCTGGTAATATTTCTAATTTACCATCTATAGCTGAAATGTTTATTGGGCTTATTCCTGGATCTATAGGTGAGACTTCTACATTGGCTATTCTTATAGGTGCTGTAATTCTTTTGGTTACTGGTATTGCAAGTTGGAGAATTATGTTTTCAGTTTTTGCTGGAGGTATGTTAATGGGACTAATCCTTAATATGTTTGCAGTAAATCTATTTATGGAAATTCCAGCATATTATCATTTAATAATGGGTGGTTTTGCATTTGGAGCTGTCTTTATGGCAACTGATCCAGTAACTGCGTCTCAGACAAAGAATGGAAAGTATATTTACGGTCTTTTAGTTGGTGTTTTCGCTGTGTTAATCAGAGTTTTAAACCCTGCTTATCCAGAAGGTATGATGCTTGCTATCTTACTTATGAATACATTTGCTCCATTGATTGACCACTTTGTTGTTCAGTCTAATATTAATAGAAGACTAAAAAGAGCAAAGGTTAACGCTTAAATATAAAGGATATGAACAGACAAGGAAATATATATACTTTTATGTATGCAGCGATAATGGTTATCGTTGTTGCAGCGGTACTTTCTTTCGTTTCTTTAAGCTTAAAAGATAAGCAAAAGAGAAATGTAGAGGTAGAGAAGAAACAAAATATATTAGCATCAGTTAATATTCCTGCTACTGCGGATAATGCTGAGAAAATCTATGCAGAGTTAATTTCAGAGACTTATGTAGTTAATAAGGCAGGAGATAAAGTAGAAGGTATTGATGCTTTTAATGTAGATTTAAACAAAGAGAATGCAAAACCAGCTGAGAAGAGAAATCTTCCTGTTTTTGTATACACTAAGGATGGAGATTCAAAACTAATTCTTCCTGTTAGAGGTAAGGGTCTTTGGGGACCAGTTTGGGGATATGTTGCATTGAATTCTGATAAGAATACAATCTTTGGAGCTATTTTTGACCATAAAGGAGAAACTCCTGGTTTAGGTGCTGAAATTGCTGGAGCTAATTTCCAAAAGCCATTTGCAGGTAAAAAGATTTTTGATGAGAATGGTACTTTTGTTTCTATTAAGGTTAATAAAGCTGGTGTAGGAACGGATATTCACTCTGTAGATGCTATCTCTGGAGGTACTATTACGTCAAAAGGAGTTGAGGCAATGTTACAAGATTGTCTTTCTAATTATCAAGCATTTTTAAAAAAATAAAATATTGAAAGATGAGTGCTAAAGAATCATTGTTTTCAGCAAAAAATCGCAAGTTGGTCACTGGCCCACTTAGCAAGAATAACCCTATTACCGTTCAGGTATTAGGTATCTGTTCTGCACTTGCGGTTACTGCAAAGCTAGAGCCAGCTGTTGTTATGGCTATTTCGGTTACTGCCGTTCTTGCTTTTGCAAATGTTATCGTTTCTTTATTAAGAAATACTATTCCTTCAAGAATCCGTATTATTGTACAGCTTGTAGTTGTTGCGGGTCTTGTTATACTTGTTGACCAGATACTTAAAGCTTTTGCTTATGATGTAAGTAAGCAGCTTTCTGTTTTTGTAGGATTAATTATTACAAACTGTATCATCATGGGACGTCTTGAAGCTTTTGCTTTAGGTAATAAACCTTGGCAATCTCTTTTAGATGGTATCGGTAATGGTCTTGGTTATGGAATTATCCTTGTTATTGTAGCTTTCTTCAGAGAATTATTAGGAGCTGGTACAATATGGGGATTCAAAGTTATTCCTCAGTCATTCTATGATGCAGGATACTCTAATAATGGTTTAATGGTGTTATCACCAATGGCTCTTATTACTGTGGGTGTTATTATTTGGGTTCATAGAGCTCGAAACAAAGAATTAATTGAGGAACATTAAAAAATAAGAGATAATGGAAAATTTGTTAAATATATTTATCAAGTCCATCTTTATTGATAATATGGTATTTGCGTACTTCTTGGGTATGTGTTCTTACCTTGCTGTTTCTAAAACAGTAAAAACATCATTTGGTCTTGGTATTGCAGTTGTATTTGTATTAGGTATTACAGTTCCTGTTGATTATCTTTTACAAAACTATGTACTTAAAGAGGGTGCATTAACATGGCTATTAGGCGATCAGGCATTGTCTATAGATTTAAGTTTTTTAAGTTTTATCATGTTTATTGCAATTATTGCATCGATGGTACAGCTGGTTGAGATGATAGTTGAGAAATTTGCACCAGCTTTATATTCTCAGTTAGGTATATTCCTTCCTCTTATTGCTGTAAACTGTGCAATTTTAGGAGGATCTCTTTTTATGCAAGAAAGAGGTTATAATACAATAGGAGAAGCAACGTCATTTGGATTAGGTTCTGGTATAGGTTGGTTACTTGCAATAGTAGGTATAGCAGCTATTCGTGAGAAACTTAGATATTCTAATGTACCTGCACCATTAAGAGGTCTTGGTATTACATTTATTGTAACAGGACTAATGGGTATTGCATTTATGAGTTTTATGGGTATTAAATTGTAATAACAATTAAGAAAAATACAAGTTATGATTCCAATGATAGCAAGTAACTCCACAGTAATAACATTAAGTATTGTAATATTCTTAATTGTTATGTTGTGTTTAGTTGCAATTTTGCTTTATGCAAAAACAAAACTAACACCTCAAGGTGAGGTAACAGTTAATATAAATGATGGGGAGAAAGAACTTACTGTACAACCAGGATCAAGTCTTCTTTCTACTCTAGGTAATAATAAAATCTTCCTTCCATCAGCATGTGGTGGAGGTGGTACTTGCGGTATGTGTAAGTGTCAGGTTGATGATGGTGCTGGTTCTATCCTGCCAACAGAGACTGGTTTCTTCTCTCGTAAGGAGCAAAATGATAACTATAGACTTGCTTGTCAGGTTAAGGTTAAGGAAGATATAAAAATGAGAATACCTCAAGAAATAATGGGTATCAAGAAATGGGAGTGTGAAGTTGTTTCTAATAACAATGTTGCTACTTTCATTAAAGAATTCGTTGTTAAACTTCCAGAAGGTGAAAATCTTGACTTTAGATCAGGAGGATATATACAAATTGATGTACCTAAGGTTGATGTCGACTTTAAGGATATGGATATTGATGAAGAATATCGTGGTGATTGGGATAATATGAAACTTTGGGATCTTAAGATGAAGAATCCAGAAGAGACATTTAGAGCATACTCAATGGCTAACCATCCTGCAGAGGGTAATATTGTAATGTTGAACATTCGTATTGCTACACCTCCATTCGATAGAGCTAAAGGTGGTATGGTTAACTGTAATCCAGGTATCTGTTCTTCATATATTTTCTCTCGTAAACCAGGTGATAAAGTAACTATCTCAGGACCTTACGGAGAATTCTTCTTAAGAGAAACAGAAAATGAAATGATGTTTATTGGTGGTGGTGCAGGTATGGCACCAATGCGTTCACATATCTTCCACTTATTCCAGACATTGAAATCTGGAAGAAGAGTTACATTCTGGTATGGTGCTCGTTCATTAAGAGAGGTGTTCTATAAGGAGCAATTCGATGCTATTGCAGCTGAATTCCCTAACTTTACATGGCATCTTGCATTAAGTGAACCTCTTCCTGAAGATAATTGGGAAGGACCAACAGGATTTATTCACCAGGTAATTTACGATGAATATCTTGCTAAGCATGAGGAGCCAGAAGATATTGAGTACTACTTATGTGGACCTCCAATGATGACATCAGCAATTGAAAAGATGCTTGATGGATTAGGAGTTCCTGAAGAGAACGTAATGTTCGATAACTTTGGAGCATAATAACTTCATTATATAAGATAAAGAGCTGACTATTGTAGTTGGCTCTTTTTTTATTATTACTTTTGTAAAACAAACATTAATATTCAACAAATGAAGAGGATACAATTAATATTTTTTGCTGTAGCACTTATATTGTTATCATCTTGTGGTAATAAATTCCATTATGATGAGGGATATATTTTTGGGACGACATATCATGTAGTATACCAGAGTGATACTAATTTGAAAGTTGATTATCATGCGAGATTACAGGATGTAGATAATTCTCTTTCTTCATTTAACAAGAATTCAATTATTACTAAAGTTAATAATAATATCGACGTTGAATGTGACTCTATGTTCATAGAGGTTTTTAATACTTCTCAGGAAATTTCACAGAAAACTGATGGAGCTTTTGATATTACAGTCGCACCACTTGTAAATGCATGGGGCTTTGGATTTAAAAAATACAAGGAGAATACGAATATTGATAGTCTTATGACATTTGTTGGTTATAATAAGATAAGACTGGATGGAAAGAGAATAATAAAAGATATTCCAGAGATACAATTAATTACATCAGCTATTGCTAAAGGTTATGGAGTAGATGTTGTAGCTGATTATCTCGAGTCTAAAGGGATAAATAATTATATGGTAGAGATCGGTGGAGAGATTAGAGCAAGTGGACTAAATGAGAAGAAAAGTGTCTGGAGAGTGGGGATTGACAAACCTATTGACGATGTGTCTGCCAGTAATAGAGTTTTGCAAGGTGTATTGGAAATGTCTAAAGGTGCATTAGCGACATCTGGTAATTACAGAAACTTTTATATTAAAGATGGAAAGAAATATTCGCATACAATAGATCCTCGTACTGGTTATCCTGTACAACATTCAGTATTAAGTGCTTCTGTGAAAGCTCCAAATTGTATGGTAGCCGATGCATATGCAACATCATTTATGGTATTGGGGATAGAAAAAGCGGAAGAGATTGTAGAGAAAGATTCATCTTTAGAAGCATATATAATATATAGTGAGGATGGCAAATTTAAAGTCTGGAAGTCTAAGGGGTTTAGAACCGTAGAAAAGTAAGAGTTAATTTAGTTTTGAAGATAGAGAAGTAATTCATAATTAGAATAAGTATGTATAAGTGGGGACACGAGAAACGATATAATGATTTCTCTTCATATTTTAAGAGAACATTTTCAGAGAGAGTACAGAAAGTATCTATAGATGCAGGATTTACCTGCCCAAATAGAGATGGGAAAAAAGCATTAGGGGGATGTACTTATTGTATAAACGAAAGTTTTAATCCATCATATTGTACACCTGAAAAGTCAGTTACAAAACAGATAGAAGAAGGTATTGCATTTTTCAATGCAAAATATAAGGCACAACAATATTTAGCCTATTTTCAGGCTTATACAAATACATATGCACCTCTTGATATATTAAAGAAACTATATTCAGAGGCTTTAGCGCATCCCAGAGTTATAGGAATAGTAGTTGCCACTCGTCCTGATTGTGTAAATGATGAGATTCTTGATTATCTTGAGGAGTTGGCAAAGGACTATTATGTAGTTATTGAATATGGTGTGGAATCGTGTAATGATAAGGCACTTAATTTCATGAATCGTGGTCATGTATATGCCGAGGCTGAAGAGGCGATTTTGAAAACAGCAGGTAGAGGGATACATATTGGTGCTCATTTGGTTATGGGACTGGCTTATGATAGTTATGATACTATGATTGATAATGCAGTTAGATTATCAAAGCTTCCAATAGAGACACTTAAGTTACATCAATTGCAGATTCTTGAAAAGACTGTGATGGCAAAACAATATAGAGAGAATCCTGATTTGTTTACTGTTTTCACTTTGGATGAATATATTAGTTTTGTTGTTGATGTAATAGAGAGAATTAATCCAGATGTATATCTGGAAAGATTTATTAATCAAGCTCCAAAGGAATGGATTATAGCTCCAAAGTGGGGAGGAGTTAAGAACTTTGAGTTTATAGCAAAAGTTGAAAAGCTATTAAAATCAAGAGATACATATCAAGGAAAATTATACAAGTAAATGAACGGTCAGAAGCAAGTTTATGAATATTTAGAGAGTCTGAATATTAAATTTGAATATAATGAGCATCCAGCAGCTCCAACAATAGAGATAGCACGTCAGTATTGGGAGGGACATGATGGGTTACATTGTAAAAATATTTTTTTGAGAAATCATAAAGGGAAAAAGCATTATTTAGTCGTATTAGACTGTAATCAGTCTGTTGTGATGAAGGATTTAGAACAGCGCTTAAAGCAAGGTAAACTTAGTTTTGCGTCAGAAAAGAGAATGGATAAGTACCTTGGTTTGAAACCAGGATCTGTTAGTCCTTTTGGTTTAATTAATGACGAGGAGCATCATGTTCATGCCTTTTTTGATAAAAATCTAATAAAAGCTGATAAGCTTTGTTTTCATCCAAATGAGAATACCGCTTCACTTACTATAAGAAAAGATGATTTTTTAAAATATATGGAAAACGTAGGGAACTCTTATGAGTTTATTGACCTATATTAAAAAAACCGCTTACCCAACAAGTTGAGTGAACGGTTTTTATTTGCATTTTAACTATCGACATTCTTAAATCTTAGCTAAAGATATTACCTCAGATTATAATTTGATAATAAATATTAAAAATGTACGATTTATGTTTAATTTGTTATATTTGTAACAAATTAATAGATTATTAAATGAAAACAATAGCTCAGGTAGTAGAAGTATTAGTCAAGAAGAAACCATTTCTTGAATCTTTAACTGAAGGATTGATAAATTTATCATCCTTAGCACGAATGTTGCATTCTGATATAGAGAAGGAATTGAAGAAAGAGGTACAGTCAGGTGCTATTGTTATGGCGCTTAAGCGATTGGTTCCTACGCTTCAGATTAAGCAGGATATGAAGCTAAGAAAGATGTTGTCAGCAATTGGTGATATCATATTACGTTCAAATCTTTCAGATTATTCTTTTAAGAACTCAGATTCCCTTATGTCTTGTCAGATAGAATTGATGAATAAGATAGGTAGTGATAATGAGATTTTTTATACAATAGTACAGGGGGTTCATGAAACAACTGTTGTTTCAAGTTCCGTATTAGAAGAAGATATTGATAAGATCTTTAATGATGAAAGATTGATAATTAAACAATCTCAGCTTTCTTCAATAACATTAAAATTACCTAAGGATAATATAATGCAACCAGGATTATATTATTTCATTCTTAAAGAATTAGCTTGGGAAGGTATTAATATAGTTGAGGTTGTATCTACATCTCATGAGTTTACAATACTTGTCAATGAAGAGGATATAGATAGAGCATTTTTAGTAATAAAAAAGTTTAAGTAAAATTTCATAATAAAGAAAGCCTGCTACATATTTAATATTTAGCAGGCTTTCTTTTATTATTTAAAGACCTTTTACCAAGCCATAGCACTAGCACCAAGAATTGCTGCATTTGTATCTATGCCAGAAGGTAGAAGTTTAACTTTTCCTTTAAAGACTTCCATTAGGTTCTCTTCCATTGCATCTCTTGTAGGTTTGAAAATGTAATCTCCAGCCTTAGCTAAACCACCTAATAAGAAGATTGCCTCAGGATTAGTGATAACAACAATATTTGAAAGCGCATGACCTAGCTGCTCACCTGTGTATCTAAATGTTTCCAAAGCAATTTCATCACCTGCAAGAGCTTCATTATGAACAATCTTCGCATTAAGTTCATTAAATGGAATATCTCTCAATTTACTTTCGTGGTTATAAAGTGCAAGCATCTTATATGCTGTTCTTTTTACTCCAGTAGCTGAAACATAAGTTTCTAAGCAACCACGTCTTCCGCAACCGCACTGACGACCGTTTGGAGTAACAATAACATGTCCAAATTCACCAGCTATACCATCATGACCGTATACCATTTCACCGTCAATAACAATACCACTTCCTAATCCAGTACCAAGTGTGATAGTGATGAAGTTATTCATGCCTTTAGCGTTTCCATATACCATCTCACCAAGAGCCGCAGCATTTGCGTCATTATTGATGAATATAGGTAAATCGAAGTATTCTTTAAGCATGTCTATTAAGTGGATAGTTCCTTTCCATGGAAGGTTTGCAGCAGAGTCAATTGTACCAGTAAGGTAGTTTGCGTTAGGTGCACCAATACCAATACCAATAAGTTCATGTTCATCTTTTATATCTTCAAATGTTGTTTTTATTGCCATTGCAAGATCTGCAACATAATCTTCAACATTCTCTCTTGTTTGCGTTGGGATTTTGCTTTCAGCAATACAATTACCTTCTTTATCAACAAATCCGAAAGCGGTATTAGTTCCGCCAATATCTATTCCTAATGCAAGTTTCATAAAATATTAATGTGTTTGTGTAGAACACCAAAAGTACTAAAATTAGCGTAATCTAGCATAAAACTCACCTGTCAAATTTTTATACTCCTCTGTATAATAGTGTCGTTGCAGCGTTTCAGTGGTTAGGGATGATATAACGGTATCGTTTTCGAGAAGAGTGAATTCTATTAGTAATCTATTAGGTTCTGCCTCTGGTTTAGGAATGACAAATGTCTTTCTAGCACAAAAGAGACCCATATTTACAGCTTTAGAAATAAAAATTTCGCCCTCAACGATAGGAAGAATAATACTTAATGTTCCTTTGTCAGAAAGATTTTCAATAGAAAAGGATATTATTTCTTCAAAAGGTAGAGTATCAGTATGACGGGCAGTGGATTTCTTGGAACAATTAGCTTTTGTTGAATTAATAAAGAAAGGTGGATTACTAATGATAGAATCGTATTTTTCAGTGGTACTGAATTTCTGTAGTGGATTATTAAACAGTTTTATTCTGGAAGTCCAAGGACAGGCATCAATGTTTTCTTGAGCCTGCTCACAAGCTAATTCGTCAATTTCAATAGCATCAATATGAGCTGTAGAATTTCTTTGAGCGCACATTATTGCTATTAATCCTGTACCAGCACCAATGTCTAATATACGAGAAGCATCAGAAACTGAAGCCCATGCACCAAGTAGAACACCATCTGTGCCCACTTTCATAGCTGCTTTATCCTGATATATTTTAAACTGTTTAAATTCGAAGTAATTATTAGCCATTATAATATAGTATATTAGAAATTCTCAAAAGCACCCAATCCAAATAGAGCAAAATCATATTTTACTGGATCATTAGGATCAAATTCACGTAATTTGCCAGTCAGCTCCTCAACAGCTTGCCAGTCATTTTGTTTACGCGTAAGTAAACCAAGTTGTCTACTTACATTGGCGGTATGTACATCTAGTGGTAGATATAGTTGAGATGGAGAGATTTTATTCCAAATCCCAAAATCCACTCCATTATTATCTTTACGTACCATCCAACGAAGATACATATTCAGACGTTTGGCAGCCGACTTTTTCTCAACATTAGAAAATTGTCTGTTGCTAGTTGTCGGGTGCTCAATAGAAAAGAAAACTTTACGAGCATTGATTAGTCCTTCACGCACCGATGAACCGTGTGAAAATATTTCTTCCAGTCCTCCATGATTAAGGTATATATTACGTAATGATTTTATAAAGAACACGCAATCTTCTCCATTGAAGGTACGATGTTTAAAGTCAAGGAATGGTTTATAGTCATTTTCAGAAGCATTTAATAGAAAGTCAATGGGATTATTATCCATCCACCTCATAAGCTTCAATGAGTTATTAATTATCGTTTTTCTCTGTCCCCACGCAATAGTAGCAGCAAGGAATCCTGCAATCTCAATATTCTCTTTTTCAGAGAACTGACGAGGTATTTGTATAGGGTCAGTTTCTATGAAAGAAGTATTATTATACTTAAGATACTTCTCGTCAAGAAAAGCTTTTAGATCTGTCATAATTAAAGAATTATCTCACCATCTTTCATGTGTAGAGTTCTGTCAGTCATTCCAGCTAAGTCGTTGTCGTGTGTGACGATAACAAAAGTCTGACCGAATTCATCTCTTAGTTTAAAGAATAGATTGTGTAATTCATCTCTGTTTTGTGAGTCAAGATTTCCTGATGGCTCATCAGCTAGAATAACAGAAGGATTATTAATCAGCGCTCTTGCAATAGCTACACGTTGTTGTTCACCGCCAGATAATTCAGATGGTTTGTGATTATCTCTATCTCTAAGATTCATAATCTCCAATAATTCAATTGCACGTTTTTCAGCTTCTTTTTTACCCATTCCAGAAATCCATGCTGGAATACAAATATTCTCAATCGCTGTGAATTCAGGTAATAGATGGTGAAATTGAAATACAAAGCCTATATGTTTGTTTCTGAATGTAGAAAGTTGTTTTTCCGACATACGAGAAACATCAGTACCATCAATAATTAGTTTGCCCGATGTTTGTTTGTCGAGAGTACCAAGTATTTGTAGTAGAGTTGTTTTTCCTGCGCCACTGGCTCCTATAATAGAAACAATTTCTTTTTCTGCTATTCGTAAGTCGATGCCTTTAAGTACTTCAAGCTCGCCAAAAGACTTATGTATGTTTTCAGTTACAATCATTATGAGTATATTTTGCCATAAAGTTACTAATAATTTATATTCTTTCCTTGTTCATATTTGTTCATTCATAACTCATAATTCATAATTCTTTTGTACTTTTGGAAGTAGTAAAAAATATTTAAATATATCATAATTTGAAGTTTACAGAATTTGGATTTGTGCCTCAGTTGGAAGAAGGGCTTGAGGCAATGGGATTTAGCGAAGCTACTCCTGTACAGGAAAGTGCGATACCTCTTATTTTAGAGAAGAAAGATATACTTGTGTCTGCTCAGACGGGAACTGGTAAAACGGCTGCTTTTTTACTGCCTACTTTAAATAGCATTCTTAAAAATAAGATTAAAGGATTTAGTACTCTTATTCTTGTGCCTACCAGAGAGTTGGCTATGCAGATAGATCAACAGATTCAAGGTCTGGCGTATTTTCTGAATATAAGTTCTATACCTGTTTATGGAGGTGGTGAAGGTGCTGTTTGGGATACTCAGAAGAATGCTTTTAAGCAGGGGGTGAATATTGTGGTTGCAACTCCTGGAAGATTGATGGCTCATATGGAATTGGGGTATGTTGATTGTTCTAAGATTAAACATCTTATTCTTGATGAGGCTGATAGAATGTTAGATATGGGCTTTATTCAGGATATAAAGAACATTGCGAGTAAGCTTCCGAAAGACAGACAGTCATTACTTTTCTCGGCTACAATGCCAGATAAGATTAAAAAATTTGCTGATGAACTTCAAAATAATGCTGAGCGTGTAAATCTTTCTACTTCAAAACCTGCTGAGGGTGTTCTTCAGGCGGCGTATCTTGTGAATGAGAATGATAAGTATGATCTGATTTCTTCTTTGTTACACAAAAAAGATTTACAGTCTGTTATAGTTTTTGCGTCTGCTAAGCTTAAGGTGAATACTATCGTTCGTACTCTTAAAAAGATGAAGATGAACGTTGAGGGTATTCATTCCGATCTTGATCAGAAGCAGAGAGAGGCGGTACTTCTATCTTTCCGTAATCGTAAAACAAGTATTCTTGTTGCTACTGATATTATTTCCAGAGGTATTGATATTGATAATATAGATTTGGTTGTTAACTTCGATGTACCAAATGATCCGGAGGATTATGTACACCGTGTTGGTCGTACTGCTCGTGCTAAGAGTGAAGGGGTTGCTATTACGTTTATCAATGACGATAGTAAAGAGCAATTTAACTTTAAACGTATTGAGGACCTGATTGAGGAGGAAGTGTTTAAAGTGCCTTTGCCAAAAGAGATAGGAACCTCTCCAGAGTATAATCCTAATGCAAAGAAAAAAGGAAACGGAAGAAGAAAACCGTTCAAAACTAAATTCTTTAAGCGTAAAAAATAATGAACTTTTCTGATAAAATAGCTAAGGCTCTGTCTTTGCAAAAAAGACAGGTTGATAATACTATACAATTATTTGAAGAGGGATCGAGTATCCCTTTTATCTCTCGTTATCGTAAGGAAATGACTGGCAGTCTTGATGAGGTTGCAGTTGGTGCTATTAAGGATATGCTTGCTAAGTTGCAGGATCTTGAAAAGCGAAAGTCTTCTATTATTGAGACTATTGACGAGCAGGGAAAATTAACTGATGAATTAAGAAATAAGATTCAGGATTGTCAGGATATGACAACTCTTGATGATATATACCTACCATATAAACAAAAGCGTAAGACTCGTGCTGATAAGGCTCGAGAGATTGGCTTGGAGCCACTTGCAAAGATATTAATGAAACAGCATGAGAGTGATGTTTCGGCTGCTGTATCAAGATTTACTAATAGTGATGTGGAGGATGAGGATAAGGCTCTTAAGGGGGCTAGAGATATTATTGCTGAGTGGGTGAATGAGTCAATGGCGTCTCGTAATACTGTCAGACGAATTTTTGAGCGTGAGGCAATTATTTCTGCTAAACCTGTTAAGGGTAAGGAGGAAGAAGGTGCTAAGTACAAAGATTATTTTGAGTATTCTGAGCCACTTCGTCGTTGTGCTTCACACAGATTGATGGCACTTCGTAGAGGTGAGGCAGAGGGCTTTCTTAAAGTTAGTATCTCTGTTGATGGTGATTATGCTAATGAATCTTTGAATAGAATTTTCGTTAAGTCAGAGAATGAGAGTGCTCAGGAGATTAAGAAGGCTGTTAAGGATTCGTTTAAACGATTGCTTTCTCCTTCAATCGAGACGGAGTTTGCTAATTTAAATAAGAGTAAGGCTGATGATGAGGCTATAAGTGTTTTTGCTTCTAATCTTGAACAGTTATTGCTTTCTTCTCCATTAGGACAGAAACGTGTGTTGGGTATTGATCCTGGTTTCCGTTCAGGTTGTAAGATTGTTTGCCTTGATGCACAGGGTAATCTGTTGCATAATGAAACTATATATCCGCATGCTCCTCAAAATGATAAGAAACTTGCTGCAAAGAAGTTAACTCATATGGTTGAGGTTTATGAAATTGAGGCAATTGCTATTGGTAACGGGACAGCTAGTCGCGAGACAGAGAGATTTGTTACTAGTCTTCATTTTGATAGAAAGTTACAGGTTTTCGTTGTAAGTGAGAATGGTGCTTCTGTTTATTCGGCATCTAAGACTGCCAGAGAAGAGTTTCCTCAGTATGATGTGACTGTCAGAGGTGCTGTTTCAATTGGTCGTAGACTGATGGACCCATTGGCTGAGCTTGTAAAGATTGAGCCTAAAGCAATTGGTGTCGGTCAGTACCAACATGATGTTGATCAGACTAAATTGCATAGTTCTTTGGATAGAGTAGTTGAGTATTGTGTGAATAAGGTAGGGGTTAATCTTAATACTGCCAGTAAACATCTTTTAATGTATGTTTCCGGATTAGGTGCTACTCTTGCTCAGAATATTGTTGATTATAGGAAAGAGAATGGTGCTTTCAAGAGTCGTAAACAATTGTTGAAGGTTAAACGTATGGGAGATAAAGCTTTTGAGCAATCTGCTGGTTTCTTACGAATTCCTAATGGTGCTAAATCTCTTGATAATACAGCGGTGCACCCTGAATCGTATAAGATAGTTGAGTCAATTATAAAGAATGAAGGCTGTTCTCTTGAAGAGTTGGCTGGTAATGAGGCACGTTGTAAGGAAATTGACCTGAATAAATATGTTACTGATAAGGTGGGTTTACCTACTTTACAAGATATACTTACTGAACTGGAAAAGCCTGGTCGTGATCCACGTACCGTTGCTAAGGTCTTTCAGTTCGATGAAAATGTATCGAAGATTGAAGATCTTCAGATAGGTA
>Ga0193955_1000603_pt1 | contig 19282 bp, 14 predicted proteins | sample BB_6_MG_FD_140343 | JGI IMG/M metagenome (GOLD analysis project Ga0193955, IMG submission 140343) | Microbial mat bacterial communities from the Broadkill River, Lewes, Delaware, United States - BB_6_MG | ecosystem: Environmental > Aquatic > Freshwater > River > Microbial mats | place: USA... | reverse complement strand
GTCCACCTCCCCTTCGGTGCCCGCCTCCACCGTGGGAGGAAGCTCTGCCTGCATGGTGTGGAACTTGCGGTACCGCTTCTCTGTCATGGCGAGGTGGTTTTCCCCGTCATACACGGGTTTGCCGTAGGTGTTGTGCTCCAGCCCAGTATCCACGAACATGCCATAAGCCATGCCGGGAATCGTCCGGGGTGAGATCCCGCTCTCCGTGATCTTGAACCGCTGGTAATCATCAAGTTCCTCATCGTCCGGGAACACATTGGCCGAGAGCATGGCCTCATCCGGTGGCACCGGTTTGTCGATGTTTCGAATGCTGTTGGAAAGGTAAAAATCGAGGAGAATCACCACCGGGGTCTGATACTTTTCGGCGACATAAAAGGCGAGGCAGGTCATCTCATAGCAGTCCGTCACGTCGCGCGGGGCAAAGACCACCCGGGGCGAATCACCGGTACCGCCGTTCACCGCCGCCGACAAGTCGCTCTGTTCCATCTTTGTAGGGAGGCCTGTACTGGGCCCGCCACGCTGGGAGTTCACGATAACAGCCGGCACCTCGGCCATCACGGCCAGGTTGATCATCTCCCCCATCAGGGCAAATCCGGGGCCTGAAGTGGCTGTCATGGCCCGTTTACCGGAAAACCCCGCGCCCACCACATTGCCCGCGGCCGAAATCTCGTCTTCGGTCTGGATCATCACCCCTCCAGACTCGCCCAGGCGCTTGCTTAAGATCTCCATGATCTTGGTGGCCGGGGTGATGGGGTACCCGGCATAGAGGCGGATCCCGCTATCCATGGCCGCCATGGCCACCGCCTCGTTGCCGTTCATGATGATTTTTTCGCCCTCGGGAATGGGGGGGGCCGCCCCTTCAAATGTGTAGGGGTCTTCTTTGGTGATATTGGTTTTTGTCCATTCGTACCCAAGAAGAAAGGAGTTGATGTTGCTCTCAATGATCTTCTGCTTCTTGCCCTTAAATCGGGTTTCGATAAACGCCTTCATCGCCTCCGGGTCGATACCGAAAAGAGAGGCCACAGCCCCGATGGCCACCATGTTCCGCCCCTTGGCATTGCCCGCGGCTTTGTTGGCCAGCTCCAGCATGGGAATGCCGTACGCGGTGATGCCGGGCTCGGCCCATCCGGCGATACTCATGTCCTCTTCATGACAGACCGGTGGCTTGCTGTCGTAAATCAAGACCCCGTTTTTATGAAGCTTCGAAAGCTGGGTGATGGCATGGGCATCATTCAAGGCAATGAGCACATCGGTGTACTTTCCCGGCGAGAGCACCTTTTCCGAGCTGACGCGGAAATGGGCCACACACTTCCCGAAACCCCGAATCTCAGATGGAAAAGAGTCAAAAGAGACGATCCCAAAGCCCCGGCTGCTCATGAACCGGGTCATCACCTCTCCGGCGGAAATGGTCCCCTCCCCCGCGCTGCCACAGATCTCAATCACAATATCAACGCTGGACGTCATCGTTTTTCGCTCCCTTGTTATTCATGCAGCCATCACGGCAAAAAAGCGTGCCTCCGGCGGCGAGGTGAGCCACCTCGAAAGCGGGTTGCGAATGCACTTCGCCCCTCGTTCCTCGGGCCAAATTGCATTCGCCTTTGCCGCGGGCTTCGCCCGCCTCCAGTGCAGGCGGTTGCTTCATATGATTCCACAAGCCTCAAACGTTGTGGATACGGTGTCGTACCTTAAACGGAATCGGCTTTGATTTGACCGCTCCCCATAGTCCTTCAAAACGGGCGATCGCACTTTGCATGTCTCCAGCTTTAAACCGGGCGAAGCCCGAAGCGAATGTGACGTGCCCGAGGAACGAGGGCTCGGAGCATTCGCAAACCAGGGGGTCACCCCCGGCCGGAGGCTATTTTAGGAAAACGATTTCCACCAAGAGGTTCGGATCGTGACCCCATCCATTTCAAAGATCTCTTTGGGCTGGTAGTCGATAACCTTTTCCCGCCCCAAAAGGTTCATGGCGGTTATCTCCCCTTGCGCTTCGGCGTTCCCCCACCCCACCGATATCCAGTAATCCTTGAACTCCGGGTTGTAGATTTGGGCACAATCCCCACATGCGTAGACATCCTCCTGATTGGTGCGCATGAGATCGTCCACCAGCACCCCCTTTTCGGTGTTGATGCCACTGCCAACCAGAAAACGGATGTTTGGAACGGACCCGAAAAAGGAGAAGACCAGGTCTGCTGACAATTCCGAGTTATCGGGCAGGGTCACGGTGTAGCCGCCCTCCGCGGGCTGAACATCCGTCACCGGTTCGGCATCGCTCACCACCTCGACCCCCAGGGAAGTCAGCCGCTTTGTCACGCTCTGCCTAATTTCTTCTTTCAGGCTCACCGGCCAGAAAAGGCTGCTGTAAAGAATGAACACCACCTCTTTCCCCGCCTTCCGGGCTTCCCTGGCAAATCCCATGCTGATGAGATCCCCTCCCAAAATGACGATACGGGAAGACGCCAACAGCTTCTCACGCACCCTTTTGGCGTCATCAAAACCGGCCAGGCACTGAAGATGTTCGGCAAAGGCTGCGTGATTGGGGAGCCGTCGGGCCGACGCCCCCACAGCCAGAATCAGCTTGGTGTAATGCACCTTCTCCATATGCTTCAGGTACAGGAGCTTTTCAGGCGGAACCACCTTTTCCACGCGTTGCCCCAGGCGGAGCCGGATCTGCTTCTCCCCATAGCCCCGGTAGGGCCGGATGGCCAGATCATCGGGTTCACAGCCTCCCATGGCATAAAGGGGGACCCGGTGCTTGTAGTAGTAGAGAGGCTTCTCATCGGAGATGATGGTGATTTTTGCCTCCGGGTCTTCCTTTCGCAAGGTATCGGCCGCACAATTGCCTGCCGGACCGTTTCCAATGATGACGTAATGGTCGTCCTTCGGCATCACTCCTCCCTGTCCACTTCCACCAGCTCGGTTTTGGTAATGGTTATGCAGTTCATGGGGCAGACATCGTAACACTGCCCACACCTTATACAGCGCTTGTTGTCAATGGCGATGGCCACCACCTCATTCCATTTTCCCGTCTCCCCATACTCTCCGTAGCTGCCGTCCGGCCTTTCGGCAACGCTTGAGATCATCTTGATGCAGTCCCGGGGAGCCACGTCGATGCACATGGAGCAGTAAATACACCTGGAGACATCGATTTCATACTTCAGGCTGCAGAGATAGCAACGCAGGGACTCTTTCTTCGCCTCGGCATCGCTGTAACCATTCTCAACCTCATTGTCCGCCTGCTCAAACCGTTCCTCCACAGGCAGGGTCGGCATGGGCACCGGCTTGATAAAATCGTACTCCCGCTCCCGGTCGGTCTGCTCAGCCGGTTCAAACCGAACCACCAGGGACTTTCGCCTGCGCCCGGCAAAGAGCTCATCCACCTCATGGGCGACGTTTCGCCCCGCCGCCAGAGCGGAGATGACGTTTGTTGCCCCTGTCACGCAATCTCCCGCTGCATAGAGACGGTCCTCAGAGGTGAGGAAGCGTCCGGGCCTGACGCCGATACGCTGCCCATTCATCGTAAGCGCCTGCCCCAAATTCATCTTGGGGTGCTGGCCGATGGCGCTGATAATGGTGTCCGCCTCCATGATGAATGCCGAATTCTCAATGGGCACGGCGATGCGCCCGTTGCCGTCAGGGGTGTCCTCAAGGCGGGTTCTCAGAAACTCAATACCCTCCACCTTTCCGTTGCTGCCATGGATACGATGGGTGGTCACCAGGCTGTAAATACGAGCCCCTTCCACCTTCACCTCATGCACTTCATGCGCATCCACAGGCATATACTCCTCTGTGGCCCGGACGTTGATCCGAACACTCTCCGCCCCCAGCCGAAGGGACGTACGGGCACAGTCCATGGCGGTAAATCCATCCCCCACCACAATCACCTGCTTGCCTGTGGGCACGGGCTGTCCGAGGTTGGTCCTCACCATGTAATCAAGGCCGGAGATAACACCGTCCAGCTCATCGCCTTCCACCCCCAGTCGGTTGGGCTCCATGCACCCCACAGTGGTAATCACGGCGTCGTATTTATTCTGCAGGTCTTTCAAAAGGATGTCGTGTCCCACAAGCACCCCGGTTTCGAGGGTAACCCCAAGGCGCAGGACGTTGCCGATCTCCAGGTCCAGGACATCCCTGGGCAGCCGAAAGGCGGGAATACCGTACCGCAGCATCCCGCCAGCTTCAGGCATGTTCTCATAGAGGGTGACGTTGTGGCCGTATACCGCAAGGTCATGGGCCGCCCCGATCCCTGCGGGACCGGATCCGATCACCGCCACACTTTTCCCGGACGGGGCGTACAGATCCTCTTTGATACGGTGCATGGCAGGCTTCAGGTCAGCGGCAGCCCGCTTGAGCTGGCAAATGTTCACCGACTCGCCAAGGTCATCCTCGCCATGGCGACATGCCGCTTCACAGGGACGGGAGCAGATGCGCCCAAGGGTGGCGGGCAGAATGTTATAAATTCGGTTCAGTTCGTAGGAACGTCCGTAGCGATTCTGTGTGATACACCGGATGTACCCTGGAATGTTGGTCCCGGCGGGGCAGGCATGCTGGCAAGGGACGTTATCGGCCATGTAACCGAAATCCCTCGGATCTTCAGAGAAGGCAATTTCCTTGATAATACGGAGCATGCCACTGGTCCCGTCGTTTCCCACCTGGCTTCTGTAGATCTCTCGTCTCATCGGCTTTTCCCGTGGGGTCTATCCCGTAAAGACCGATACACCGGTCGTTTATAGGGAATGAAAACAAGATACGTTCAGAAAAATCAGTCCATATGGCGCCTGACAACAGGCTTCGTTTTTCAAAGCGGATAAATCTTGACGTATCGCATGTTCAACGTGCTGCGAGGCCATTAAAAAAGTGATGCGGGGATAATCACGGACCGGCTCGGTTTCGGCCCATCCGAAGGGTGACCATGGGTGACAGCAGGGGGCTGTGTATCGGCCATCCCTCGAAAGAGACAGGAGGAAAGGATCAGGCCCTTTCGTGGGAACCGCCCTGCTTTGGAACAGGGGCCGGCATGGTAGAGCTCACCACCCAAGTCCCTGGCAATAGAATTGTTACCGTCAAATATACTCTCTTTTTCATAGACACGCAAGACGGTTGCATTTTTTAGCCTTGTGGTTATCGAGAATTTGATGTTTAATAAATCAGTTCACAAAGCCGGCAAAGCCCTGTTAAAAATCCATTTATATCAAAAACTTGCAAACCACACCATCTCGCTTACCCCCAGTTTTCGCAGCTCGCACAACACCGACGACACCTCTTCTCCGAACGTGATACCTCTTTCTCATCTTTGTGCTTACCCGGCATCACCACAAGCAATACAGTGACGTGGCAGACTGCCTCCCGGAAAAACCTGCCATGCCCGGTCAACGAGTGAAGCCTTTCTTCGCAGCACCCACAACCTATTGACCATACGGTTGCCCCGGAAATCCCCTCAACTCAGGTCCCGGTTTCCAGGGTGGGCCCCCTTACCCATGGAAAGGATCCGGTATAATCCATTTCCAAGGGGTAAAACCGGAGTACAGGCAGCTCAAGCGATCACACGCATCGTAAATATAGACCGGAGCCACGAAGGTGTTACGGGATCAGCGGCACACGTTAGCATCATGATACTCCCAAGGGCCTTCTCGCGACTTCCGGAGGCTGTTTTTTATCATGTACCATGTCTTCTACTCGCCTTAACTAAGGAGGATTCCATGAAGAGCGCCATCAAAAACATAGGCCTTCGAGGTGTGGTTATCGCAAGCACCAAGATCTGCGACGTGGACGGCGCCAACAGCCGTCTCGTCTATCGCGGGTACCTCATCCAGGACCTGGCCATGGAGACCACCTTCCCGGAGGTGGCCTACCTGCTTATTCATGACAAAATGCCCGATGTCCATGAGCTGGTCAATTTCATCAACCAGCTGGAACGAAACCGCTACCTGCCTCCCAACCTCATCTGTGCCATGCAGACGCGCCCCGTGGGCACCCCGCCCATGGACATCCTGCAGGCCTGTGTAGCCCTTCTGGCCCACCACGACGACAGCCTTCCCGAAAACAGCCCTTCCCTTGCAAAGAACCGCGCCCTGGGCCTTATCGCCAAGCTTCCCACGGTGGTGGCCGCCTGGACTCGCATCCGCCAGAAGCTTGAGCCCATCGATCCAATGCCGGGGTTGTCCATGGCTGAGAACTTTTTTTACATGCTCACCGGCCAGGAACCGAACAAACGCATGGCTGAACTCTTTGACCGCGCCCTTGTCCTCCACGCCGAACACGCCTTCAACGCCTCCACCTTTGCGGCCCGCGAGGTCGCCTCCACCCGGGCCCACATGTACGCCGCCGTCTCTGCGGCCATCGGCTCTCTCTCCGGAGAGCTCCACGGTGGTGCCAACACACGGGTGATGGAGATGCTCAAAGCCATCGGCAGCATGGATAAAATCCGACCCTTTGTGGAGGATAAACTGGGCAAAGGTGAACTGGTCATGGGGCTGGGCCATGCCGTTTACAAAAACGGCGATCCCCGCGTGGAGATCTTGCGCCCCATGAGCAAAGAGGTGGGGGAGATGGTGGGCGACACCTGCTGGTACGAAATGACCCAGGAGTTGGAGAGAGTGGGCAAGGCCCTGTTCATGGAAAAAAAGGGAGTCGAAATTTTTCCGAACGTCGACTTTTACAGCGCCTCCCTCTACCACACCATGGGGCTTCCCCACGACCTGTTCACCCCCATCTTCGCCATGAGCCGTGTGGCTGGATGGTGCGCCCACGTCATTGAAGAGCAGTTCGCCGATGAGGCCCACAAGCCGGTGCTTTACCGCCCCGAATCGGAGTACATCGGCACCTACTGCGGCCCTGAGGGGTGCACGCTTATTCCTATGGATAAAAGATAAACAAGGAAAAAACGTGTGGATACATTTGCATAACCTCCAGCATTGAAGGCGGGCGCAGCCCGCGGCGAACGCCGTTGCGCTTTGGCCTGAGGAACGAAGGGCAAAGCGCAACGGCAATCAGCTTTCAAGGTGGCCCACCTTGCCGCCGGAGGCAACGCCTTTCACATTCCCCAAAAGGAGACACGCCATGATCTCCCTGGACTCCCTGATTCAGGATATTGTTGTGGACGGAACCCCCTATGCCGCCGTCAACCTCTCCGGCCTTGCCAGCTCCTCGGCCATGGCCCCTTCCCGGCTCCCCTTCTCCCTTAAGATTCTGGCTGAAAACATGGTGCGGAACATCCTCTGGGGACGCCTTGAAAAAGAGAACCTTTCCCGGCTGCTCTCCTGGCGCCCCGAAGGATTCTCCCCCGTGGGAATCAGTTTCTACCCGGCCCGTGTGCTGATGCAGGACTTCACAGGCGTGCCCGCCCTCTGCGACCTGGCCGCCATGCGTGATGCAGCGATGGCAGCAGGGTTTCAGGCTTCCCGGGTCAACCCCGACGTACCGGTGGATCTCATCATCGACCACTCGGTGCAGGTGGACTTTTTCGGCATGAAAGGGGCCCTGGAAAAAAACGTGGCGTTGGAGTTTAAGCGCAACCGGGAGCGATATGCCTTTTTGAAGTGGGCCCAGAAGAACTTTCAGAATGTGCGGATCGTTCCGCCCAACTCCGGTATCTGCCACCAGATCAACCTGGAGAAACTCGGCGGTGTGGCCATGCAGAGCTCACGGGATGGACGCACCTGGGCGTATATGGACTCCCTTGTGGGCACCGACTCTCACACCCCCATGATCAATGCCCTGGGCACCCTTGGCTGGGGCGTAGGGGGCATCGAGGCCGAAGCGGTGATGATGGGCCAGCCCCTCTCCATGCGCCTGCCCCACGTCACCGGGGTCCGTATCTGCGGAGCCCCGAAAAAAGGCGTCACCGCCACCGATGTGGTCCTTTATGTGACCGAGCTCCTCAGAAAAGAGGTGGTGGTGGAGCAGTTTGTGGAGTATTTCGGTCCCTCCCTTGCCGAACTCTCCCTCCCCGACCGGGCCACCATTGCCAACATGACCCCTGAAAACGGAGCCACCGTGGGCCTCTTCCCCGTGGACGAGGTGACCCTTGGGTACCTGAAAACCACGGGCCGCGATGAGGCCGCCCGTTTTGCCGAGGCCTACACAAAAGAGACCGGGCTCTTTTTTGATCCCCAAAGCGACCCCGACTACAACCGCGTCATCGAACTGGATCTCTCGGCCATCACCCCGTCGGTGGCCGGCCCCTCCCGCCCCCAGGATCGAATCCACCTGCCGGACCTCAAGGGTGTCATGGAAAAAGCCTTTGAAGGCGGAAAGAAAGGACGGGACATCTCCATGGGCGGCAAGCTCTGCCGTGTGGAGGACGGCTCGGTGGTCATCGCGGCCATCACCTCCTGCACCAACACCTCCAACCCCCATGTCATGCTCGGTGCCGGCCTCATCGCCAAAAAAGCGGTGGACCTGGGACTCTCCGTCCCACCCTTTGTCAAAACCTCCCTGGCCCCCGGTTCCAGGGCCGTGGTCAAGTACCTGGAAGATGCGGGGCTCATGGCCCCATTGGAAAAACTGGGATTCCACCTCGCAGGATTCGGCTGCACCACCTGCATCGGCAACAGCGGTCCGCTGCCCCCGGAAGTGGCCCATGTGGTGGACGAAGAGAACTTAAACGTCGCCGCCGTTCTTTCCGGGAACCGCAACTTCGAGGCCCGGGTCCACCAGAAAATACGCAGCAACTTCCTCGCCTCCCCCATGCTGGTGGTGCTCTTTGCCATCGCCGGACGCACAGACATCGACCTCATGAACGAGACCATCGGCTGCACCCACGACGGCAGGGAGATCTTCCTTGCAGATCTCTGGCCCACACAAGAGGAGATCAATGCCGTGGTCACACGCTGCATCACCCCGGACACCTTCACCTCCACCTACGCATCCCTCTACGACGGGGACGAGAACTGGCAGGCCATCGAATCCGAAACCAGCCTCACCTTCAAGTGGGACAAGGAGTCCACCTACATCAAAAAGCCCCCCTTCTTTGACAGCTTCGAAATGGCACCTCCCCTTGCAGAAAAAATAACCGAGGCCCGCGTGCTTCTGAAACTCGGAGACTCCGTCACCACCGACCACATCTCCCCGGCCGGAGCCATCCCCCCCTCCTACCCCGCCGGAGCGTATCTCACCGGCAAGGGAGTTGCCCCCGACGCCTTCAACTCCTACGGGTCCCGACGGGGAAACCACGAGGTGATGATGCGTGGCACCTTCGGCAACATTCGCATCAAAAACGAACTGGCCAAGGGAAAAGAGGGGGCCTACACCACACTCTTCCCGGAACATGAAGAACGCTTTGTCTTTGATGCCGCCCAAACCTATCAGGACCGAAACACCCCCCTCATTGTCCTGGGCGGCAGGGAGTACGGTACCGGCTCCAGCCGGGACTGGGCCGCCAAGGGGAGCCTGCTCCTGGGCGTTAAGGCGGTTATCGCCGAATCCTACGAGCGGATCCACCGAAGCAACCTCGTGGGCATGGGGGTTCTCCCCCTGGAGTTCATGAGGGACGAGTCCGCCCACACCCTCAACGTAAACGGCACCGAAAGCTTCTCTCTCTCCGGCCTCGATAACCTGGAAGCGGGCGGCACCCTTTCGATCCGTGCTCAAAAAGAGAATGGACAGGCCATCCTCTTTGGAGTGAAAGTCCGCCTGGACACTGCCCGGGAGGTGGAAACCTTCAAACACGGAGGCATCCTGCCCATGGTGCTGCGGGAGCTGCTTACGGCATAAAAACTGGTTCGCAAATGCTCCGCATACTCGCTTCTCGGGTGCGGCACAATAGCTGACATCTCTCGCCTGGGGGGGCACGGGCCGGAAGGAGAACTGACAAAACGCCGTCAGCCCCTGGCGGACTTGAAGCCGCAGTACTTTGTTCTTGAGTATGGGTCTCGCAGATAAAAATCGGTTGGCTTGCCGGTTAGCTTAGGGGGGCGTGTTGTAATTATTCAGTGGCAAAGAGCATGCCCCCGACGGCAAGGTGAGCCGCCTTGAAAGCTGAGTTGCGGCAGGGGCACAGTTAGATTCATCTTAATTCTTCACGACAATTTCGATGCGTGATATAAACCGTCTGGAAAATGAAGGTTCATGTCAGGCCCGAAAAGCTGGGGCTGCTGCTATCAACCCCAAGGTCTCGAAGCTTTTTTGAGCTTTGTCTCCCCTGTGCGCTTTTCAAGGAAAAGATGTCCGCGTTCCTCCTTTCACAAATCCTCATCGCCGTTGCCATCTGTTTTGACCTGTTGTCCTTTCAATTCAAAGACCGGAAAAAAATTGTCGCCTGTCTCTCGTGTTCCTGCACCCTGATTTCAGCACACTTCGTGCTTTTGGGCCAGATGACCGCCGCCATCCTCCTCTGCCTTGCAACCATCCGCTTCTTTACAAGCATCTTCACCACCTCAAAAAAAATCATGGTGATCTTTGCCCTGGGTTCCATGGCAGGCACCGCAGTCACTTTCGCTGGCGTCATCAGCCTCATAAGCTGTGCAGGCTCTCTCCTGCAGACCACCGCTGCCTTCTGCGAAGACGACAAAAGGCTCCGAGAGCTGATGATCGTGGGCACAAGTTTCTGGGTCTTCCACAACGTCCTCATACACTCCCCCATGGCTGTGGCCATGGAGCTTCTGTTCATGGCAAGCAACATCATTGGCTACTACCGCTACTACAAGAGACCTGTGCTTTCCGAGATGTGTGACACACTTGATTAAACGCTGGCAGAGAAGGGCCATGGCACCGGAATACGCCCTATCCCCAAAGACAAGTACCGAATAGAACGACGAGTCACCGTCACCCCTTGTATTCGATCGGTCTGAACCCCGTCGACCGGACATCAATCAATTATTGATTTGGCATACAAACTATGTTTTTCTACCGAAAAAACACGTGTCGCTATTCAGCCGGTGCCTCCAGCGTACCTGCAGGGGCTAAACTTTTGTTAAAAAACACACAGATTGTATAAATTATTCGCGGATGAGTCCCGTTTTAAAGGCGAATGTGAATTGACCCGTGAAGCGAGAGTCAAAGCGCATCTACGACCTCATCAAGATGGCACCCCTTGGGGGTGTAAGCTGATTTTTGGCAGTCAACAACCCGTTCAGCAGTCATCTTTAATTTATGGATCAGACAAAAAACAAGGAGTGTACAATGGAGCAGGTTCGTGTTTTGTCGAATGAAAGCGTAACAGACAGGTATGGGAAAATTAAAAACAATTCAGGGATGAAAGAAGATTTTGTCCCCGAGGGCGTCAAGGGGTGGAGCTGGGGAGCTTTTTTTCTCAATTGGATCTGGGCACTCTTCAACAAGACCTACATTGGTTTACTTGCACTCATTCCTTACATAGGCCTTATTTTCGCTTTTTACCTTGGTTTCAAGGGCAGAGAGTTGGCATGGAAGAACAAACGATGGAACAGCATGGAACACTTCAACGAAGTACAGCGTAAGTGGTCATTTTGGGGAGTCATGCTGTTGGTCGTACCTGCCGTCCTCGGCATTCTGGCCGCCATTGTCATCCCCATGTTTGCGAATACCTGACACATCGATTCCGTGGTCCAACCGCCCTCGTATGCATGATTTGACACGTTAAAAATAAGGATGCCCCAAATGGCACATGTCATCATCCGGTATTGCAGAATATGACTTCACAATCGCTTGTATGCCGCCCGGGTGGCGGATTTCATGAAAAGCGAATCCGGAATTGAAGCAGCCATCGATCCAGGGGGAAAAATCGGAGAATTTACCGTTTGGGTCGGTGACAAACTGGTTGAAAAAAAAGGGCTGTTAAAATTCCCGGACAAGAACAAAATTCTTGCCGCAGTTCAGCAGGAGCTGGGCTAAATCACCTTCTCACGGGGAGAGTTAGCCAAGCAACGTGCCAAGGCAAAAGCTTTGGCACATTCATTCCTGTGCTTATCAGGACAATCCTAATCGAATAAAACCCAAATGGACCATTGCTGTACTCACTGAACAGACACATGATACGAAAAGCCAACCCCACGGAATATCAGACCCTTACCAACCTCTCCTTTCAATCCAAAAACTATTGGAACTACCCCGACGCCTATTTTAAAATCTGGGCAAAAGAACTCACCATCACCCGGCAGTACATCTTAACCAATGATGTATACGTGTTCGACCAAAAGAGTCGTGTTACGGGCTATTACTCACTTGTTGAGCTTCCTTGCGACCTCATGCTTTCAAACCTGACCATTGAAGCGGGAACATGGTTAGAACACATGTTTGTTTTGCCGGCATATGTCCGTAGCGGTGTTGGAACAAAATTGTTCTCCCATTGCATTCATCGATGCAAATCGAAACACACCCCTATGCTCAAAATACTCTCCGATCCCAATGCCCGGCTCTTTTATGAAAAAAGGGGCTGTGTCTTTGTGAAAGACTACCCTTCCACGATTAAAGGCAGAACCACGCCGTATTTGGAATATCGTCTAAAGAATGGCTGACACCAGGGCGGCTTCGTCACCTAAAAAATTCGTAACCATTTGGGTTTCTTACGGTTCTGACCCATCGTCCTCTGTTGCTTTATCAACACTCTGGAGTCATCAGGGGGAAGATAAATGCAACCCCTTCAGCTCAAGCACGTTTCTGCCCGACAGTCATAGGGTTGTCGTGATCAACTACAAACACCCTCCCACCAGAGAACAATTCATTTCATATTCATAGAACAAAGGGTAATCCCAAGCACCTTGATCAACTCAACAAATCGAACCCTGAGACAGCAGACCAAAGATACCTATAATTCTCAGTCTATTATTAAATATTTCAACATCAATAGAATTACTCTTAAAACCACTTGTATTGCAATGCACCAAGTACTAATATATCGAGAAGTAATATTGATATGTAAGCGGTCAGTGGTTTATTCATAAAGCTATTTTTTTTTGATTCATAAGAACGACAGGCATCATGCGTAAAAACATAAGAGACGACAGAAAGCCTGCCTTAAAGGCAAAAGAAATTGCCGACAAACTCATGTTATCTCTGAAAAACTATGAGTTGTACCCTGAAAATCATGTGGTCACCCAATCGTCGGTAAACGATTTCATGGATAAACTTTCAGACTACCTTGAGGTCGATGAGTCATGCGTTTTTCAAATCACAAAAGATGCATACATCCATGATGGGAAAGTCGTATACCGGGGCCGGGCCAGCGAAGAGAACCCAGCCTATCAAATGTACCGTGACGGGATTGAACGGCTCGCTTTCCATCAGGGACTTACCAAGAAAGAATTCCTGCAATTTTTACAGATCCTGCGCCATCACGCCGTAACCAGATCTCAAAAAGAGAGCGATATCGTCACCGACCTGTGGGAAGCGGATTTTACCTGTATCTCCTATCAAACAACGGATGTTTTCTGGCAGGACGAAAACCTGATCGACTTTCAAGCAGTGCGGGTCGCCGATCCTGTGCAAATCCGGCAGGCAAAGGGATCCAAAGAGAGCCCGGAAGGCGTCAGCATATCCCGGGTCGCCAAAGACCTGGATATGTTCACACTGTCTGCAGATGAAATCAGCAAAACCTTACAAATGATTCAGGAGGAAGAGGCTCGCAATTTTGATGCGGATATTTTTGAAGTCCTCCTCGTCATTTTAAAAGAGCAAAAAAAAGAGGACGATTTTGAGATTGTTCTCGATATCATTCTGGAAAGTTTCCAGCACACCTTGGAGCGGGCGGAATTCTCATACATAATCCTGTTTTTCGATCGCCTGAGTGAGTTGAAAGAGTCCTATGTTCAAACCCAGTCCTGGGCCATCCCCTATATCGAGGATTTTGTTTTAACCCTGTCCAGCAACAAAGCCATCTCATCACTCCACGAAGCCTGGAAACATGTCGACCTTAACGATACGAAGCACCTTAATGAACTCCGCACCGCGTTGACGAAATTTTCTCCCCAGGCGATTCATGCCCTGTGCCCCATGATCCTCCAAGTACCGTCACTGCGACTGCAAAACCTTTTGATTGAGGCCATCAAGGACCTTGCAAAAAAGGACGCGCAACCTCTGATTAAGCTGCTGTCGCACCCCGATGACTCGGTGGCTCAAAATGTTGTTCATATATTAGGGGCTGTACCGGGGCAGGATGCAATAGCGGCGCTGCAACATAAATTCAACACCTCATCCGGCAGATTAAGGTTTGAGGCAGCCAAGAGCCTGGGAAAAATAAAGCCACTGCTGACAGAATTCTTTTTCCCATTGGTGGATGACTCCCAGGGCGCTGTCCGGGAGTACGCCATCAAGCGAATCGGTCAGGAAAAGAACCTATTATCGGAAGAGTTCCTCATTGACTGCATCCGTTCCGGAACGTTCAAAAAGGAAGATCACCAACGCCTTCTCAGCCTGTACAAGGCGCTTGGAGGGTGCGGTTCAGCAGAGGCGCTTCCGTTTTTAAAAAAACAAACGAAAAAGCACTCGGTCATCCGGCGGAAACTATACGCCATTCACCGGGAAGGAGCGGCCCTGGCCCTGGGCATCCTCAATGTTATCGAGGGTCAAACGACACCGGTTTCTTAGATCCGCATAAGTCCCCTGGGAGCCACACCATGACCACGAGAACTCAACGACCTCAGAATAACGCCCTCAGTCCAAAATTCACACCTGAGGAATCATTTATCATTGCCTGGAATAAACTGCTGCACATTGTCAAGATCCATGACAATTCAAACAAACTGGTCCGGCATGCAGCCAAGCTCTTCATTTTATCCATCGCACAGTTATCGGAAGCCCAGGACGCCTTTACCATCGAAAAGGCCCGATTGCGATTCTATATTCAGAAAAAAAAAGTATTGAATCGCAATGAAACGACAACTGTCATTCAGCAGCTCATGGGATTTTTCGATGCCATCGATGTTGCGGGCTTTGTTTTTTCGTTACCGGAGACCGGAGACCGGATAAATCAGGCTGTTCTATTTGCTCAATTGTTAAACCAGGCCTCGAAAAAAGAGAACCCTGCCAACTGGCTCCGTTACAGCATTGAAAATGCCGGACTGGACTGGGTCCAACTGACAGCGAAAGAGCAGCACACGTCCGGCCCCCACGGTGAAGCGACCCGGCAAAAAGCCCGCAAGGTCTATTCATACGCGTTCAACTCCATCTCCAATGTTACCCAGAGAATTGCATCCAAGAAACGAATCGGGATTAGAAAATCCATTCGAGTTGTTCAAAACATGGCGGACCTCGTGATCAGTGAGGAGGAGGTTCTGCTGGGATTATCGACCATCAAGGACTATGACAACTATACATATGCCCACTCCGTAAACGTTTCCATTCTCTCCATGTGCCTTGGGCAGAAGATCGGCTTGTCAAAGAAAGCGCTGGTTCGACTTGGGATTTGCGGGCTCTTCCACGACCTCGGGAAGGTGGATATTGATATCAATATCATCAACAAAGCCGGCAAACTTTCAGACTCCGAATTTGAAAAAATACAACAGCACTCGTTAAACAGCGTCCGTCAGATTCTGAAGCTCCAGGCAAGCAGAAAAATGAAATCACAGATTGTCCTCCCCCCATTTGAGCACCATCTCAAGTACGACCTTTCGGGATACCCACACACAAACTGGAGCAAACCACTCAGCCTTTTTGGGAGAATTATCACCATCGCCGATGTGTATGATGCGCTTACATCTGCCAGGGTCTACAGACCCGTTGCCATGAGCCAGGACAGAGCCTTGGGCATCATGCTGGAAGGCTCCGGTCGGGATTTTGATCCGTTGCTGTTGAAATGGTTTATCAATATGGTGGGCGTTTACCCGGTGGGGACCCTGCTAAAGTTGTCCGACGGGCAGATGGGGATCGTCATGAAAAGCTCCTCTGACGAGGCTCCGACAAAACCAAGGGTGGCCTTGCTTATCTCAGACAAAATCGAAGGGTACATCAAAGGGGAAGAGGTTGAACTGACAGAGACGCACCCTGTGTCTGGAGAGCCCCTGCGTGTTCCGGTTGAATCCTACAACCCGGCGCAATTCGGGATCAAGGCAGCCGACTTTCTGGTGTAAAGAGCCTCTCTTTTCTCCATGAGCAGGATTTATGAAAATCGAGTAAGATTATTTTATCCTCTCCTCACGCCGCCTCTGATTTCCCCAACAACAGCTTAAGCAACAACATAAACAGCTGTGCATTCGGCATGCTGCCGTAAGAGAACCTGATGGTGCCGTTGCCAAAGAGCTGAGAAATCGCACCCGACGCCCGATACCTGTCGCTGTAGACAATGATGCTCCCATCGCGCAGACTCACCGAGTCGATGTGGTTTATGTCCCATTTCAAGCGCCTCTCCCCATCATAGATGTTCAGGGACCCGAGACCCATCTCCAGGGTCATGCCATCCACCTGGAAAGGGACATGCCCTCCATTTTCGATGGTCGCCACCATCTTATCCAGCTTGTGATCATTCCAGGCGTCTTCGGAAGCCGCACCAAAATGGAAAGGGTGGCAAGGGTCCTTAGGGGGCCCGCTTTTCTCGCAATAGGACCCTTCAATTTTAAAACAGGCGGTACCGCGCCTGCCCTTCCACTCATAGGCATACGTGGTCTTCTCATAGAAAGCGTTGCCGTAATGATCAACGAGGGTTACATGAAGGGACTCCGCATCATCAAATCTCAACACCTTTGAATCCGGGCGCCTCTTCCGGCTCTTTTTCAAGGTGTACTCAGCCAGGCCGTCTGCTCCCACATAGGTGCAGGTATGCTGAAAGGCAGTCTGCTCCCTGCCCGCAAACAGTCCAAGGGTCGGCATTCCAATGGCCCACAGGTAAAAGGGGGCACACTCCGGAGAAAGGTCTGCGACATGGGTGATGCCAAGCCCCACAAGCAAACCGACTCCGGTGCCGGCTGCGGCAACCCCCGTTCGTTTTATCCCACCCGAAGGCTCATCATTTTTTTTCAGGGTTGTGTGCGCAGACAGGAGTGCGCCGATCTCTTTGGGCACCTCCGCAAAAAAATCACTCTCCTCCTGTAATTCCTGCCCGGCATGGTTTTCTATAGCATTCATCACGTCTGCTTCTCTTCTCCGTATCACTTTGCCTGCACCAGGGAATGATCCCCTGGACCCCGGGTTGCCTCCGGCGGGTCGCTTTTTGAAAAAAGCTCCGCAAAAACTTTCCGATTGCCGTCTCTATTTCCCTCAGCCCTGCGGGCTGAGGGAAATAGAGACGGCATGCTCGTTAAGCCAACATCACCTGATTTTCCGACACGAGCTATGCAGGTGATCTGACCCCAAGACCTGTTTATCTAACGTTTCAAAAGCTTGGCCCCCGGCAGGGCCGCCGGAGGCAATATTGAGCGGACTAGTTACAAACAGCTTTGATCATAGCATGGACAGAAAAGCAATTTTTCAGTCAAGGGCGGTCATTTCTCTATTTACCAATGAAGGGAATGCGCCGATACATTGGAAATAGAATTCTGTTACCTGACGCTACGGGAATGTTGAGCCAATGACCTTTGATATGAAGACCGCCATCTTTACCTACATCCTCATCAACTACCTTTACACCTTTGTCCTGGGATTCCTCTGGTACCAGAGCAGGCAGCGTTCCTGGGGGACCGGCTTCCTCCTTGCCGACTTCCTGTTCAAATCCATCGGGATGACCCTGGCGATTCTGCGGGGCTCCCTTCCCCCGGTTATCTCCGTTGTGTTTGCTAATTTCCTGATGTTTTCAGGGAGCATCTTCATGCTCTTCGGCATGGGGGCGTTTCTCAAGGTACGCCTTTCCCGCACGCCGTATCTTTTCTACACCCTGCTCTTCACCGCCCTGTATGCCTGGTTCGCCCTGGTGCAGCCAGATGTGCGGGTCCGGATCATGCTCTTCTCCGGCATGCTGACGCCGGTGCTGATTCATATGTCTGCCCTCGTCTTCACATCAAAAGAGGCGGCCCTCCGCAAATATGCCCACCACGCGGGAATCGCTTTTTCCCTGTTTGCCCTCGTGTCTGTGGCCCGGTTTGCCTGTGCCCTCACCGGCGACCCCATATCCGGATATTTCAACAAGCCCATCACCGACAGCGTTCTCACCATTGTCTGCCAGGTCCTGTCCATCTACCTGGCCTATGCGATTTACCTGATGATCAACGGAAGGCTCTCCCACGTTTCAGAGGGTGAAGGCAAGAGACTGAAACGGCTTGCCCTTACCGACACACCCGAGGAGATTGACATCCAGATTCATTCATGACCATCTTGAAAGCAAAACCTGTCAATCACCCATCACAGAACAGGATATTACGATGCCTACGTTTTACGCGATGATAGCAGCCAGTGCCTCATCCCTCATGGTCAACAGTTTGTTAAAAGAGTCCATCGGGCTCGCCAGCTCCATCCTCTCCCTGCTTGTGTGGGTGGTGGTCTTCTTCGCGCTCAAGAAATGGTTGACCGATTTGCGGCCCTAAAATGATGCCTCCGGCGGCCAGGGGAGGATCCCCTGGACCCCAGGTTTGCGAATGCTCTCAGCCCTCGTTCCTCGGGCTGATCACATTCGCTGACGGGCTGCGCCCGTGGGGTTAAAGAACGACCTCATCTGTATCGTCTTCCCCGGCTGCTCTATAAACCGTTCTTGTGGAACAGGTGCCACAGGCAGGTGATCGACGCTCTTGGAAAATCGAGTGACCGGGGATCCATGTATGCATACCGCCACCGGTTGGTATTCATTTTGACAATTGACTTTCACTGGAATAACTCCAGCGGCCATGGATGATCCCCTGGACCTAAGGGCTAATCCGTCCGCACAGAACGCTACTGGTTTGTCAAACTCACTTTTTCAGATCGGAACCAATGATGGACAGAGAAGCACTTATAAAAAAACGCGAAGCATTAAAGGCCAAACTGAAACTGGAATACCGTCGTGGGTTGATTTGTGATGTTTTGGAGTCTCTTGATACCCGGAATATCGATTACGCTATCCGCTTTGATTATGGCCCGTTTGAATGGATCGCCGACAGGTTCCCCATCCCGTTTTTCGGGATTGACTGGTCAAAAGTACCGGGCATGATCAAAATCAGGTATGCAGACGACGAGGAAAAAGAGCGCCTGATCTCGCAGGTTGTGGCTGAAAACCTGAAACCTTCAGATGGGGTCACGGTAATCTGGGGCAACGCCTCGAACCCCAACCTCGAACTCAAAGCAGATGCCGTGATTCATCACACGGCCATCTTTACCGATGAGTGTGAAGACCTGTGGGTGACGTGTCCGGACAGGGGGTTCTGCTTGGAGTGCTCTCACAATGATTATGTGGCGTATAAATCGGGGCTAAGGGCTAAGGGCTAAGGGCTAAGGGCTAAGGGCTAAGGGCTAAGGGCTAAGGGCTAAGGGC
>Ga0193955_1000595_pt1 | contig 19368 bp, 11 predicted proteins | sample BB_6_MG_FD_140343 | JGI IMG/M metagenome (GOLD analysis project Ga0193955, IMG submission 140343) | Microbial mat bacterial communities from the Broadkill River, Lewes, Delaware, United States - BB_6_MG | ecosystem: Environmental > Aquatic > Freshwater > River > Microbial mats | place: USA... | reverse complement strand
GCTGCAGGCGTCCGGCACCAGGGTGGCGAATCCCCTGCAACAACAAATCCCAAAGACCAGAAAGGTCTTTGCTCGTATCTTTAACGAGTTACCCCGGATCTTTACAAGCCTATTGATTCCTCATAAAATATCCGGGTTTGCCCGGATATTTCACGAGTTGAGTGCACCCATATTCAAGGCATCAGAGCTGAAGATGTAGCGATTTACCTCAAAGCTCTGATAACGCAGAAGATAGGTGCATTCAGCTCGCCCGAAGGGTGAGAAAAACGAGCAGAAAGCCGTGAATTGCACTTTGTATTGTTAGAATATCTCAATTTCTCCACCGTAACCTTCAGTGATAAGATGCTATTATTGCAATCCAATTGTTTTCTCATGAAATATTTGGGTTAGAGGGGCAACCTGAAGACTGCCCAGGGGTCCCGGTTCTGAATTGCAAATCGAACCTTCAACGCATTCTCGTCCGGCCTGTACACAAGCCCTGTCTCGGGGTTTACATCCCGATCCGCCTCTGAATACTCGACGAGCCATGTCAGAAGGTAGGAGTCCCTGTTAAAGCTCTCGTCCTTCAGGATATCCGAAGGCAGGGAGGTGTCGAGAATATCGGTCGGGTCGGAGAACACATCCATGGCGACAAAGCTGTCGCTTTTTTGCAGGAGATGGTAAAAGCTCCACGCGGAATTACCCACGGCAACCGCATTCTGTAATTTCGACGTGCCATCTTCTGTCACAATTTCAACACCAACAGCCGCACTGCTCTCCCGTGACCAGTCGAATTTCAACCTCTTCCAAGAGGGTTGCTGGTTAAACCCGAAGACAGAAAAGTCCCCCGCATGCATATAGGAGAGTGAGACAATGGGCCCAATATCGCTGATGGGCTCCAGGGGGTAGGGTTTGATCATGAACTCCAGGGGTTTCTCTTCCCCTTTGTCGTTCCACAACGCCTTGGTGAGCCTTGCCACGGCATTGGCGGTGGGAAGCAGGTTCTCGGGAAGCTCCGGACTCTCCAGGGGGCATGGCCTGACGCGCCAGACGCCCTTCTCCTCCACAAGCACCGACGCCACAAGCCCCCTGAATATTTGCCAGAAATGACCATAGGGATGTGTTGCCCGCGCTAAAACGGCAGCAGGGACATCCTTGGAGGAGGTACGCCTGAAGGGAAAGAGGCCGTGAAGAGACGAGATGTCGGCCCTGTGGAGGTCTGCCCAGAGCCTCTTGACCTCCCCTTCGATTTCAGGCAGGCCGAGGGTGTAGGCCTGGTGCACGGGCATTGTGAAGGCCCCCCGCCACTTAGGGGGAATCCCGACGCTTTCCACCCATTGCCGCACCAGGTTCAGATACGAGTCTTCGCCATCGAGAAAAATGGCAAAGCTGAGTTGCCCGATGGGGGAAAGCCGTTTTTTGAACTCCTTGAAATCCCCCTCTTCTGCCGGCCCCTTGTCAATATCGATCAGCAGCAGCTCCAAAAGGGCCTTGTACTTATCCAGCTCAGGAAAGACCCCCTTGTGCTCAGCGAGAAGCCGTTGAAGAAATTCAAAATCCTCCATTTTCCGGGCAAGGGGGACCAAATACATATTGTCGCCCGTGTCCAGCATGATGTTGTCCTTTACCGTCAAAAGGACCTCCATAAACGGAGAAGACGGCAGGGTCAGCTGCCTCAGAACATACCGAAGTGACGACAGCGACTTGGCCTCTATGTCAAAATCCATGTAGTAATCTTCATACGAAGCCGCATACTGCCTGCCGTAGGCCTCAACCTCTTTGTACAGGAAGTTCGAAAAGTAAATTTTGTCTTTTTCTGGGATGGGCAGTGTCTCTATGAACGGCGGGAGTTCTGTCAGGACCGGCTTGACCCTCTTTTCAAAGGCGCGCCGGGTAAACCGCCCGTCAATGGTTGCCCGCCCCCTGAAAAGAAACATCCCGTCATTTGACGTGTTCATGACGAGATCCGGGAAGTCCTCTTTTTTCAGAAAAAACAGCGTCCCGTCGTTTCGCTTGTTGTGATTGATGAAATCGTTGACGAGAAGGGTGAGCCGACTGCGATTGAGAAGGTTGTCCCATTGCGCGGAGCCAAGTTTGAACTCCCGCCCGGCCAGCATGAAATGGAACAACTTGTCCTGACTGCCTTTAAACCCTTTGTAGTTGTGCATCACCTTGAGGTTTTCATAAAGACCGGCAAGGTTCATGTCGTCTGTCACATCCGGACTGGTTATGTCCGACTGATTCAGGAACCGTAAAAAGTCTTTCAATGAATCCTGGCGAACCTGAACCTTGAAATCAGCCATGCTTCTCTGGGCGGTGTCGATGCTCAGCTGCGACTCCTGCCGCAGCAGATCCGTCACCTTCACGGAGAGGTCGTAGCGCTCTATTTCCTGGATCTTGCCAAGAAACACCTGGGTTTCCTGCATGAGTTCAGCAAATTCCGACCGTGTGATGACCGGCTGCTTGTAATAATCGCTGACCTTCTGGAAAAAGACCATCAAGGCATGGGGATCATCGATGATGCCCTTTTTCCGGCTGAATTTAAAATCCTCCATATCAATGGAGATGCTGTACGACGCACGGTTGTAATTGACATAATCCTCGATCAGAAGGCTTGACAACCCCGTGTTTCCTGCCCATTCCGGGACATGTTCCAGAATCAGCTGCCCAAGTTCATTGTCACGGGTTGCATAGAGAAGCCCCAACAGGTAGAGCACCTTGTTCCTGGCATCACCGAGCTGCTGGACGTCTTCCAGGGAGGCGGCAGTCCACGTCTTCTCGGCCACAGAAAATTTTTCCAGCTCCGGAATCAGGTAATATTTGCGAATATTTTCTATGCCGCGCCTGTAAATCTCGGTGTTCGCGTGGGGGAAAAATTCTGGCAGAAACGCCATCAGGGTTCGTTGCTGCATGCTGGTAAGCGGGTCCACAAAAAGCTGGTGCATGTTTCGCTTGTACTGACTGAGGGGCGCCTTTTCAAGGGCCGCTATTTTAAGGTATCGTTCCCCGATCAGGTGGTGTTCGTACATAAAGGATGACAAAAGAAACGCCACACCGACAATGCCCAGCACGACCGCTGCGACACGGTGCCGGAACAACGGGTTGAATTTTTGAATCTCTTTGGACGTCAGGGTGGTGGCAAAGGGGTTCGAAACGGAGCTGTGCTTGTCCGACAGAAAGGCCAAAGAGAGTGACGTGATCTCAGGTTCCGGCGTCAGGGGATCTGAACTCTGCAGAACCGTGACAAACTTCAACAGGTTCTTGAACAGCTCCGGGGCATTGCCCATAAATGTCATGATTTTGAGGTAGTCTTCGGCAGGGAGAGACGTCAACGCACGGGTCAGGTGATCTTCATAGGGTGCCAGGCATTCCGTGAGGCTTTTTAAATCCTCCCGAGTGCTGAACTCAAGGGTTAAGGGGATGTTGTTCAGCGTCAGGAATTTGGAGAACTCCACAAACCCCTCATACCGCTCCATGTTGGTCAGCACAAGGCGTACTTTTATGGGCTTTTTACGTGCCCTGGCAAGCAGGTTGATCTTTCCGCGCATCATCTGCGCCTCTTTTTTCAAGAACAACGGTTCATCCGTTTGAAATGAGGCACTGTTCAGCACAACCACAGCGGTGGGGTCCTTGCGCCTGAAAAGGGGGCGCCACAACTTCAGAAGGGCGATACGGGCCGCCTTGGATGTGTCGTTCAACAAAGAGGCTGGGATCTCCTGCACCAGAACCTTTGAGCCCAAATAGACCTGCATCAGCGGGTTTGCCGTGTAGCTCGGGTAAAACTGCCGTGCATGCCCTTGCCAGTCCGTATGGTTGTTGATCAACAGGCTTTTCCCGGCACCGCTCTCCCCGAACACGACAAAGTGCTGATACACCATGATGATCCGCCGGAACTCCGACGGAATGTCATTTAAGAAGCCTTTCCATGCCTTCACAAGGCTGAAAGGCGGAAGCCCTGCGACAACCTCTTCTTTGCCCGTCTCTTTCTCTGCCTCTTTTGGCTTGGGGTGCTTTTTGATGTAAATCAGAATCACAGTACAAAGGAGGAGAATCAATAAAGCCAAAAGATAGAGCCAGCTATCCCCGACCAACAAACCTTTGAGGTTCTCTATGATTTTCATACTGTCCCAACCGTTTTATAAAGTTATGAGAATATTCGTGATGACCTCATTGAAGGTCAACCAAACAAGGTGGCAAACAATATGTTTATTGATTTTCAGGTACATGCCACTGTAGGAGGTGACACAGAGCGATTTGGCAGATGACGGGATATGATCACTATGCAATAACAACACATCGCCTCATCCCAACTTATTCCTCATGAAATATCCGGGTTATATCTCCTGCGCCATGGGGGGATCGGGGTCCCGATCATTGGATTGGGGAACCGACTCTGATGAAAACGGATCCGTTGAAATCACCAGTTCATCACCCGCTGCCGAGACGAACACCGTCTCGCCGGGCTGAATCCTGCCGGAAATAATCTCTTCGGCAAGGGGGTCCTGCAACAAAGACTGAATCACACGGTTCAATGGCCGGGCCCCCATAAGCGGGTTAAACCCCCGCCGTGCCAGGATCCCTTTGGCCTCATCATGGACCTCCAGCCCGATGCCTTTGTCCTGAAGAAGTGCTGCAAGGCGGCCCAGTTGAATGTCAGCAATGGGCACCATGTTTTCATAGGTCAGTTGACGGAAAATCAATATATCATCCAAACGGTTCAGAAATTCAGGCCGAAAATGCCCCCGGACAGCCTGCATGATCCCTTCCCGCATCAGCTGATTCTCCTCTTCCGTCTCCGCAGGCTGGATACTTTCAGACCCGAGATTCGATGTCAGAAGCACAATGGTATTTGAAAACCCCACGGTCACCCCCTGGCTGTCCGTCAGGCGACCGTCATCGAGCAGCTGAAGAAACAGGTTGAAGACATCGGCATGGGCCTTTTCGACTTCGTCAAAAAGAATCACGCTGTAGGGTTTTCTGCGGACACTGTTTGTCAGTACCCCGCCCTCCTCATACCCGACATACCCGGGAGGCGCACCCACAAGACGGGCCACCGAATGCTTCTCCATAAACTCACTCATATCGATTCTGGTCAGGGCCTTCTCATCATCGAACATGAACTCCGCAAGGGTCTTTGCGACCTCTGTCTTCCCGACCCCGGTGGGGCCAAGCATTAAAAAGGACGCAATGGGACGATTGGGGTTCTGGACACCTGCCCTGGAACGCCTGACTGCCTTTGAAATGGCAGAGAGCGCCTCATCCTGTCCCACAACCCTCCGGCACATCAGGGACTCGAGATTCAACAACCGCTCCTGTTCTGTTCCTTTCATTTTGGAAACAGGAATACCGGTTACCCTTGAGACGGTGTCGGCAATGTCATCTTCACTGATGACTTTCTGCAAAAACCCCTGATCTGACATATCGACATCGGAAAACGCTTCCAGTCGTTTTTCAATCTCAGGGATCGTTTTGTATTGCAGCTCTGCAACACGAGAAAAATCCCCTTCCTGTACGTTGAGCTCCATCTCCCGCCTTGCGTCCTCAAGGGCCTTTCTCGACTCCTGGATTTCTGTCAGTGCCCGTTTCTCCTTCTCCCATGTCTCCGTCAGGATGCGGCTTTTCTCCTTCAGCTCCGCCATCTCCGCTTTCAACCCGTCAAGGCGTTTCAGGGTCTCTTCATCCGTTTCATGTTTCAGCGCCCGGATTTCTATTTCCATGTCAACAATCCGAACATCCATGTCAGCAATTTCCTGGGGCTTGGCAGAGAGACCGATTCGCACGGCAGAGGCTGTCTGGTCGATGAGATCCACGGCCTTGTCCGGCAGAAAACGATCCATGATATAACGGCGGGAGAGCTTCGCAGAGGCAGTCAGTGCTGCATCCAGAAACTGCACGCCATGGTGAAGTTCGTATTTCTCCTTGACGCCCCGCAGAATGGAGACGGTCTCTTCAAGGCCCGGTTCATCCACCTGGACAACCTGGAAGCGGCGCATCAACGCCATGTCTTTTTCAATATGCTTTCGATACTCCGTCAGGGTGGTTGAACCGATGCAGCGAATCTCACCCCGGGAAAGGGCGGGCTTGATCAGGTTGGCCGCATCCATCGATCCTTCAGCCCCACCGGCCCCCACAAGCATATGGATCTCATCGATAAAAAGAATGACATTGCCCGCATCTGAGACCTCCTGCAGGACACGCTTAAACCGTTCCTCAAACTCCCCGCGGAATTTCGCACCGGCGATGAGCTGCCCCATATCAAGAGAGAGAACCGCCGTCTTTTTTAAATCATCCGGGACCTCTCCCTTCACTATGCGCTGGGCCAGTCCCTCCACCAATGCCGTTTTCCCAACCCCGGGTTCCCCGATGATAATCGGGTTGTTCTTCATCCGACGCCCCAGGATCTGAATCGTCAGCCCCACTTCCCGGTTCCTGCCGATGACCGGGTCCAATTCGCCTTTGCGGGCCCGATCCGTCAGGTCTATGGAGTACTTCGCCAGGTATTCAAAGTCACCATCGCCCTCGCCAGGCCCTCCGTATTGACTTCTGTCCGGCTCCTTCAGCAGCATCTCGATGGTCTGAGGATTAACGCCGGCATCAGTAAACGCGGTAAGAATCTCATCTGTCTCCACCATCCCGGCCAGGATATGCCCGATGCCGATGTACTTCTCTTTGGATTTGGTCGCGATCTCCTCGGCAAGGATGAACACGCGTTCCAGATCGCGATTCAACGGCGTCTGCTGGCAATTGGCATCTGCTTTCGGTTGCGTCAGCAGCTGCCCGTCAACACGGGCCCCCAAGGCCTCCATGTCGGCTCCGAGTTCAGCAACATGAGGACCGATGCCGCCCCCTTTTTTGTCCAGCATGGTTGAAAACAGGTGCCAGGTGGTCACATACCGGTGGTCTCGCTTTACTGCCAGCCGGCATGCCTCCTCGATCAACTCCTGTGCTTTTATCGAAAATTTTTCAATAATCATTGTTCAAGCCCATTTGTATCATTCACAGGCAGACCACACGGCACCCACAGCTCCGCCTGTCGGTTTACATATCCATCCGATAAACAGGTATTTCATGACTGATTCGATTGGTTCGTCTCACATTGAATCGTGGGTGCCGGGGCCGGAATCACAGAAAGTAGCCTTGCACATCCCCCCCTGTCTCTTGATACAGCTTTCCCACCATCCTTACAGCGATCATCATCGTTGCTTCGTATGCGTTGTGCTCTTTCGAATGTGGTGGAGAAGGTCCCTAATACTGGCTTTGTAGGAAGGGCTCTAATGACTGAGGCGTATGAATGGCACTGCTGGTGAAGACCTTGGATTGGCTCAGGTGGTGGCGTAAGGTGAAGGATCTGCAGGGTGGGTCGTATCACTGGCCCAGATGAATGAATCTCGTGGCTTGAGAGGGTACTGGAATCGTATGAGTGGCACAGAGGACGGGGTCGTTTTACATGAACAAAATGAGCCCCTTAATTCTGCTATTATGAGTGAACCACCATGCTTTATGCAATATTTATTTTACAATTTCGTGGTTCTGCAACGCTTAGTATATACCCAATGATTTTTCAACCGCCTCACACACCTTAAACCCGATCGGGTGTGTCATTTTAAATGCCGGGAATACGGGATCTGTGACCGCACGCCAGGGAGCCACAAAGGCCCCATCTGCCCTCTGCTTTGAAGTCGGGTCGAAAAGCCAGGGCGAACCGCAGGGCTCCGTTGCCTTGAGCAACGGGGGCCTGCGCCCAGCATTCGAGGTGTTTTAAATTGGATGGGGTCGCCGCCGGAGTTATTCCGGCCGAATTTACACGGACTTGTAGCGCTATCCATGATTCGACTTATTCACCCGGCGGTTCATTACATGATTATTAAAAGGCGGTTGAGCATCGTCGACCTTGGTTCACGGGCGCAGCCCGTCAGTGAATGCTCTTTTGCCCGAGGAACGAGGGCAAAGGAGCATTCGCGAACCAGGGTTCCAAGGACTCAGCCCTTGGTTTAATCATTCAGCTGAATGTCTTTGCCTTCGTGGACACGCTTCATATTACGAACGGCACACATTTTGCCACACATGGTGCAGCTGTCCTCAAACTCGGGTTTGGAGCTTTCGCGGTACTTCCGGGCCTTTTCGGGATCCATGGCCAGGGAGAACATCGCTTCCCAGTCAAGATCTGCGCGGGCCTTGCTCATGGCGTTGTCCCAGTTCCGGGCGCCGGGAATTTTCTTGGCGATGTCGGCTGCGTGGGCGGCAATGCGCGTGGCGATGATCCCCTCTTTCATGTCATCCAGGGTGGGCAGGCGCAGGTGCTCGGCCGGGGTGACGTAGCAGAGAAAGTCGGCACCGTTGGCGGCGGCAATGGCACCGCCGATGGCGCTGGTGATATGATCGTAACCGGGAGCGACATCAGTGACAAGGGGACCGAGGACGTAGAATGGCGCGCCGTGACAGAGACGTTTTTCCATCATCATGTTCCCGGCGATCTCGTCCATGGCCATGTGCCCCGGGCCTTCGATCATCACCTGGACATCCTGCTCCCAGGCACGCTTGGTGAGTTCCCCTAAGGTGATGAGCTCCTCCACCTGAACCGCGTCGGTGGAGTCGTTGATGCTGCCGGGCCTGCAGCCATCGCCGAGGCTTAAGGTAAGGTCGTATTTGGTGCAGATCTCAAGGAGCCGGTCGAAGTGCTCGTAGAAAGGGTTTTCGGCATCATTGAGCATCATCCATGTGTAGAGAAGGGACCCGCCGCGCGAGACGATGCCGGTGAGGCGATCGTTCCGTTTGATCTTATCGGCGGTGATACGGTTGAGACCGGCATGGATGGTGGCAAAATCAACACCGTCCTGGGCATGGCGCTCCACCACCTTGAAGAACTCATCCACGGTGATGTCCTTCAGGTTCTTGTCGTAAAACCCCACCGCATCGTACATGGGGACGGTGCCGAGCATGGCAGGGCATTCGGCGATGACGCGGTTACGGAACTCCTGGGTCTTGCCGAAACAGCTCAGGTCCATAATGGCTTCAGCCTTCATCTCAACGGCCGCACGCACCTTCTCCATCTCCACGTCGAGATTGCAGCAGTCCTTGGAGATGCCCAGGTTAACGTTGATCTTGGTGCGAAGTCCTTCGCCCACCCCTTCGGGGTCGATGTTGACATGATTCTTGTTAGCCGGGATGGCTATCGTGCCTTTGGCCATACGGGCCATCAGGGTTTCAAGGGGCATGTTCTCTTTTTTGGCCACGGTCTCCATGGCACCGGTGACAATTCCCTTACGGGCCGCGTTCATCTGGGTTGTGTAACTCATCTTAATTCATCTCCATGGTGTCTCGTATGGTTTTTATCTGCTTTGAAATATTCTCGGCTCCGACGATCTCCGTCACCAGAGCGATGGTTTCCGCACCGCGCTTTCGCACGTCATCAATGTTGTGTTCCTTGATCCCGCCGATGGCCACAAAGGGAATTTTTTGCGCCTTCACCACATGATCCAGATAGGTCAGGCCCACGGCATCACAAACGTCCTTTTTGGTCTGGGTGGTAAAAATGGGGCCGACCCCGATATAGTCGGCGCCGCTCTCCACTGCTGCTGCCGCCTGGGCAGGGCTGTGGGTGGAGAGACCGATGATCATGGACTCGCCCACGAGCTGCCTCACCACGGGAACAGGCATGTCGTCCTGGCCCACATGGATTCCGTCGGCCTCCATGGCCATGGCAAGGCCCACATGATCGTTGATAATAAAGGTCACCCCTGAATCTTTGGTGAGTTTGCGCAGGACTTCACACTGCCGGTATTTCTCCAGCATGGTCTTCTCTTTTTCCCGGTACTGGATCAGGGTGATGCCGGCATCAATCATCGCCTTCACCACCGTGATGTTGTCCCGCCCCAGAGAGTGCTCTTCGCTGGTGATGCCGTAGATGTCGGCACCCGCTATGGATCTCATGGTTTTTTTCTCCTCAGGTTCGCGAATGCTCCGGGGCTCGTTCCTCGCCCCTTCTCATTCGCTTACGGGCTACGCCCGTGGATAACGACTTGGGTTATTCCCCCCTCTTCATGTAGCCTGAAGGGTGCTCTTGTCGCGCCTTAGGCCATTTCAAAGACGGATCGTTCTAACAGGCGCTGTCTCTTTGGTGCATGAAATGCACCCGACGGCTGGCGGAGCCAAGCGACTCCTCGAACGAAGAACGATGACCCAAGAACAAAGAACGCTTCCCTATTTGCCATTCACTGGCAATGCCCATGACCTATCGCCTATGACCTATGACCCGATGTTATCGTCTTTAGCCTTTTGCCATTGGCCACTTACATAGGAAAACACCAGATCCGCCTGCTTGGCCGCGGCAATCCCGACCACGGCTGACATGGGAGGCGCGCTCTCATCGGCTTCGGTGACGCCATCCCCCACAAGATAAAAGGCAGAACCGATTTTCCGTGTGACGATGCGGTCTGCATCCCCCCACCCCCCGATGCCGGAGGCAGCCACGAGAAAGCGCCCTTTTTTTAAGTAGCGTTCCACAAGGAGCTGCTTGGCCTCCACCCGGTCAAAGGCTTCCACCACGGCATCGCAGGAATCAAACAGCGAACCGATATTGCCTGACGACACACACACGCTGTGGGTCTCCACCTCAATCTCCGGATTGATGGCCACAAGGTTGGCCTGAAGGGCCGTCACCTTCATCTCCCCCACTTGATGAGCGAAGAAGAACTGCCGGTTAAGATTGGAGAGCTCCACCCGGTCAAAATCGGCGATGACGAACCGCCGAAACCCCATGCGCACCAAGTGCATGGCACAGTTGGAACCAAGCCCGCCGGCCCCCGCGATACCGATACGTGCCGATGCGATACGCGCCATGGGCTCCGCGCCGATGCGTGCAGCCAGAGACTCGTGGAGGGTCTCCATCAGACCATCCTCCAGTCCTGATACACCGGCTGATACCCACGGGCCGAAAGGTTGGCCGCCATCTCGGCAACGCTCCGCTCATCGGAGATATCAAACTGGCCGCTGCCCTCCTCTTCCGTGTGACTGCCCACCGAGGTGTGGACCCCAGCAGACATGCGGGTGACTCCCAAGGGCAACACATTGTCCCGGAAGAAGGCACTTTCACGGGTGGACATGGTGATGCCCGCCCGGGGGAGAAAGAGACGGAAGGCAGTCATGATCTGAACCATGTTGGCGTCATCCACCACAAAGGCGGGTTCATACCCCCCGGCATGGGGCCGCATGCGAGGCAGAGAGATTCCCAGCTCGACCTCCGGGAACGTGTCCATCACCCAGTTGGCATGCATGGCGGTAAAAAAAGACTCGCGCCGCCAGTTATCAAGGCCCAAAAGCCCGCCCAGGTTGACCCCGCGCATTTTCGCACGGGCGGCCCGCTCCGGGGCCTCCAGGCGGAACCGGAAATCCCGTTTGGGCCCGGCCGGGTGAAGGGTTTCATAAAGCCCAGCGTTGTATGTCTCCTGATAGACGGTCAGGGAGTCGGCCCCTGCAGCCACAAACCGGGTGTATCCCTCTTCGTCCACGGGGTAGATCTCGATGCCGATGGACGTGAAATGTTTGGAGAGAAGGGCAAGGCTCTCTTCGATGTACTCCTGGGTGGCCACTCCGGGGGCCTCACCGGTAAGCAACAGAATGTGCTTGAGGCCGGTCTCTGCAATGGCCTCTGCCTCCGTGGCCACCTCCTCCAGGGTAAGCTGGCGCCGGTGGATACGGTTCCGGGCGTTAAACCCGCAGTAGACGCATTGGTTGACGCAGTGATTGGAAATATAAATGGGGGTGAAGAGAAGCACCTGCCGGCCAAAATGACGCAGGGTCTCATCATGGGCCTTCCGGGCCATCTCCTCAATAAAAGGAGCAGCCGCAGGCGACAGGTAGGCCATCAGGTTTTCGGAGGTACATTTGCGTGCGGCCAGGGCCGCCAGAACATCCCCCTCGGTTGAGGCTTCGATGCGGGCAAGGATCGTCTCCGGATCCAAGGTTTTCCAGAAATCAAAAAAGCCCATCACGCCCTCCCCTGCCCGAGGAACCCGGTGAGGGGAGAGGATGCCGAGGCAAGCGTGCGCGTTGCGCCCGGACCGGCAAGGTACGCGGCACGCCCCGCTGTAACCGCCTGGCCAAAGGCGCGTCCCATGGAGACGGGGTCGCTGGACGATGCAATGGCCGTGTTGACAAGGCAGGCCGCAGCTCCCATCTCCATGGCCTCGCACGCCTGGGAGGGTTTGCCAATCCCAGCGTCTACGATGATCGGAAGGGAAATCTCGTCGATGAGAATCTGGGTCATCTCACGGGTTCGCAAACCCCGATTGGTGCCAATGGGCGCCCCCAGGGGCATGACGGCAGCTGCTCCGGCATCCACCATGCGCCGTGCGTCCATCAGATCCGGGTTCATATAAGGAAAGACCTGAAACCCCTCCTTGGCGAGTACCTCGGTTGCCTTGGTGGTCTCCAGGTTATCGGGAAGCAGGTAGCGCTGGTCACTGATCACCTCGATCTTGATCCAGTCCCCGCATCCGGCGGCACGGGCCAGCCGGGCAATGCGTACGGCCTCTTCGGCATTTCGGGCACCGGAGGTGTTGGGCAAGAGCACCATGTGGTCGGGGATGTGCTTCATCACGTTGTCTGTTTCCGATGCAAAATCCACGCGCCGCAGGGCCACGGTGATTACCTGGGAGCCCGACGCCCCGCACACATCAGGAATCATGCCATCTGCAGGGTACTTCCCTGTGCCGATCAAAAGACGGCTTGCCAGTGTTTTTCCACCGATTTCAAAACAGTCTTCCATCAGGCACCTCCTCCCACAAATCGCAGAATCTCAAGTTGATCCGCCTCATCAAGGAGCACCGCACCAAAGCGAGAGCGTTCCACCACATCACCGTTGCGCTCCACTACCACGCTACCGGCTTCTAGCCCTTTGTGCTTGAGAAACGCATCAAGGGTCATGTCGACGCCGGGAAGCCTTTCTTCACTGCCATTAACCATCATAAAAGACACCTCCTGTGGCCCCTGGACCTTTCACGCAAGGGAGACAGCGCAAAAGGAAATTCCAGTTCCGGGCGATATACCGGAGGTTCGATAACGATAAGGGGAGATGCCGATGGAACTCCGGTTCCTCGGCGTGGGTGGGATGAGCCTGTTGGGGAAGGGTTGCAGAACCTTTATTTGGTGAGTGGATCTAAGGTTCGGGCCCGGGGAGGCCAAAAAAAAGGCCACCCGAAGGCAGCCTTAAAAAGCTTGGATCACCGCTTTGCAGCGTTGTGACACGAACTTGTATGTGGGCTTCCCTACGGCAGTACGAACTGCGTCAGGTTCAAAGGGTTGGATATCTCCGTCTCAGCCCCTGTCGGGGCACCCCCAGCTAAATTGCACGATAAATTGTGCTTTCTTGTAGCACCTCTCCATCGGGCATGCAAGCAAAACCCAAAGGCGTGACCGAAAGGTCCCCGGCAATTGCCGAAGGGCACCAAAGACCAAAGCAGCGGCCAATTGGAAGGGACGGAGGCTAAAAGGCCCCGGTATTTGCCAGTCCTGTCCCCTGTGAAACCCACCCCTTGGGATGGGTCAATGATAAGGTTCGTCACCGCCATCCTTTTTCCTGTATTGACCCGGCGGTACCATTCCGGTATAACTATCTAAGATTTAACCCATTGAGAGCCTTATCTCCCAATCATATTCATTTCGTGCACACCCCTTCAAGCCGAGTTCCTAAATCACCGAGTGTCACCATTTCCGTGCCTTCACTGTTCCCTTTTGCATCCCCTTTCTCTGCTGCACCCCCTGTTTATTGATGATAAAACGTTCCCTCATGAGAATTTAACATTGACAATCATATGCTTTTGTATATATTCGGTGCCCTTGATTGCTCCTGACGCCGACCTTTTGTCTGGTCTAAGCAAACAAAACACCAAGAGCAAAACCTGGAAAGGATCGTTAAACCGGGGTAACGTGTGACTCACACCCACCGGAAAGGGAATGATACGTACTTCATTCCCTACGGGTATGTCACGTGCTGCCTCGATCGTTTTTTCAAGAAGGATACGTGACAATGAAGACCGACTTGCAGAAAGTAAGAAACATAGGCATCAGCGCCCACATCGACTCCGGGAAGACCACCCTGACCGAGCGCATTCTCTTTTACACCGACAGGATTCACGCTATCCACGATGTAAAGGGCAAAGACGGCGTCGGCGCCACCATGGACTCCATGGAACTTGAGAAAGAAAGGGGCATCACCATTGCCTCCGCAGCCACCTACTGCGAATGGAAGGGACACGAGATCAACATCATCGACACCCCGGGCCACGTTGACTTCACCATCGAAGTTGAGCGTTCCCTGCGTGTTCTTGACGGTGCCATTCTTGTTCTCTGCTCTGTGTCCGGTGTTCAGTCACAGTCCATCACCGTTGACGCTCAGATGAAGCGTTACAAGGTGCCCTGCATTGCCTTCGTTAACAAGTGTGACCGAAGCGGCGCAAACCCCTTCCGAGTCATCGGACAGCTCAACGAAAAGCTCGGTCATAACGCCGTAGCCATGCAGCTGCCCATCGGCCTTGAGGACAACCACAACGGTGTTGTGGACCTTCTCAACATGAAGGCTTACTACTTTGATGGCGACAACGGTGAAGACATCCGTGTGGAAGAGATCCCCGCGGAGCTCGCAGATGAAGCCAAGGCCAAGCGCGAAGAGCTCATCGACCAGGCTTCTCTTTTCTCCGAAGCCCTCACCGATGCCATTCTCGAAGAAGCTGAGATCACTGAAGAGATGATCGTTGAAGCCGTTCGCGTAGGTACCATCCAGCGTCAGATCACCCCCGTTTTCATGGGTTCTGCATACAAGAACAAAGCAGTTCAGCCCCTCCTTGACGCGGTGACCCGCTACCTGCCCACCCCCGACGACATCCACAACGAAGCCCTCGACCTCGATAACGAAGAGGCTCCCGTTGTACTTGAAGGCGACAGTGACAAGCCCACCGTGGCCCTTGCCTTCAAACTGGAAGACGGACAGTACGGTCAGCTCACTTACATCCGTGTTTACCAGGGCAGCCTGAAAAAAGGCGACACCGTCAACAACGCCAAGAACGGTCGTAAGATCAAGATTGGCCGACTGGTACGCATGCACTCCTCTGAGATGGAAGACATCACCGAGGTTTCCGCTGGTTACATCGGCGCCCTCTTCGGTGTCGACTGTGCCTCCGGCGATACCTTCGTGGATCCGGCTATCAACTACTCCATGATGAGTATGTTCGTACCCGACCCCGTTATCTCCCTGTCCATCACGCCCAAGGACAACAAAGCTCAGATCAACATGAGTAAGGCCCTCAACCGTTTCACCAAAGAGGACCCCACGTTCCGCTCCTTCATTGATGATGAGACCAACGAGACCATCATCGAAGGCATGGGCGAGCTTCACCTGGAAGTGTACGTTGAGCGCATGAAGCGTGAGTACAACGCCGAGGTAGAGACCGGCAAGCCCCGTGTTGCTTACCGAGAAACCATCACGCGTCGTGCCGAGTTCGACTACACCCACAAGAAGCAGACAGGTGGTTCCGGTCAGTTCGGTAAGGTTATGGGCTACATCGAGCCCCTCGAAGAGGAAAATTTCAGCTTCGAGAGCAAGGTTGTGGGCGGGCGCATTCCCACCCAGTTCATCCCCTCTTGTGAGAAGGGCTTCAACAGCTGCATGGCCAAGGGTCCCAAACTTGAGTTCCCTGTTACCGGCATCGCTGTAACCCTCGTCGATGGTGGCTTCCACGCGGTTGACTCTTCTGAGATGGCCTTCCAGGCTGCGGCACGTGGTGCCTTCAAGCAGGCCTACGAAAAAGCCAAGCCTGTTATTCAGGAACCCATCATGAAAGTCGAGATTGAGACCCCCAATGAGTTCCAGGGTCCATGTATGGGCTTGATTAACCAGCGCCGTGGTATTATCCTTGGTTCACAGGACGAAGGAACCATGAGCCGCATTGAAGCTCAGGTTCCCCTTGCTGAGATGTTCGGTTTCTCAACCGTACTTCGATCTTCCACCCAGGGCAAAGCCCAGTACACCATGGAGTTCAGCGCATACAAGACCGTGCCTGCCTCCGTATCGGAAGATATCGAAAAAACCGTACGCGAAGAGAAAGCCGCCAAGTAGCCTTGCTGGTAGATGTCACCCGGTGGCTGCCGAACATCCAGATGTTGGTTGGGAGGACTGCCGGGTTGATACCATGGGGGTCATTTTGAGTGCGAACCTCAGCGACGAGAGAGGATACTATGACTAAGAAGGAATTGATCTTCAAAAACCCCTTCGGTGCCCTGGGCATCGACTGCGATGACATGATCAATGATGGAGAACTCGGAGCCGTTATGGCCCGTGCCGGTATCGGCAAAACCTCCCTTGTGGTCCAAATGGCTCTTCATGCCATGGCCCGCGGGAAGAATGTTCTCCATGTCAGCCTTGAAGAACCCGCACAAAAGGTCAACGTCTGGTACAACGAGATGTTCACCAACCTGGCGGATCTGAACCGCGTGGAAGAGCCTCAGTCAGCGTATGACGAGACGCTTCCCCACCGAATGATCCTGACCATGAAAGTAGACGGTTTCTCCGTGGCTCGACTGGAAGAGCGCGTCAATGACCTCATCGAACAGGGCATCTTCAAGCCCGATATGATGATCATCGACGGCTACCCCTTCGAAGAGAAAAACCGGGCCGATATGGAAGAGCTCAAAGCTCTGGCATCCACCATCGGCTCCTTTGCCCTCTTCACTGTCAAGACTCACCGTCACGAAGCGCCTGCTGAAAACGGCCTGCCCGTGCAGCTCAACAGTGTCGATGACATTTTCTCCACCCTGCTCCAGATTATTCCTGAGGACAACACGATCTTCGTGAAGTCCATCAAGGGTACCAAGGCGGGTGAAGACACAGCCGTTCTCGACCCCGAGACCATGATTATCCGGTAACGGGAGTTAAGCTGCTGCTGCGGCGTTTAACCGCAGCCACAAGATCTCCTGAGGGTTCTGGGCAGATTAAGCCCATCCCTTAAAAAAAAAGGCACCCCGAATCGGGGTGCCTTTTTTTGTTTCGTTCTTCGTAACGGTTCAGCTTATGCCTCCGGCGGTCCTGCCGGAAGCCAACCTTCCCCCCAGGCATCACGCCTTCGCCCTGACACAACCCAGACCTTTACGGCTATTGGGAATCCGTGGTGTCCTCAGAACCAAGGCACGCCACCTCCGGGCACTCTTCTCGAGCCACCCATTGATTGCGCCCCTTCTCTTTTGCCGCGTAGAGAGCCCGATCCGCCATCCGGATCAACTCTTCTGCGCAGGACTCCCGATGGGGTAGCGTGGATGCGACACCGAGACTCAGGGTGACACAGGAAACCGTGCCTGAGTTTTCATGGGAAACAACAAGGTCTTCGACGTTGCGCCTCATCACCTCGGCAACATGCCGGGCACCGTTCAAATCCGTATGGGGAAGGATCACCACGAACTCTTCGCCACCGTAACGTGCCACAAGGTCACTGGAGCGGTGAATGCAGGATGTCAGAGTCTCTGCGACCTGAATCAGGCATCGGTCCCCCGCCTGATGACCGTAGGTATCGTTGTACAGCTTGAAGTTGTCGATATCGCAGAGAATCACTGACAGAGAGGCTTTTTCCCGGGTATGCCGACTCCATTCGTCGGCCATGCACTCATCGAAGTGACGTCGGTTGGAAATGCGGGTCAGCCCGTCCAGAATGGATGCCAGGCGAAGTTCTTCATTGACGCGCTTCAACTCCTTCTCCACCCGAACCGTTCGGGAGACGTCGATGCAGAATCCGTAGAACCCATTCATGCGGCCCGATGCATTGCGGGTTATCTGGCCGTAGCACAAGGCCCAGACAGAGCCACCGTCCCTTCTGCGCAACCGGCACCTGAAGCGACTCAGCTGTTCGCCTTCATAGAGTTGAAACAAAAAAGATTCGGCCTGCTCGGGTTCGGCAAAAAACGAACTCACATCCGTAATGGCGGAGGTGAGAAGTGCCGACGATTCATAGCCGAGCATCCAGGACAGTTCGGGGTTGACCAGAGTAACCCGCTGCCTGATATCAGCCTGAAAGATACCGATGGGCGAACTGCTGAAAATATTGCGGGCTTCCTGTCGCACATGGTTGAGACCATTGACGGCAGCCATCTGTTCCGTGACATCTTTGACCAGAACCGCCAGCCCCGAGTTCCCGGAACCCCGGCTCGCCGCAACAGCATACCACCGACAGATCAGAACATCTCCACGCTGATTCATGCAGGTCGTGGAAACCTCAGAGGCGGCAGTGCCCCTTATGCATGCTCTTAAAAAACCCCGCAGGGTTTCCCCTTCTTCGGCTGACGGCACCAGAAAAGGCAGATCACGGCCTGCCATAAACTCCGCATTATAGCCGAAAAGATTCTCTGCAGAACCGTCCCACTGGGAAATCTCCCCGTTCGGTTCAAGCCCGATACATGCCACGCCCGCTTTGGACTGAAGAAATGACTGGGCCGACATATCGGCACGAAGCACTCCCTCCTCACCCACCTGACACGGCTCCGCCGTCTCAAGCCCCTCTTCTTCCACCAACCATTTTTCAAGCACCCTTTTCCTCCAGCCCGGAATCCCCCTTGCTTTGAAGCCACCATAAACCACAGAAACATTTACCACAATTCCTTACCACAGGCCAGAAATCAAAAACGGCCCTGCCCCGTTACCGGAGTAAGACCGTCAATGTTCCCCATCATAATCTGTCGTCATACCAAAGCCATACACAACGACAAATGAAATTATTCCCCCTGAGCTTTCAGCCCCCTGGCCACTGTATCGGCCATATGGCGAAGGTTTTCAAAGTAGTCAAGTGCCAGCGGATCCAGAGGAACCACCGCACCACCGACGGCTGCCGCGACCTTTTCGGCGGCATGCCTGTCGAACTGGGGCTGAACGAAGATCACCCTCACATCTTCGGCCCTGGCCTGGCCGATAAACTGGGCAAGCGCCCTGCCCTTTGGACTTTTCCCGTCCACCTCCACTGCCTTCTGCACAAGCCCGTATGCATCGGCAAAATAGCCGTACGCCGGATGGAAGACATAAAGGGTATCCCCTTCAAGGGGTGCAAGAGCTGCAGCGATGTGCTGATGAAGAGCGGTGAGCTCTTTCACCAGATCATCGAATCCGGCCGCATAAACATCCCTGCCATCGGGGTCCAGAGAGATCAGGGCATCCCGCATGGTGGCCGCCTGGGTTATTACGCGCATGGGGTCAAGCCAGATATGGGGATCCATGCCCTCATGATCGGAATCGTTGGAGTGGGCACTGTGCTCCTTCTCGTCATGGTGACCATCGTCATGATGGTGGTCTTCCCCCATGGCAAGAAGAGAAACCCCTTTACGGGTGTCCACCACCTCAAGGTGTCCTGCCATGCTCTT
>Ga0193955_1000594_pt1 | contig 19380 bp, 15 predicted proteins | sample BB_6_MG_FD_140343 | JGI IMG/M metagenome (GOLD analysis project Ga0193955, IMG submission 140343) | Microbial mat bacterial communities from the Broadkill River, Lewes, Delaware, United States - BB_6_MG | ecosystem: Environmental > Aquatic > Freshwater > River > Microbial mats | place: USA... | reverse complement strand
TTTTAAGGTAAATAAAAAAGGTGTAGGGAGTATTACTGAGAGTTCGCCAACTTTTAAAAACGTAATACAAGCCTAGGGCTTCTTGAGAATATAATGTTGTAGAGGCGCAAGGTGTATAAAATCAAGATGTTGCAGCCTGGTGTTTGTTTTGTTATGAGGGCCCTCTACATGTGTATTTAAGCTATCAATTATTCCAATAAAAATATATCTCAACTATTCTACGAATTACTTACATTTGCACTCGCAAAATTTGCGATTAAAAATTAACAAGATTCCCTTCTTTAAGGGAAGGCAAAACAAGTTTTTCGATGAAAGCTGGAATAGTAGGATTACCAAACGTAGGAAAGTCAACCTTATTTAACTGTTTATCTAACGCTAAAGCGCAAAGTGCTAACTTTCCGTTTTGTACTATAGAACCTAATATTGGTGTGGTAAATGTACCTGATCCTAGATTAGAGAAATTAGAAGAATTGGTGAATCCTGAGCGCGTATTACCAGCAACTGTAGAGATTGTTGATATTGCAGGTTTAGTAAAAGGTGCTAGTAAAGGTGAAGGATTAGGAAATCAATTCTTAGCTAACATTAGAGAAACTGATGCTATTTTACATGTTTTACGTTGTTTTGATAACGAAAACATTGTACATGTTGATGGTTCTGTAGATCCGATTAGAGATAAGGAAACCATTGATATGGAATTGCAGCTTAAAGATTTAGAAACTGCTGAAAAGAAACTAGATAAAGTTAAGCGTGCTGCCAAAACAGGAAATAAAGAAGCGCAGAAAGAAGAGGCCGTACTTTTAACTATAAAAGAAAAGCTTGAAGCTGGTATTTCAATTAGAGCGATAGAGTTTTCTGAAGAAGATTATGAAGATTACGTAAAGCCATCACAGTTTATTACAGATAAGCCAGTAATGTATGTGTGTAATGTAGATGAAGGTGCTGCAACTACAGGTAATGCTTATGTAGATAAAGTACGAGAGGCTGTAAAAGATGAAAATGCAGAAGTTTTAGTTTTAGCTGTTGGCACCGAAGCAGATATTAACGAATTAGACGACTACGAAGAGCGTCAAATGTTTTTAGCAGATATTGGATTAGAGGAGCCAGGTTCGGCAAAATTAATCCGTTCTGCATATAAATTATTAAATCAGCAAACCTATTTTACAGCAGGTGTAAAAGAAGTAAGAGCATGGACAGTTAATGTTGGAGCAACTGGTCCGCAGGCTGCAGGTGTTATTCATACCGATTTTGAAAAAGGATTTATTAGAGCTGAAGTTATTGCTTACGAAGACTACATTGCCTATGGCAGTGAAGCTAAAGTTAAAGAAGCTGGTAAAATGCGTGTAGAGGGTAAAAATTATATTGTTAAGGATGGTGATATAATGCACTTTTTATTTAACGTGTAAAGTTTGGCTCTTAGCTTTTAAGGCTTAGCTATTGGCTTTTTATGGTGTCTTCTTTTTAGTGTAGAGGATTTTGTTGGTGTTTTGTTTTTAAGCGTTATACGGCAATTTTTTTGCTGTTAGAAATGCGTTTTTAAAACAAAAAACTAAGGAATTATCTCAGATTTGACAAAACTGCTATGTTCTCAACAATATTAGGTGGTTATTGTTAATTACTTTACGCTATCCGTATTTCATTTTTTAAGGTATAATCTTATATTAGCGTTCCAACAAAAAAATTGACCTAAATTTTATGGCAGAACAGTCTAACTATACAGAAGATAACATACGCTCACTAGATTGGAAAGAACACATCCGAATGCGACCTGGTATGTATATCGGAAAGTTGGGTGATGGATCTTCTCCAGATGATGGTATCTATATTTTACTAAAAGAAGTTTTAGACAACTCTATTGATGAGTATGTCATGGGCGCAGGTAAGACTATAGAAATTTCTGTGCAAGGAGATCGTGTTATTGTTAGAGATTATGGTCGTGGTATTCCATTAGGAAAAGTGGTAGATGTGGTTTCTAAGATGAATACCGGTGGAAAGTACGATTCTAAAGCCTTTAAAAAATCTGTTGGTTTAAATGGTGTAGGTACAAAGGCGGTTAACGCTTTATCTTCTTATTTTAGAGTAGAGTCTACAAGAGATGGACGATCTGCTTCTGCGGAGTTTGAACAAGGAAACTTAACTCATCAAGAGTTGTTAGACGATACATCTAGACGAAAAGGAACTAAGGTTAGTTTTATTCCGGATGAAATCATCTTTAAAAAATACAAATACAGAAGCGAGTATATTGTTAAAATGCTTAAAAACTATGTGTATCTTAATCCAGGATTGACCATAGTTTTTAATGGAGAAAAATATTTTAGTGAAAATGGCTTAAAGGATTTATTATCTGAAAATATTAACGAATCAGATATGTTGTATCCTATTATCCATTTAAAAGGTGATGATATAGAAGTTGCTATAACACATAGCAAAACACAGTATAGCGAAGAGTATCATTCGTTTGTCAATGGTCAGAATACGACACAAGGTGGAACGCATTTAGCTGCTTTTAGAGAATCTTTGGTAAAAACGATACGAGAATTTTATGGCAAAAACTACGAAGCTTCAGATATTAGAAAATCTGTAGTTGCTGCAATTGCTATAAAAGTTATGGAGCCTGTTTTTGAGAGTCAGACTAAGACCAAATTAGGATCTACAGATATGGGAGGTGACTTGCCTACAGTAAGAACCTATATCAATGATTTTGTTAAAAAGTACTTAGATAATTTTTTACATAAGAATCCTGATTCAGCAGAAAAAATTCAACGTAAAATTCTTCAAGCAGAACGTGAGCGTAAAGAGTTATCTGGTATACGAAAACTAGCAAAAGATAGAGCAAAGAAAGCAAGTCTTCACAATAAAAAATTACGCGATTGCCGTGTGCATTTTGGAGATACTAAAAACGAACGCTATTTAGAAACAACCTTGTTTATAACAGAGGGAGATTCTGCATCTGGTAGTATAACAAAGTCGCGAGATGTAAATACACAAGCTGTTTTTAGTTTGAAAGGGAAGCCTCTAAATTGCTACGGATTGAGTAAAAAAATCGTTTATGAGAATGAAGAATTTAATTTGCTTCAAGCTGCGTTAAATATTGAAGAATCTCTAGAGGATTTACGCTATAACAACGTCGTTATTGCTACAGATGCCGATGTGGATGGTATGCACATTCGGTTGTTGTTAATTACGTTCTTTTTGCAATTCTTTCCAGAAGTTATAAAAGATGGACATCTTTATATTCTACAGACACCATTGTTTAGAGTGCGAAATAAAAAGGAAACTATTTATTGCTATTCAGAACAAGAGCGTAAAGATGCTATGGAAAAATTAAAACCAAAACCAGAAATCACTCGATTTAAAGGTTTGGGTGAAATTTCGCCAGATGAGTTTGTTCATTTTATTGGTGCAGATATTCGTTTAGATCCTGTAATGTTGGATAAAGACATGTCTATAGAAGAGTTATTGTCTTTCTACATGGGAAAAAATACACCTACACGTCAAGAATTTATTATTGACAATCTTAAAGTTGAATTAGATGTTGTAGAAGATACTATATGAGAACAGATAATAGAAAAGTAAAAAATACTATAATATCCTTATATTTTTTATTGGTCGTAGCAGCAGTTTTGTTAGGAACTGTGTTTAAGTCTATTGAATTATTTGAAGGAAGTTCATTTTATGTCATATTGGGGTTAATCGTTGCAGTAGTTATTGTACATTTTGTAGCCAGATATTTTGAGTACGATAGTGATGGTGCAAAAATTGTAATTACTAATAGTGGATTAATACTGACAGAATTCATTAATTACAGAGAAAACAAAGTTGAGATTTCTAAACATAAATTAATAGGTTTTAAGGTTCATGATTACATTGTATATAGCGTTTTAGTGATTGCTAAAGAGAATAGCGATGGAACAATATCTAAAGAGCGTTTTAATATAACATTGTTAAAACGAAAAAAATTAAAGTATGTAAAGCAGTCTTTAAGAAAGATTATAAAAGAAAACATAAAGCATAAAGTTGGATAGATGATAGAAGAACATGATGAGTTGTTAAATGAGGACGAAGGTAGCCAGGAAACCATTACCAAGGTTACTGGAATGTACAAGGAATGGTTTTTGGATTACGCTTCTTATGTCATATTAGAACGTGCTGTACCTGCCATTGAAGATGGTTTTAAACCTGTTCAGCGTCGTATAATGCATTCTATGAAAGATTTAGATGATGGTCGTTATAACAAAGTAGCGAACATTGTTGGTCATACTATGCAGTATCATCCGCATGGTGATGCTAGTATTGCTGATGCTATGGTGCAGATTGGTCAGAAAGATTTATTAATAGATACCCAAGGAAACTGGGGAAATATTTTAACGGGAGATCGTGCTGCAGCTTCAAGATATATTGAAGCTAGACTTTCTAAGTTTGCTTTAGATGTTGTTTATAATCCTAAGATTACCGAATGGCAAGCTTCTTATGATGGTAGAAGAAAAGAGCCTATTAATTTACCAGTTATGTTTCCTTTGCTTCTTGCACAAGGAGGAGAAGGAATTGCTGTAGGTTTGTCTACAAAGATTTTACCGCATAATTTTATTGAGCTTATTGATGCTTCTGTAAAACATCTTAAAGGAAAGCGCTTTACGTTATTGCCAGATTTTCCAACAGCTGGTATTGCAGATTTTACCAATTATAATGATGGTTTACGTGGAGGTAAGGTTAGAGTTAGAGCTCAAATTTCTCAACGTGATAAGAATACTTTAGTTATTACTGAAATTCCTTATGGTACTACAACATCGTCGCTTATAGACTCTATACTTAAGGCAAACGACAAGGGGAAAATTAAGATAAAAAAGATTGAAGATAATACAGCAGCTAATGTAGAGATCTTAATTCATTTGCCTTCAGGTTTGTCGCCCGACAAAACCATTGATGCATTGTATGCTTTTACGAGTTGTGAAACGTCAATTTCTCCATTGGGTTGTGTTATTGAAGATAACAAGCCGTATTTTGTTGGTGTCACAGAAATGTTGCGTCGCTCAACAGATAATACCGTTCAGCTTTTAAAAAGTGAATTAGAAATAAAACTTGGTGAGTTTGAAGAGCAATGGCACTTTGCGTCATTAGAGCGTATTTTTATTGAAAATAGAATCTATCGCGATATTGAAGAAGAAGAAACTTGGGATGGTGTTATAAATGCTATTGACAAAGGACTTCAGCCTCATATAAAACATTTAAAACGAAAAATTACAGTTGAAGATATTACGCGCTTAACCGAAATTAGAATTAAGCGTATTTCTAAATTTGATATTGATAAAGCACAGCAAAAAATAGATGCTTTAGAAGATCAAATAGCTGAAGTAAAACATCACTTAGCGAATCTAATTGATTACGCTATAGCTTATTTTGAACGTTTAAAAAAGGAATACGGAGAGGGTAAAGAGCGTAAAACAGAAATAAGAATTTTTGATGATGTAGATGCGACAAAGGTTGTTATTAGGAATACAAAACTTTATGTAAATAGAGAAGAAGGTTTTATTGGTACGTCATTGCGACGCGATGAATACGTGTGTGACTGCAGTGATATAGATGATATTATTGTGTTTACCAAAGAGGGTAAGATGATGGTTACCAAAGTAGATTCTAAAACTTTTATAGGTAAAAACATTATTCATGTTGCTGTATTTAAGAAGAAAGATAAGCGTACCATTTATAATATGATTTATCGCGATGGTAAAAGTGGGCCTTCTTACGTAAAACGATTTGCGGTAACGAGTATGACTAGAGATCGTGAGTACGATTTAACTAACGGTAGTAAAGGTTCTGTATTATGGTATTTTTCTGCCAATCCTAATGGTGAAGCCGAAGTAGTAACAATAATGTTGCGACAAGTAGGAAGTATTAAGAAGTTAAAATGGGATTTAGATTTTGCAGATATTCTTATCAAAGGGAGAGCATCTAAAGGAAATCAAGTTACTAAATATGCTATTAAGCGTGTGGAGCTTAAAGAAAAAGGAGTATCTACCTTAAAGCCGCGCAAAATTTGGTTTGACGATACAGTGCAGAGGTTAAATGTTGATGGAAGAGGTGAATTGATAGGTGAGTTTAGAGGAGAAGATAGGCTTCTTGTTATCAATCAATCTGGAGTGGTTAAAACTATTATACCAGAATTGACGACGCATTTTGATAGTGATATGATTGTCTTAGAAAAATGGATTCCTAAAAAACCAATATCGGCCATTTATTATGATGGAGAAAAGGAGCGTTACTATGTAAAACGTTTTATAATAGAACAAGAAGGAAGGGAAGAGTCTTTTATTTCGGATCATTCGGATTCGCAATTAGAGATCGTTTCAACAGACTGGAGGCCAATGGTAGAGGTGGAATTCACTAAAGAGCGTGGTAAAGACCGAAAACCAAATATGGAGGTGAATCTTGAAGAGTTTATTTCTATAAAAGGTATTACGGCATTAGGAAATCAGTTGACAAAAGATAAAATTAATCAGATAAACTTGTTAGAAGCATTGCCTTATGAGGCTCCAGAAGAAGTGCATGCAGATGAGTTAGAGGTGGTTGATGAAGAAACAGTTTCTGAAAATTCACAAGCTGAAGGCTCAAAAACGGATACTAAACAAAAGTCAAATAGCGCATCTCAAGAAGACGACGATGATATAGATGTTGATGATACAGGGCAAGCTAAGCTCTTCTAAGACTTAATTTGTTTATTAAGAGTTTTTTATTTTTTTTGTTTTAGAATCGTTGAACTAGCTAAAACTGCAACCCTATTGTGAAATTTTGGGTGTTAATGGTTTGGCTGAGAGTTACATCTGTAATTATTGAGTTAATAAATAATAATCTTTATTCTAATGATTACCTATTGAGTATTATATTGTTTTTGTTGGAGTCGGGGTTTGATTAACTCTATAAAAAAAAACAACTAAAAATTACAATTATTGTTATGTTGCAATAGTATGCAGTTTCTGTTGCTGCTTTGTGATGTATTTTTAAGAAACAACTTGTTGTGGTATTTATCAAACGTTTTGTCTATTTGCGAAATGTGATGTTGAAACTAAAAAAAAAGACAAGTGTAGGGTTAATCTATTTTAAAGGCCACTCCTTTTTCTATGTTTAATGGTTTGTTTGGTCGTTTTACAGCAAGCTTGTATTCAAACATATAAGAATCTTCTGTTGTAGAGAGGATTTTCATATGAATGGCGTTTTTTTCAGAATTATTGGTAGGGTGAAGTTTCTTAAGGATAAATTCACAATCATTAATCCAGCGAATAGATGAAGAGTCTGCTACTTCTTCATGATAATCAATGTTAAAGTGTTCTGTTCGTTTAAAACGAGAGGTTTTCTCAACACCATCAATAGTGTAGGTAAATTCAAAGGTACCTGTTTTAAAATCTGTACAATTGCGCTCTATAGTATAGCAGCTTGTTAAAAGTAATAATAACAAAAGTGAGGAAAAATGCTTCATTTAAAATCTTTTTTCAAAGATAATGAATAGTGCAATTAGTTTTAAGGCTTATAACTTTTAAAAGTACCGTCTTTATAAAAGATAACAATTTTTTCAATTTCAGAATTAGAGTTAGGGACCGAAACTGGGATTTGTGGTTTTGCAATAGGTTGTTCGGTTATGTTTGAGTTTGGTGATTCTGAAATTTTAGGCTCATTAGGAAAATGACCTTTGCCATTCATTAGCCAATATAATTCTACTTCAGGATAGGAGTGAAGCACCTTCATTACAAAGTCTAAACTTGGCTTATTTCTACCAGACAAAATATGAGAAATACTAGAGCGCTGTACTCCGATTTTTTCAGCAAAACTAGATGCTGTTTCACTGTAAAAATCCATGACCTTCTGTAGGCGTTGTGTAAATTCTGATGAGTTTATCATTGTAAACCTTAGATTTGTTTTTGTGATGTTACAAATGTAATCAATAGTATTGTAATTGTAGCTAAAGGTTCTGTTTATATTTTATTATAGTTAAACTTTAGGTTTGATTTTGTGTGTTATATTACTGATAATATGTTAATTGAGATGAAAATATATTGTTTATTGAATTATTTTCAAAAAGCATATAAATAGCTGTGTCTTTTCTAACACTATCTGTTTAACATTGTAACAAAGATCAGAATAATTACTGTTTACAAATGTAAAATTTCAAATGATTACATTTGTAACATCAAAATAATGATATGAATTTAGAGCTTTTAAATGATGTGTTTTCTTCTGTAAAAACAACAGAATTATATGGTCGTTATATAACCAATTCTGATATAGAAAAGTGTTTAGAAAAATTACCAAAATCTAAGATTTCTACGCTTGGATATTCTGTTGAAAAACGACCAATCTACAGTTTGAAATTTGGGCATGGACCAATCAAAATTTTATTATGGTCTCAAATGCACGGAAACGAATCGACATCTACTAAGGCGCTTTTTGATTGTTTTAATTTGTTTGAAACTGAAAATAATTTCACAAAAGGTATATTAGAGCAATGTACGTTGGTGGTTATTCCTATATTAAATCCTGATGGAGCTGAAAAATACACGCGTTTAAATGCGAATCTAGTAGACTTAAACAGGGACGCACAAAATTTATCTCAGCCAGAAAGTAAGATTTTACGTCAGGCTTATGACGATTTTATGCCAAATTATTGTTTTAACCTTCATGGACAGCGTACTATTTTTAGTGCTGGAGAAAAAAACAACGTTGCTACACTTTCATTTTTATCACCTTCGCAAGATGAAGAGCGTTCTTTAACAGATAATAGAAAGGTGGCTATGGCTATTATTGCAGAGATAAATACTGTACTTCAAAATGAGATTCCAAATGGGATTGGGCGTTATGATGATGGTTTTAGTCTTAGTTGTGTTGGTGATACCTTTCAAAATTTAGGCGTGCCAACATTGCTTTATGAAGCTGGTCATTATACAAATGATTATGAAAGGGAAGAGGTGAGGCGTTTAATGTTTATTGCTATTTTGTCAGGATTGTCTACGATTGCTAAGGGTGTTGCTATTGGAGGTTATAAGCGCTATTTTGATATTCCTGAAAATGCAAAATGTTTTTATGATATTATTATTAGGGATACGAAATTAAAAGCAGGAAACACCGATTTAATAGATGTAGCTATTCAATATGAAGAAGTGTTGGTGGACAAAAAACTGCATTTTGTTCCTAAAATAGTAAAATTAGAAAAACTGCTTAATCATTTTGGTCATAAAGAAGTTGATGCAAAAGGTAGGGTTTTTAAAACTACAGGAAATTCGGAATTAATTTTGGGTAACGAAATCGTTTTCGCAATGTTAAATAATGAGGAAATCTTATTGAAACCTTAAAATAATTCAATTTTTATGCAATATCGTTAGTGTAAATGTTCTATTTTTGCATTTACTTTAAAGATTATATGATTATGGCAAAATTTAAATTAGATGAGATTGACCACCAAATTCTCGATATGCTTATTGATAATACACGTATTCCATTTACAGATATTGCGAAAAAATTATTGATTTCTGCTGGTACTGTTCATGTGCGTGTTAAAAAAATGGAAGAAGCGGGAATTATTAAAGGTTCTTCTTTAACATTAGATTATCAAAAATTAGATTATTCGTTTATTGCATATGTAGGAGTTTTTCTTCAAAATACATCGCAAACTAAGTTTGTTTTAGAGCGAATTAACAATATACCTTATGTGACAGTTGCTCATATTACCACAGGGAAATTTAATATCTTCTGTAAGATTAGAGCTAAAGATACTATGCATGCTAAAGAAATTATCTTTATGTTAGATGATATAGAAGGTGTTTACAGAACTGAAACTATGATTTCTTTAGAAGAAAGTCTTAATGATAAAAAACGTTTAATGCATACCATTTTTAATGAGTTGTAATTAAAACAATACAATATACAAAAGCCCTTAGTTAGTTTACGAAGGGCTTTTTTAATTTATATAATTATGATTTCTAATACACTTAATAATAACGAATATGACACGTATTATAAACGGTATATTGATAATGCCGCAAGCATAGATATCATTGAGGGTTTAGAACAAAATTTAGATTCTGTAGTGTTGTTTTATTCGGGCTTAGCGCAAGACAAGCATAATTACGCTTACGCAGAAGGAAAGTGGACTCCAAAGGATGTATTACTTCATATTATAGATACTGAACGTGTTTTTGCATATAGAGCATTACGAATAGCGCGAGAGGATAAAACGCCATTGGCCGGGTATGAACAAGACGACTATGCTATTACAGCTAACGCAAGCAAGCGTTCTTTAGTCAATATAATAGATGAGTATAAGGCTGTAAGGCAGGCTTCTATAGCGTTGTATAGAAGTTTTGATTCAGCTGCTTTAGAACAAGTGGGTGAGGCGAGTGGCTGTCCTATTTCAGTGAGGGCAATAGGATATATTTTAACAGGTCATGAAAATCACCATACTCAAATTGTAAAAGACCGTTATCTCTAATGAGCATAATAATCAAAAGCTTCTAAAATAAGGTCGTTGTGAACTACACAGTCTGTTTTGGGTTTGCCAATGGCTTCAAGTAATACAAATTTTACAACGCCATAACTATTCTTTTTGTCGTACTGTAATAGATCTATGATTACTTTTTGGTCGTTTTTATTGATTTCAACTTTAGAGAATGTTTTGAGTATTCCTGAAGAAATTATCTCAAATTCTTCTTGGCTTAAGCCGCATATTTTAGTTGATAGGTAGCTTTCTAATAGCATGCCTATTGCAATAGCTTCTCCGTGTAATAATGGTGTCTTATCTGCGTTTTCTAGAAAGTAGCTTTCAATTGCGTGACCTAAAGTATGACCAAAATTTAGAATTTTTCTTAGGCCTTTCTCTGTTGGGTCAGATGTTACCACTTCATTTTTGATGATGATAGAGTCATAAATCAATTGGTCTAAATCAGAAATGTCTAATTTTTCAAGATGTGTTAAGGTGTTCCAGTAGGTTTTATCGTAAATTAAACCATGTTTTAGCATTTCTGCGAAACCAGAAACCATTTCATTTTGAGGTAAAGTATCTAAGTAAGAGGTGTCAACTCCAACCATTACTCCTTCATTTATAATTCCTATTTGATTTTTTAAGGCGCCTAAATCAACTCCCGTTTTTCCTCCAACTGAAGCATCTACCATGGCTAATAGTGTTGTTGGAATGTTTATGTAAGCGATGCCTCGCATGTATGTACTTGCTACAAAACCACCCAAATCTGTAACAACTCCTCCTCCTAGGTTAATTAATAAACTTTTGCGATCTGCGTTATATTCAGATAGAGCTTCCCAAACACCTGTACAGATATCTATGGTTTTGTGGTCTTCACCATTTGGTATTTCCATGACTTCAATGACTATGTCGCCAGACTCTATGCGTTCCAAAAACGCAGGTAAACAATAGTCGTGAGTATTGGTGTCTACAAGAATAAATATCTTGGAAGGTTTGTCGGTTTTTAGGTAATTATTTAATGCTGTATAGACTTCAGAATTAAAAAAAACTGTGGCATTTTTTGTAGAAATAGAATCCATTTTAAAATATCTAAATTGATGATGTGAAAATACTTCCTTTTTCAGAAAAAGTAAATGATTAATAAATATATTTGTACATATATTATTTAGCTAATGATTGATCGCTCACTCTTTGAAAATACAGAGACTGCCTTTGAATTAAAGTCGGACTCAGAATTAGAACGTGCCTACTTTTTATTTAAAATGATATCATCTGAACCTTTGGTTCGTATTGGTACGGCTGCAACAAACTTTGCTTTAAAAGCGCATTTACCCGTAGAAAAGTTAATTAGAGCTACTGTCTTTGACCATTTTTGTGGTGGAGTTAATGAAGATGACTGCTTGCCAGTAATAGATAAGCTTTATACAAAAGGAGTGAGTTCGGTTTTGGATTATTCTGTAGAAGGTAAATCTGTAGAAAATCAATTTGATAATGCGCTAGCAAAAATATTGAAGATTATAAACTTCTGTGATGAACGGGAAGCAATGCCAATAGTGGTGTTTAAACCAACAGGTTTTGGTCGGTTTTTATTGTATCAGAAAAAGACAGAAGGTGTTGTTTTAACAAGTGAAGAAGAGGCTGAATGGGGTAGAATAGTAGGAAGGTTTGATGCTGTTTGTAAATTAGCCAAGGAAAAAGATGTTGAAGTTTTAATTGATGGGGAAGAAAGTTGGATGCAAGATGCTGCAGATGATTTGGTAGAAGAAATGATGCGTCGCTATAATAAAGATGTTGCTGTAGTTTATAATACTTTACAGTTGTATCGTTGGGATCGTTTAGATTATTTAAAGCAATTGCATAAACGTGCTAAAGCAGACGGTTTTAAAATTGGAATGAAGATTGTTAGAGGAGCATATATGGAGAAGGAGCGCGAACGTGCTTTGGATAAAGGATATAATTCTCCAATTTGTGAAAATAAAAAAGCGACTGACGATAATTTTGATGAAACCTTAAATTATATACTTCAAAATTTAAAAGATATATCAGTTTTTATCGGTACACATAATGAATTAAGTTGCTACTTAGCTATGGATCTTATGAAAACTCATAACATTTCTAAAGAAGATAATAGGATATGGTTTGGGCAGTTATTTGGTATGAGTGATCATATTAGCTTTAATTTAGCGGCTCAAGGTTATAATGTAGCAAAGTATATTCCGTTTGGACCGGTAAAAGATGTGATGCCTTATTTAATTAGAAGGGCAGAGGAAAACACTTCAGTTTCGGGGCAAACGAGTAGAGAGTTATCATTATTAAAAACGGAACGAAAACGACGAAAATTGTAAACTTTCGTTTTTGTTATATAAAAAAGCCACTAATTTTATTTAGTGGCTTTTTTTTATTAATGTAATTTGGTGTGATTTGTTATGACTTACCAAATTTATACCATTTTTTCTTTCTTTGAGGGTTATTTCCGTAGCCATAGCCGTAACCATAACCGCCGTATCCTTTTTTGCCTAAGCTAACGCTGTTTAATAGCATTGTCATATTAGGTAGTCTTTTTTCTGTATATAATGGTAGTGCAACATGTTGGAGTAAGCGTTTGTCTATATTATCCGCACTTACAACATAGATAAACATGTCTGCTAAATGAGAAATAAGTAGTGTGTCACTAACAATACCTACAGCAGAAGTGTCTGCAACAATATAATCGTACTTAGTGTCAAAATAGTTAAAGAGTTCTTCTACTCTTTCATTCATTAACAATTCAGATGGGTTAGGAGGAATTGTTCCAGATGAAATAATGTCTAAGAGTGGATTGTCTTCGTGTTTTAAGACAATATCTTGAGGTTTTAAAGATGTATCAGCAATGTAATCTGAAAGCCCTTGTTTTGACTGATCTTTGATGTTAAGATACTCAAGTAATTTAGGAACTCTAATGTCTGTTTCTATAAGGAGTACAGATTTGCCAGAAAAAGCAATTGATGCCGCAAGGTTTGAACTTGTATGCGATTTTCCTTCTTGCGGAACAGTAGAGGTGATAAATAATTTTTTAGAGCGACCTTTTATGTTTCTTAGCATAAAATCTATATTAGACTTTACAATTCTAAAAGCTTCTGCCTTTGGTGAATAATCAATTTTCTTTACTAATTTTTGCTTCTTAGAGCTTTTTGGTATGTCTCCTAAATAAGGGATGTTTAAAGTGTCTACTAAATCTTCTTTTTTATAGATTTTTGTGTTGAGTAAATCTGATATATAAATAAAAGCAATAGGAATACCTAGGCCAAATAATAATGATGCAATGTATACGATCATTTTATTTGGTGCTACTGGTTTGTGTGAAGAATAAGCACTGTCGATTATCTTTGCATTAGGAGTGTACATGCCTAGCCTTATTGCTGATTCTTCTCGTTTTTCTAATAAATAAAGGTAAAGAGACTCTTTAATATCTTGTTGTCTTTTAATGTCTCTAAACTGGCGCGCTTTTTTAGGTGCTGCTGAGAGTCTACCTTGTATTCGAGCATTGTCTCTGCTTAGGTTGTTAAGAGTGAGTAGAGACGTTTGTTTTATGTTTTTTACCGAATTAAGAAGGTTAGATTTTAAAGATTCTATCTGGTTATTCAGTTGAATAACAACTGGGTTCTTAGTTGTTGAGTTTCTTAAAATTCTGTCGCGTTCTGCTACTAACTCATTGTGTCTTTTTATAACTTGAGATGTGTTAGAGTCGCCAATTCCTATGTCGGCAGGTAGCATGTCGTTACTTTTGTTTGTACTACTAATTTCCTCTTCTAAAAACGATAACATTTCTATGTTATTTGCAGTAGAAGAAATTTGAGATTGTAATTGTTGTCCTGTTTGTAGGTTTAAGTCGGCTCTAGAGTCTAAAGCTGTTAAACCTTCTTTCTTTTGTAAGTCTTCTGCTGTGTAATCTACTTTTTCTAATTCCTCAGAAACTTGCTTAAGTCTATTGTTTATAAAGTCAGAAGTTGTTTTGACAACAGACTCTTTATCTAAGAGTACATCATTGTTGTATTCGTCTATGATTTGATTTAAAATATCAACAGCTTTATAGGAATTACTTTCGTTAAGGTCTAATTTAATAACACTTGATCCTTTATCTGTTGATACTTTTATTTTTCGTTGATAGCTGTTTACGATTTTGCTAACAGAGGTTATAGATATTTTTAAATTACTTCCTATAACTGGAGCGTGGTCTCCAATATTTGGTGTTAACACCATGCCTCCAAAGCCTGTTTTTATTTTTTCTCCAAATGTGTATGGAACACCTGTTTGTTCGTCTCTGTCAATTAAAGATTTTCCTTCCTTTTTAAATGCTAAAAATTGAGTTGGGGATTTTATTTTAATATACAAGGTCGTATCTACTTGATGTATGATAGAGTCACTTGCGAAAAAACTTAGTTTTACAGGTGGGTTTCTATAAATTTCACGCTCTTTTATATTACCCTCTGCAAAACATCTAATATTAAGATCTAAGGCTTTTACAACATTAGAAATTAAGGTTCTTGACTGAATGGTTTCAATTTCATCTTTAATCTTATCTGTACCATCTGAGAATAGTCCACCACTAGTCATTTCTCCAATAGAAGGAAGTTTTTTAGATTGCTTTTCGTCTATTATTTTAATAGTTGCATTAGCGTTGTATTGATAAGTAGTGTAACGTAAATAAGTATAGCCTAGAAATAGGGCAACGACACTACAGAAAAGCAGAATTTTCCAGTTAGATAGGAATAAATCTACACTTTGTCTAATTTCATTCGGTTTTGAAACAGGGTTGGATTCCATATAATATTTTAATTGGTACTTATTTTATTAAGAATACAGCTAATATGGTTGTTAATGTGCCTATTGCAGATATTAATACTCCATTGTTTTGGTTGTAAGTAGACGATCTAATTTTAGCATTATTTGGTTCAACATAAATAACATCATTTTGCTGTAGATAGTATAAATGAGAATTTACGGTGTTTATGGATGTTAAATCAATTTCAGCAAACTTCTTTTTACCGTCTATTTCTCTAATTAGCCTTACATTTTTTCGTTTACCAAATATAGTTAAATCATTTGCATAACCAAGAGCTTCTAGGAGTGTCACTCTTTCGTCTTGCATTGTAAATGTCCCAGGATTAGAAACTTCTCCAATAACTGTGACTGTAAAATTAGCTAGTCTTACATTAACAATAGGGTTATTTACCATACTCTTAATACGCTCAACTAACAGTGCTGTTAAGTCTGTACGTGTTAAGCCTTCAACTTTTATGGTGCCTAATACTGGGAATTCTATATTACCATTGTGATCTACTAAGTATGTTTGTTGTTGTTGCGTTCCTTGAGCGTTTCTTAAATCGTTTGTATTATTAGATACTATAGGTAAATTAAAAGGCCTAACAGTATCAGGGTCTAATGCTGAAACGTTAATTGTTAAGATATCATCTGGTTTATAAATTAACTGAGTTGCTTCAGAAGCAATTAGTCCTTCTTCTAGTGGTTTGTCTTGAAAGTAAACAATATCTTTTCTAGACGCACATGATGTAGCGTTAATAATCGCTAATATCGAGATAATAAGGATACGTGTTTTCATTTGAGTTAATTTATGGGTTTAGTAAAAATGGGATTATTTTTTTTTGTCTAATACTTCAAAAGTAGAGTTATTAGAGATGTATTCAGGTATTAAAAACTTTATGGAAGAAACGATTTCTAACGGTTGGGTTAAAGAGTTTATCTTAGTAAGTTTATTAATTTGACTTTCAACTGTTATAATATCAACGTGTCTTGATTTAGCAATCATTATTTTGTCGTGATATGTTTTTTTGGTGTTTTCACCGTCAGCTAAAAGTTCTTCGTATATTTTTTCACCTGGTCTTAAACCTGTTATTTTGATATCTATGTCTTCAGGATATCTTAATCCAGAAAGGATAATCATGTTGGTGGCTAAATTAAATATCTTAATAGGTTCGCCCATGTCAAAAACAAAAATCTCACCACCATTACCCATGGCTGCTGCTTCTAATACAAGCTGACATGCTTCTGGTATAGTCATAAAGTAACGTGTAATATCTTTATGAGTTACTGTTAGAGGCCCTCCTTTTTCAATTTGTTTTTTAAATAACGGAATTACAGATCCGTTAGATCCTAAAACGTTTCCAAATCTTGTGGTTATAAACTTTGTGTGTCCTTTTCCTTTAAGACAAGTTACATAAAGTTCTGCAATTCGTTTAGTTGCACCCATGACATTTGTAGGGTTTACCGCTTTATCAGTAGAGATTAAAACAAACTTATCTACACTGTGTTTTACAGAGATATCTGCAACGTTTTTAGTACCTCCAATATTAACGCTAACTGCTTCAAAAGGGTTATTTTCCATTAAAGGCACGTGTTTATATGCAGCGGCGTGAAAGACAATTTTAGGTTTGTATTGATTAAAAATTTGATCTATTCTAGTTCTGTTTCGTACATCTGCTACAACAGCATCAATATTTTCTAAACCTTGTTGTCTAAATTCTTGTTGAATATCGTAAAGTGCAGATTCTGCATTATCTACAAGGATTAACTTTTTATAATTATATAAGCTAACTTTTCTGCAAATTTCACTTCCAATAGATCCGGCCGCACCAGTAATTAAAATTACTTTATTGTCGTACTGTTCTTCTAAATCTGGGTTTTTAATATTAATTGGGTCTCTTCCAAGAAGGTCTTCAATTTTAACTTCTTTAATTTGTCCTACACTTAAGTCTCCATCAATCCAGCTTTGAACTGGAGGTACAATTTTAACTTTAAGTCCGAGTGAAAAAAGATTACTAGTAATTTGAAGTAGCCTTGTAGGATCTATATTTTGAATTGAAATTATGACATCTTCAACATCATTCTTTTTAATGAAATCCTCGTCAATAGAGTTGATGTTGTAAACTTTTAATAGGTTTATTTTCTTTCCAATTTTTCTTTCATCATCATCAACAAAACCAACAACTTCAACGCCGTTTTTAGTATCGTTTTGAATGGCGTCATAAGTTAACATGCCAGAATTACCAGCTCCAAAAATTAAAACATTAGAAATAGATTGAAAGTCTTGAGTAATATGGTTATAAAGAGATTTTATAAACAATTTAGCCCCAATTAAGAATAATATGTTAAGTAATAAGTGGATATAGATGATTGAGCCGGAGATGTCAAAAAGGCTATCTTCATTCATAAACTTTCTACTCGCAAAAGTACAGCAGATAAGTATAGTTGCTAAAATGTTAGCTCCGATTATAATGTTGACAATATCTTTAAATCCTGTAAATCGAACTACACCTTTGTATGTCCCAACAGCTATTAGGCTAATTGTAGCTACAACAATAACATATGGAATTTGCATCAAAAGGGTAGAGAAGTCAAACTCTATGATGAAATTATACCTAATAAGGTATGCCATAAAAAATGTAGCAACTATTATTGATATATCAAATAACAGCACTAGCCATTTTGAGGCATATTTCTTAGATATTTTATTTAGATATTTAACTATCATGATACAAAATACGTATTTATAGCAGAAACTACTCTATTTAATTCAATATCAGTTAAATTTGATCCGCTAGGTAAACATAAGCCTTTTTCGAATAATTCATCAGAAACTCCATTAAGATAGCTAGGTGCATCTTTAAAAACGGGTTGTTGGTGCATTGGTTTCCATAAAGGTCTAGATTCTATGTTTTCCTTTTCTAAAGCGAGTCTTAAACCTTCTCGTGTGCTTTCAGAATCTAACAGAATACAAGATAGCCAACGGTTGGAAAAATAACCTTCAGGTTCGTTTAAAAATGTGATTTTAGTATTGTCTTTAAAAGCATTTACGTAAAATTCGTGATTTGAACGACGTTTAGCTACGTGACTGTCTAAAATAGTCATTTGACCACGGCCAATACCAGCAACGATATTAGACATTCTATAATTGTAGCCTATTTGAGAGTGTAAATAATGTGGTGCATTATCTCTTGCTTGTGTGGCTAAGAAAACAGCTTGCTCTTTCTGTTTTTGCGTTTTTGTAACTAAAGCACCACCTCCAGAGGTTGTTATGATTTTATTGCCATTAAAGGATAATATTGAAAAATCACCGAAAGTGCCACAATTTTTACCTTTGTAAGTACTTCCTAATGATTCAGCGCTGTCTTCTACAACAGGAATGTTATATTTTAATGCGATATTGTTAATCTCGTCTACTTTATAAGGCATTCCGTATAAATGCACCGCAACAATTGCTTTCGGTTTATTTCCTTTTGCAATTCTATCTTTTATTGCGATTTCTAATTGAATAGGGCACATGTTCCATGTTTCCCTTTCACTATCTACAAAAACAGGAGTTGCTCCTTGGTATACAATAGGGTTAGCAGAAGCTGAAAACGTTTTGCTTTGGCATATTACCTCATCTCCATGACTAACACCTAATAAAATAAGGCTTAAGTGAAGGGCAGACGTACCTGATGCTAAAGCTGCAACATGAATATCTTCATTAAGATAAGATTGTAAGTCGTTTTCAAAGCCGTTAACATTTGGTCCTAAAGGTGCTACCCAATTAGAGTCAAAAGCTTCTTTTATGTAAGATTGTTCATTACCACTCATGTGCGGTGATGAGAGCCATATTTTAGTATTCATAGGTTAATTCTTTAAGTTAGTTTAGTACCTAAAGTTGTTAATTAGAGGTATTTGGGACCTAAAATTAATTAGCATTTATGGTGCTAATATAAGTCCTAATAGTTTAAACCAAGAAACAAAAATATAAATTTACGATAAACTGCTAAATTTACACGATATATAAGGTTTATCTGATTTTTAAAGGTATAAAAATCAGATAAAAAACACTCTAAAACTCTAATATCATCGTTTGATTAGTGTTTGAGATTAAAATTAGGTTTGTGTCTCGTATA
>Ga0193955_1000592_pt1 | contig 19420 bp, 13 predicted proteins | sample BB_6_MG_FD_140343 | JGI IMG/M metagenome (GOLD analysis project Ga0193955, IMG submission 140343) | Microbial mat bacterial communities from the Broadkill River, Lewes, Delaware, United States - BB_6_MG | ecosystem: Environmental > Aquatic > Freshwater > River > Microbial mats | place: USA... | reverse complement strand
CTCACCCTTCAAGAACACCATGCCTCCAAGGTAGCCCATAAAAAGACCAAAGGCACTAAAAAAGTCTTGATCTCTTAAATCTCCACACTTAACACCCTCTTCAAAGTAGATCATGATCTCTGTTACAAACTCGTTAACACATATCATGCCCTCACAACTATCAACGAACACTTCACGGTTTGAGAGATATATTCGTAAAAAATAATCTATCATCTCAGGTTTTGAAGACGCAGTATCAAAGTACATTTTTATTATTTTTGTAGTTTTTTCTTTTGTAGAGATATCTTCTTCATTTATATCTTTTATTTTTTGCCCGAGATATCCAGATATATATTGGATCACTTCTTTAGCCAAGATATCTTTAGACTTAAAATAGTTATACATATTTCCAACACTCATCTTTAGAGCACTGGCAATATCTGGGATAGTAGTATTGTAAAACCCTTTAGATGCAAATAGTTCTAAGGACTTTTGTATTATAGCTTCAGCTTTTTGGCGTTTCTTTGGTGTCACTCTTTTACCTTAAGCCAAAGCTATCGCATCGATCTCAACAAGTGCATTTTTTGGAAGAGTTTTTACAGCTACTGTTGAGCGTGCCGGTTTATGCGAACCAAATGCCTCAGCGTATATCTCGTTTACTACTGCAAAATCATCCATAGAAGCAAGAAATATAGTTGTTTTGATCACCTTGTCCATTGAACTTCCAGAAGCTTCAAGAACAGCATTTAGGTTATGTAACACCTGTACAGTTTGAGTTTTAACATCATTTTTGAGTAAGTCGCTTCCATCAGGAAGAAGTGCAATTTGCCCTGACGTATATACAATGCCACCTGCTACTATTGCTTGAGAGTACGGTCCTATTGCTGATGGAGCTTTATTTGTCTGTACTAGTTTCATCTATTATTATTCCTTTTTTTACTTTATCTTTATATTGCCAGTCCACATCATCAATATACGAGTTAAAATCATCTATATTCCAAAATCCTAAAAATGTTGATATAACTTTCTCATCAGGAGTTAAGAAATAGTGTCTTGGTACTCTTTTTCTTTTATATCTGTCTGGGAAAAAATCTGCATCCCTATCAAGATGTAGCAGTAAATACTTCTCTTGGAGTTTCTCAGCCACGGTCCAGTCTGTTAAGGTTTCGCTCTCAAACTTTCTGCACCATTTACATCTGTCACTTGTTATCAACATGTATACGCGCTTATTCTCTTTTTTAGCTTGTGCTAAGATTTTCACATAATCATTTGAAAAAGTCATTTCACCTATCGTTTCACCAAAGAGTGAACCTACAAACAATAAAATTAAAAATATTTTTTTCATACTATACATCCCATATATCTATCAATTTTTTAAACACTTCATACAAAAGTTCAACCTCTTTTGCAGTTGTTCGCTCATTTATCGCGTGTATGGTGTCGTTCTTTACACCAAACTCGATTACATCTATGCCAAATTGTGCTACAAAACGTGCATCGCTTGTACCACCGGCCGTTGAGTGTTTTGGTTTTACAGCTGTTACTTCTTCTATCGCTTTATCGATATTTTTCACCAGTTTAGAATCAGTGTTTGTTCTAAACGGGTAAGAACCTTGAGTTAATTTTAGCTCATAATCAAACTCTTTTAACTGCTCATCTACAAATTCACGAACTTCTTTTTGAGTTGTTATTGTAGTATTTCTAACATTAAACATCATTTTAAGCTCATTTGGAGTGACATTGGTCACTTCCATACCGCTTCTAATATCTGTTACGACAAATTTAGATGGGCTGAAAAATTCATCTCCCTCGTCTATATTTACACCAGCCATATTAGCAAGCACTCCTGCAATGTTGTGTATAGGGTTTATGGCTTTTTCAGGGTAAGCTGCATGCCCCTGTTTGCCCCTTAGTGTAACATAACCGTTTATAGAACCGCGACGACCTACCTTTATTGCATCCCCAAATTCATCCTCACATGTCGGCTCTGCAACAACTACGGCGTCTGGTAAAAGATCATTCTCTTTTAAGTACTCTAACACTTTTATTGTTCCGTATGTAGCTTCACCCTCTTCATCGCTTGTAAGTAAAAGTGACAAAGTTCCTCTAAATTTTTCTGTCTCACTTACGGCCTGGACAAATGCGCACACACCACTTTTCATATCCTGAGTACCGCGTCCGTAAAGATATCCGTCTTTTTCAACAAGCTCATAGGGATCTGTATCCCAGCTTTCACCTGCTGGGACCACATCTACATGCCCTGCAAAACAAAGATGCTCACCCTCTCCGAATTTTTTATATATAAAAAGGTTCTTAGTATCTTCAATATCTATACGTTTTGCGCTAAAACCCTCAAGATATTGTTCAATAAAGTCTAAAAGCCCACCATCATCGGGTGTTTCACTTTTAGATTCTATAAGTTTTTTAAAAAGCTCTAATATTTGCATCAATATTCCTAATTTAATTGAGCAACATTATACAGATAAATGTTTAATATGTCCTCAAACGACTATTCTATAAATTCATCAGCTTATTATATTCTTTGTAAAGAAAATATCGCTATTATATAAGTTCAAATTTTATATAGGAAAAAGATGTTCAAATCATTTATAAGTAAGTTTGTTTTTTTCTTTTGGTTTTTTTTCTTGATCGTAACGATACCAATATACTTTTTTACAAGTGAACAATTCAAAGATATTATTAAAACATCTGAAAAAGAAAAAATAACACTTACCCTAAATACTCTTAAACCTATAATATCCATACACCTTTACCTAGACCAAGAAAAGCAACTAAATGAACTTCTGAACAATATGTTTGAAAATCATGATATCAAATCTGTAAAACTTGTATCTATAGAGGGTGAACTTCTCTATCATAAAAAAAGGGATAATTTAGATGATACAAATCTCATAAACTATAAAAACACTATCTTAGATCCTATAAACCAAGCAGATATAGCTACTATCTATCTTATATACTCAAATGAGCACTTAGTTACTTTTAACAATAAAATATATTCAATACTTCTTTCAACATTTATTTTTTCACTATTGATCTTTTCAATAGTATTTTTCTATATTCGCTTTGACCTTATAGCACTTAGAAACATTGCTGAATCTTTAAAACTATACTCATCTACAAAACAGATAAAGACAATAGTTCAAGCTAGTAAAAGTCAAGAGATATCTACCATTGCGAATGTTGCGAATGAGATGTTTGTAAATATTGCCGAATATGTAAAGCAACTAAAATCTTTTAACACAGAGCTTGAAAAACGTGTAAAAGAAGAGATAGATAAACAACAAAATCAAGAAAGGATGATGATACATCAGTCCAGACAGGCTGCTATGGGTGAGATGTTAGAATCAATTGCTCACCAGTGGAGACAACCTCTAAACATTATAGGTATAGCTACTGCAAACTTAGAGACAGAATATGAACTTGGTTTGATTACTAACAAAAAGTTTCATGAAAAAATGGAACTTATATCTCTAAATATCAACTACATGTCAAGCACCATAGATGACTTTAGAGACTTTTTAAATCCAAAAAAATCTCTAAGTGATTTCAATGTTGAGAAAAGTATAAAGGATGTTTTAACTATTTTAAAAGCTCAACTTCATAACTACAATATAAGATGCTCTCTTAATGTAGATTCTAGTATTATTTACCACGGCTCTGAGAATGAGTTCAAGCAAGTTATGCTGATACTTTTAAACAACTCAAAAGATGCCATAAAACTACTTCAACAAAATAAAGATGTAGATGGCAAAATCAATATAACAATAAGCGAAGAAAACGGCTTTAGGATCGTAAAGATATGTGATAACGGAGGTGGTATAAATAAAGATATAATTGATCTAATATTTAACCCTTACTTCTCTACAAAAATAAACGCAAACGGAACAGGGATAGGTCTATATATAGCCAAAAATATTATTGAGAACAGGATGGAAGGCAATATAAGCGTACAAAATACACAAGAGGGTTGTTGCTTTAAGATATCAATAGCTCTTTAGTCCCAATCATCTAGAACAAACCCTTTAGGATCATCCTCTTGCAGCTCATTTATCTCTGGTTCTTCAACTTTTTTCTCTTTAGGTTTACTCATCTGTTCTTCATACTTGAGTGCTAATCCATTTGATGTCATAACAAATCCATCAACACGGATCTTTCCGTCATGTATCTCTTTGTGGTGCTCCCTACAAAGTGGTACTAAGTTATGTTTTGAATCTTTATGAAAATGATCTATAAAACCTGCTTGGTCTGCTAAACTTTGGTTATTAATATGGTGAACATCTTCAGCCATCGCACCACATATAACACACTTGGTCACATATAGCTCTTTGTTATACTTAGATGTTTTTTTCTTAACTAAAAGTTCTAACTCGTCAAAATCTTTAGCTAGGCGTTTACGTATCTTGTTCGCCGTATCTAAGAACTCATCATCCATATGCAGAGATTTTGCAAACTCAAGACCGTATATACTGCTCCCACTTCCGGCTTGAAGTACACGGTTAAACACAAGTGCATCTTTTTCCTCGTCATACTCCACGCTAAGATGCAGATCAACTACGTTATCCAAGCTTGTTATCTCTTTCATAGTAGATAGCTGATGCAGGTGTGTCGCAAACAAAAACAGCGAGCGTATCTTAGCGAGCTTCATAATCGCCGATGCTACTATAGATACACCTGAGAGTGTCTCGGTACCGTGACTTATCTCATCACCTAGCACTAGTGAACGAAGAGTAGCACGGTTAAATATATTTTTCATCTCTAGCATCTCAACGGCAAATGTTGATAAACCTTTTGCCAAGTTATCACGCGATACTATTCTTGTAAATAAAGAATCAAAAAGTGAGAACTTCATAACCGAAGCGGAGACAAAAAAACCGCTTTGAGCCATAAGTGTAGCAATACCTATACTTTTCATCAAAGAACTCTTACCTGAAGAGTTGATACCATATAAAAGTACACCGTTAATATTATGCCCGTCATGTACAGATACATCAAGCATTACAGTTGTAGGATGCGGTAGGTCCATATAATCACGATTCCCCATAACTATATCGTTAGGTACATATATACCGCTTCGTTCTTGAAGCTCTATCAGTGGATGGCGAAGCTGCATAAGCTGCATAAAATTATCATCATCTGCAACATCGATTATCATAGGGCGAGAGTGGTTATACTGTTGTGCAACTTTGGATGAGCTAACACCTACATCCATATCTGCTACATAAGAGATTATACGATCAAATAAAAGTGCGTAACGGCGTTCATATAAAGATTGAAGCTGAGCATATCTCTCTTTTACAAGTGTGATTATCTTACGTCTGTTCTTCATGATCTTATCTGATAGATCATCGGTAAAAGCAGAAGTTATTTTCACGTTATTTGTAAGTTTTTTTACATTAAACTCGCTGAAGTCTTCGCTCTTTTTGAACTCACTCTCTATCATCGAGTAGCGCGTTTTAGATAAAGATATATAGTATCCCTCTTTTTCTAAAAGCCCTAAACTCACAAGCTTGCTTGAGCTGGACGCATTTGCCTCACTCAACAAACCCTCGATCTTTGCCATAATATCATCAAAAGCTATAAGCATTACGGAGTTTTCTTTAACCAGTGTATCTATAGCTTCATCAACACCGCTCATCAAAAAGTTCTCATCCACGGTTGAATTTGTAAAACGGCGTGATACATCAAGATCAATACTTTTTTGAATATCACGTAAAAACTCTTCTATCTCAAACTCTGAAAACGGCGTTTTTTGTATCTTATGTTTTTTCACATAAAGCATAAGCTCTTTAACACTTAAGACTGAGTCATATATATGGTTCATCTCAAACGGATGAAGTCTGCTAAGATTTAGTCTTCTTGAGAGTCTCTCAAGGTCATATATACCACGCATGGTCTCATCTAAAAACCTTACATGTGAGCTTACCCTGTCTACAAGGTTATAACGACGTTCAAGCTCCTCTTTCTCCATAATGGGATTAAGCAGTCTCTCTTTTAATAAACGTCGCCCAATTGCCGTTGAGCTTTTATCCATCATCTTTAAAAGCGTAAACTCACGTCTGTCTTTAGATATAACGCCCATCTGTTCAAGTGCATTGTTTCCAAGATACATAAAACGACGGTTATCTATGATTTTCGGCATTGAGAGTTTTTGGACAATATGATAATCATGTTCTACTACAAAATTTATCAATATAGCCAATGACTCAGTTATCATAGGTGAACGTTCAAGGTCTAAATGCTCAATAGGTGATAAGAGAGACTGGATCTGATAAACACCTTTAAAAAGCTCATTTTGAAAGTCTATTTTTGGTCTTTCATTGTTTACGCTGTAGTGATAATGTTCAGATATCTCTAAATACTGTAGTACATGTCGCTGATCTTCTATGCCGTCTAAAAATGTGATGACTACCTCACTGGTCCTATATACATTTAAAAGATTAAACACCTCATCAAGTGCATACGATGGATCTTCACTTGTTCCATGAGTCTCATAAAGCCAAGTCTTTCCCGTAGTTACATCTATTGCCGAATAACCTACAGTGTATATATCTTTATGCTTATCAATAAGAAGTGATACTATATAGTTATCATCATTATCAACTATATGGTCAAAATTTGTACCGGGTGATACGATTTGAGAGATATAACGAGAGATCTTAGGCGGATTGCCTTTTTGTTTTACGACTATGATCGTATATTTTTGCTCACTAATTAGACGTGATAGATATCTCTCAAATGAAACGGCTGGCACACCCGCTAAAAGTGGGTTTTTTTCAGAGTTTTCAACAATACTTTTATTTTTTTTAGTCAGTTGAATATTTAACAGTTCAGCTATCTCTTTTGCTTTGCCTATTTGCAAGTCATCATTGTTAACTTCATAGACTTCAAAAAAAGTACCGATCTCCATAAAAACGACTGTATCATTTCCATATTTATTTTCAAAGTGTTCTTGCAGTTCAAAATATGTCTGAGTTAATAATTTATCTTTATCATTTAGTATTTTTTCAACTTCAGAGTGTTTCATATCGTTATTTTTCCATTTATCACATTTTATTGATATCACATCATATTTACATCGTTTAATTTTTGTTTAATTTTTAAACAATATCACATCACAACTTTGTGATATATTTTGTACATTCTTTTCATAAATATATGCGATTATAACATAAAATATTTTGCAATCGTGACAATACCTGATATAATCTAGCAATGAATTATTAACTAGGGGAGTTAAAATGCAAAAAAAACAAATATTTATTTTTTTGGCTTTTTACGGTCTATTATTATCCGCTCAAGAAAACATTGATACTAATAAAAATAAACCAGAAAAACCAATAAGCGAATATGAATATATTAAACCTATCAATATTGAACTTGCACCATTAGAAAAAATCGAAGAAGACAATGATAACGATAAAGATGGTATTTTAAATGATCTAGACCAATGTCCAAATACTAAGCTAGGTGAGGAAGTTGATAAAGTTGGATGTTTGATCAAAAAAGATTCTGATAAAGACGGTGTTCCGGATGTAGATGACAAATGTCCTAATACTCCACTTGGAACAAAGGTAGATTATCGCGGATGTGAAATAGATAGTGACGGTGATGGGATCGCCGATTCACAAGACAAATGTGTAAACACATCTAAAGACTTTGTAGTTGACGGATATGGTTGTCCTCAAACAGCAACATTGGAAGTATTCTTTAAAACAGACCGTTTTGAAGTTACCGATGACTTGATACATGATCTGCAAAACTTTGCATTATTCTTAAAAGAAAATAAAGGATATAATGTAATTATTTATGGCTATACGGATAGTAGTGGAAATGCAACAGCAAACAAGATACTTTCTCAAAAAAGAGCTAATTCAGTAAAAGAAGCACTTACTCGTTATGGAATAAACAGTGGTCGTCTTAAAGCCGTAGGTAGGGGTAAAGAGAATCCTATCGGTGATAATAAAACCAGTGTCGGTCGTGCGCAAAACCGTCGTATAGAAGTAGAGTTAATTAAGTAATTTATCAAAGGGGATAAATATGAACAAAAAAATAATTTTTATAGCTTTAAGTATCTCGTCCATACTTTTAGCTCAGGATTTAAAAACTACTCTCGTAGAAGTAATAGGTACAAATCCAACAATTCAAGAAAGACTTAAAAACTACAATGCTACAAAAGAAGATATTGAAATAGCAGAAGCTGGATACTACCCTACTTTAGATTTATCTATTGGTGTTGGTAGCGAGATGAACCAAAAAAGAACTAGATATGACGGTACTACTTCACTCGTAGATGAAGATGGACTTTCTGTTGATGACTCAACACTAACTGTTTATCAAAATTCAATAACACTTACTCAAAATATTTTTAACGGTTTTTCCACATACAATAAAGTATCTCAGCAAGAACATGCAACTAACTCTGCTGCATACAGTTATATAGAAAATGTAAATGATATAGCTTACAAACTCGTAGACAGCTATCTTCAAGTTATGAGAAACAGTGAACTTCTTGAAAATTCAAAAGCCAATGTTGATATTAATGAAGAGATATTCAAAAAAGTACAAAAACTTTATGATGCAGGCTTAACTACACTCTCAGAAGTTAATAAAATAGAATCATCATTATCTTTGGCTAGATCAAATTATGTAGTTCAAGAAAACACACTTATTGATATGGGTTATAACTTACAAAGGATCCTAGGTAGATATTTAGATGTTGAAAAGATGAACAAACCTATTTTAAATATTGCCCTACCTGCTAGTATTGAAGATGCCTCACAAATAGCTATGAAAAACAATCCTTCAGTTTTAGTAGCTGAACATAATGTAAAACAAGCACAATATGCATATAAAGATAAAAAATCTGTATACTTCCCTAAAGTAGATATAGAGATATCACAAAATATGAATAAAAACTTAGCAGGTGTTATAGGTGACGATAACAGACTACGTGCTATGGCTTACCTAAAATACAATCTTTTTAACGGCTTTTCTGACAAAGCAAATATTCAAAAAAGTATCTCTAGGGTACATCAAGAAGTTGAGAGTAAAAATGATCTAAGAAGACAAGTCCTAGAAGGTTTAAATCTATCATGGGCTGCTAATGAAAAACTTGGTGATAAACTCGAACACCTAAACGAGTATAAGAAATTTGCTCTAAAGACACTGACTCTGTACTCTAAAGAGTATGACTTAGGTCGTCGTTCACTTCTTGATCTGCTTTCAGCTCAAAATGATTATATAGCTGCGAAACAACAGATAATAGATACAGAATATTCAATGTTGTTCGCAAAATATAGAATACTAGACGCTATGGGTACACTGGTACAAACAGTACTTGGTGATAATAAGTTTATATATTCAAATGTCGGTGTAAACACAACAGCACCTGAAAATTTAGATTCATTACCTATAAGATTCGATAGAGACTTAGATCTAATTGTCGATGAACTTGATATTTGTAACAACTCCCTTAAAACTGAGATGAGAGGCATATACGGTTGTAAGTCTATTTTTGAAGATACAGAAAAAATAGATAGATATACAGGTTTCATTTTTGATGATGGAGACGAAGCAGCTATACTTACCCAAGAGGCTGAGCTTAGACTTGACGGTTTAATAAAACAACTAACCCCATACGGATTTAAATATTTAAAATTCGATATCTTAGGAAATGTTGATGATGACGATATGAGTGAGTTCACTAAAGAAGAGTTGTCAAAACAAAGAGCTATCTATGTGAGAGACAGACTTATTAAAGCCGGTGCACTCGATGAAAACATAAAACTACATTCAAACTCTGACAAAGCACCGATGTACAGTGATGAAAGCAGCGATTCTATAGAGAAAAACAACCGTGTAGATATTGTTGTAAAAAAACTAACTAAGTAAGGGAAAAGAATGCTAATAGCAGAAGTAGACAATTTAAAAATGGACTCCCTTTTAGATTGTCTGGTCTTATTTACAAAGCTTTACCATAAACCTTTTTCAGCTGAAGCACTCTCGGCTGGACTACCTACAAAGGTAGGAGAAGAAACACCTGAACTATTCTCAATCAATAATGCCAAGGGACTTTTTTCACGTGCAGCTGAGAGAGCCGGTCTTAAATCATCTCTAATTCATCGTCCTTTATCACATATATCACAGTTACAACTTCCTATGATCATTTTGTTGTCAAATCAAAGTGCATGTATATTAGAAAAATTTAGCGATGACAGACGTAAGGCAAAGATCATTATGCCTAGTGAGAGTGCTCTTGAACAATGGGTAGATATGGATGTACTTGAAAGTGAGTATATCGGTTTTGGCTTTATGATAAAAAAAGCATACGAATATTCAGATGACAACTCTCGTACACTACATCTTAATGAAAAACATTGGTTTTGGAGTACAATAAAACTCTCTATGCCAATATATAAAGATGTAATATATGCATCTTTGCTTATAAATATTTTTGTACTAGCATCACCTCTTTTTACAATGAATGTATACGATAGGGTAGTACCAAACAATGCTATAGAGACCTTATGGGTTTTTGCTATCGGTGTGAGTATAGTATATGTGATCGATACATTTTTAAAGTTCACCCGTACTTTCTTGCTTGAGAGTGCTGCTAAAAAAAGTGATGTGATCATGTCCTCTATCATATTTGAAAAAGTGCTAGACTTAAAAATGGCACACCACCCTGCTTCTGTAGGTTCTTTCTCATCTAACTTAAAAGATTTTGATTCGATCAGAAGTTTTTTAACAAACGCAACAATGACGGCTATCATAGATATGCCTTTTACTATCATCTTTTTACTTGTTATCTGGTACATAGGCGGAAGCATTGTAATAATTCCTATCATAGCTATGGCTTTGATCTTGCTATATGCATTTTTTATAAAAGACCCCCTAAAAAAGAGTATAGAGAGTACTCACGAAGCCAGTGCAAAAAAGAACTCTATTTTAATTGAAACACTAAACAATATAGAAACACTAAAGACCTTAGGTACACTAAATCAGACTCAATATAAATGGGAAGAATCAACAGGTGAAATTGCAAATAAAAGCTTAAACTCACGTTTACTATCTGCTTCTATCCCTACGATCACTCAACTTCTTATTCAATTAAATACGGTCATGATTATTATATACGGTGTATATCTTATAGATGCTTTTGAACTTTCTATGGGTGGACTTATAGCTATCGTAATATTGACTTCACGTACACTCTCACCTATGGGTAAGGTAGCATCTATTTTAACAAACTATGAAGACACTAAAACATCTTATGAAACCTTAAATGAAATTCTCTCAAAACCGGCTGAGCGTCCTAGTGGTAAAAAGTTTGTTGAGAGTCCTGAGTTTAGTGGACATATAGAGTTTGTTGATGTTACTTTTTCTTACCCAAATACTGAGATACCTGCACTTAAAAATGTATCTTTTGAGATTCAACCAGGAGAACATGTAGCGATAATCGGTAGAATTGGTAGCGGAAAAAGTACTGTACAAAAACTTTTACTTGGATTATACGAACCAGATTCTGGACAAATTTTGGTTGATGGAATCGATATTAAGCAGATCGATCCAGCTGATCTTAGAAAAAATATGGGTTACGTTTCACAAGATGTCTTGCTATTTCGCGGTACAGTAAAAGATAACATTATTTTTAGAGCTTCACATGCCAGTGATTCATCTATGGTCAAAGCTGCAAATATAAGTGGAACTTCCGAGTTTATTAAAAAACATCCAAAAGGATATGAGATGCCAATTGGTGAACGTGGACAAGGTCTCTCAGGAGGTCAAAGACAGAGTATCGGTATTGCTCGTGCCTTTTTACTCGAAGCTCCTATCATGCTTATGGATGAGCCTACAAATGCTATGGATCAAATTACGGAATCTAAACTCTTGGAAAATATAAAGAGTAATCTTAAAGATACTACATCTATCTTGGTAACTCAAAAGATGGCTTTACTACAAATTGTGGATAGAGTGATTATTTTAAATGAGGGAAAAGTATTTATTGACGACAAAAAAGAAAAAGCATTAGAAAAACTAAAATCTGGAGGAAAAAATTGAAAAACAATAAATTTTTCCAGAAGATCCATTCTGAAGTAACTCAAAAATTTTCTGAGGTCTGCCATATATATAAAATATTGACAGACAAATCAGATACTAATTACACTAAAAACGATATAGAGTATACTAACAAAGATTATGAGTTCATGCAAAGTCTTAGCTCTGCAATACTTGAACAAACTCCACACAGGGTAAGTCGTGTACTAAAGATCTGGGTTGTTACTATTATACTTTTTATGCTTTGGGCCTCACTAGCTGAGATAGACGAGATCACACGTGGAGACGGTGATGTAGTACCATATGGACAAAATCAAAAGATTCAAAACCTAGAAGGTGGGATAGTTGAGAGGATCTTTGTTCATGAAGGACAAATGATAAGTAAAGGTGATAAGATCCTAAAGATCAACAATGCCGACTCTATATCAAAGTCTGAAACAAATAAACTAAAATATGAAGAACTACTGGCTAAAAAATACCTGCTCGAAGCTCAATCGAACCAAACAGAGTTTATATTTGAACCTACAGAGAATCCAAAACTAAATGAACAATTAGAACTTGCTAAAAACCTTTATGAATCAAATAAAATAGAATTTTTAGCAAAAGATAATACACTTGTACAGAAAATCGAACAAAACAAACAAGAGTACAGAGAAGCTAAAGCAAAAGTTATGTCATTAAAAAAATCTCTTGAATTTGTTGAAGAAGAAGTAGCTATGACTGAACCTATGGTTCGTGAGGGTATTAAAAGTAGAGTTGACTTTCTAAAATTAAAACGTGAAGCAAACGGTATTGAAAATGATATTGAAGCGGCTGAACTTTCACTTCCTAGACTTCAATCAGTTATAGATGAATCTAGGCAAAAAAGGATAGAAAACCAACAACTTTTTATCAACACTGCTAAGAAGGAGTTAAACGAAGTAAGTGCTGAACTATCAAGACTAGAGACTCAACAAGTAGCATTGAGTGATGAAGTTGATAGGACTGTAGTTACTTCACCTGTTGACGGAATTGTTCAAAAACTATATGTAAACACTATCGGCGGTGTGATAAAACCTGGAGCTGACTTGGTTGAGATAGTTCCAACTAATGAAAAGCTTTACTTAGAGGTTAAAATAAAACCTAGTGACATAGCTTTTTTACATCCTGGTGCAGAAGCAAAAGTAAAAGTGTCAGCTTATGACTTTGCGATTCACGGCGGGCTTAAAGGAAAGATCGTAAATATATCTCCGGATACTATAACAGACAAAGAGGATAATACATTTTATCTTATAAATATAGAGACGGAGAAGAACTACCTTGGAAGTAAAGAGAAACCTCTTAAGATCATTCCTGGTATGACGGTAAATGTAGATATCATAACTGGTCAAAAAACAGTTATGCAATATATTTTAAAACCTATCTTAAAATCAAAACAATACGTTTTCTCTGAGAGGTAAAAAAATGAAAATTATTCTTTTTAGTACTGACACTTTAGTAGCTGATGAATGGGTCGATAAATATAATTTGAACAACACTACTTTATGCTATGACCTTGAATCTTTAAATATTGAGACTTCTAAGAACTCTGATTCGATATTAGTTTGTGATTATGACTCTGTTGCACATTATTTAAATATCTTAATATCTTCAAAATCACTTCCTCGCCATACCATAGTTCTTGAAAGATCTCCTGCTATAGCTACAGGTAAGATACTTATAAAAAACGGTATTAAAGCTTACGGAAACTCAAGGATGTTGCCACAGCACTTTAAACAAATCCTAGAAACTGTTTCACAAAATGATGTATGGACCTACCCTGAGCTTACAGCTTCACTTATAAAATCTACAAAAAAAGCCTCTTTAAATAAAGATGCACAGGAGATTATAAATTCTAGACTGACAGATAAAGAGAAAGATGTGATATTTTTAGTACTTGATGGTTTTACAAATGACGCAATAGCTAAGGAATTAAACATAACTACTAGGACAGTAAAAGCTCATATGAGTTCTATATTTTCCAAGCTACATGTAAACGATAGAATCTCATTAATATTACTATTAAAATAGATGAATAAGAATATAAATACCTTATTAGAGTCTATAAGGGATTCTTTTCTTATCGATACAGTTTTAGATGTAGAAAGTTTAGAACTACCTTTTGAATACGATAAAAATTTTACTCAAGTTTATATAAGCCTTTTTCAAGAGGGTAATCAATCTATACGTTGGGGCTCTAAAAAAGAAAATCTAAGCCAAACTCTTAATAGAATAATTTCAAAACTAAAACTCAAAACACAAATAAATAACTTTGATCTAAAAACTTGTAATATACTTTTTGAAATAGTCACAAAAGAATACCCTTGTAAAATAAGAAACCTAACAACCATGACAATGGGCTCTCCAAACAGATTTGAGCCAGGTGTGAACGGTCTAAAATATATTTATGCTGATGAAAGTAGATATTTTATGCCTACAGAAGGTTATACAAAATCTATTATGAGTGTAAAACAACTATTGAATCATCTCTCAAAAAAATGTGGCATATCCAAAAAAACAGATAAGATAAGTGAGCGTGTAGACCTAATGCGCCAAGAGGATATAGAATATACGTTTATAGAGTCTCAAGCATATCTATCTAACTCTAAAAAGGTCTACATGTTAGATAGAGGATACACTACTCCGATTGAATTTAGTAAAGAGATAATCTTAGATAAAACCTTAAAAAGCATAGACTGGCTAATTGAAAATATGAATGAAGACGGTAGTTTTTTATACTACTATGATCCTTACAAAGACACTATTATAGATGACATGCACCCAAATATGCTTGATCCTCTATATAACAATATTTTACGTCACAGTGGTGGGACGATCTCTTTACTTAGAGGCTATGAACTGACAGATCAAAAGCTATATTTAGATAAAGCTAAAGACTCTTTGGACTTTTTAATATCAACATTTAGAGAACACAAATATAATAATCAATATGCCTGCTATCCTTTTTTCAACAAAAAATCTAAGCTCGGCGGTGCAGGTATTGGACTTGTTGCACTTATGCACTACTATATCCATACTCAAAGTCAAGATTATAGAAAAGAGATGGATGGTTTAGTAAGGCATATACTAAGCCGTATAGATAAAGACGGAGAGATGATTGGATATTATATTCATCCAAAGTTTAATAATGGCAATGCTCTCACTAAAGTAAGTGATGAGGATAAAAAAGAGTTGTTTTCATTTTACTATCCAGGTGAAGCTCTTTTAGGTTTAGCATTGTATTATCTACATGTAGAAGATATTGATAAAGAATTAAAAGAAGATATACGAACAAAATCAGAGATGGCATTAGACTTTTTAGTAGATACGAGACCTGTAAAATATGACTACATGTTTGATGCTCTGCCGGCTGATGCTTGGCTAATGCAAGCTATTGAAGAGTGGGTAAAAGTTGAAGGACTAGATAAACGAAGCTATATTGATTTTGTATTTAACGATACAAATACGATGTTTGAGCACATGTATACAGATACAAACACACTTGAGACAAACAAAGACTACATAGGTGGTTTTTTCTACAACTATGGTGACCATGTATACCATGATGCATCTAGGTGTGAAGGTATTGTAAGTGCATACTACTTGGCCAAATATTTAAAAGAAGAAGAAAAAGCAAAATGGATCATGGAGAATATGACACTGAGTGCAAAAGGTCTTATGAAAACTTTTCATGATGAAGTATCTACATATCCACATGTAGAGCCTAAAAAAGCACTACATAGTTTTAGGTTTAAACTAACCCGTCAATGGGTACGTGTTGACTCTGTTCAGCACGCAGCTTGTTTTTTTTCAAGACTATATAAAGTAATATGAGACATATACTAACTATTCTTTTACTAGTAAATCTTCTTTATGCAGATTGGAGATCTGAGAGAGAAAGTTTAGAAAATGTATCTATAAATGAACCTTTTAGAATATTCTACTCTTTATCAAATAAACATAAAGTGTTAGATCAAAAAGCTATAAAAAATATTGAAGATCAATTAACTCTTGGCTATGAACTTCTAATAAAAAAAAGAAATTTACAAGAACCCTTAAAAAATAAAAACTACCATAATAAAGCATACTTTATAGATGTACACATATTAAACTTAAAACATAACGGTCTAGCGGGTGACGCGATCATTAAATACAACTATAAAGCCATTGAGAATAGTTCTTACTCTATTAGCATGTCACTATCTAACAAACTATCAAAAACAAATTTAACACCATTACATGAGCTTGTTCATATTTATCAAAATGCTTATACAAAAATTAAGAATAGATGGGTTACGGAGGGAATAGCTCGTTTACTTGAAGAGCTTATTAGAGATAGAAAGATCAGCAGTATTAAACTCCCATCTAACAAAGCAGAACTCAAACATGTAGTGTCTAAAACTTATGATAATGCTAAGTTTTTTAAACGTTTTGAAGAGTTATGTAAAAAAGATATATTTATAAAAAGTTTTTTTGAAGAGTTATCTGCTCAAGATAATATAATAGCAAAAAAATACCACTATGATAAAGAAGATTGGAAAGAGAAAGAGCAAAAAAGTTCTAAGAACAATCCTTTTATTTTTCAAGCATTACAAAATACTATCAAAAGAACATGTCCAGATAATAACAATGAGATTAATACTTTTTATACACTACTAAAAAACTAATTATTCAAAAATATACTCTATATCATCAAAGCCTTCTTTTAACATTGGAAACCTAAACTTCATCATATTTTTAATTAATAATGTTTTCCCTATTGTTTTATTTTCACTTTTAGTTCTTTTTTTGTCACAGTTCAATATATAGTTATATGACTTTAAAAACAATACTCCGTATATATTATGGGTATCTTTATATCTAGTAATAATTTTTTGTCGTACTTCAAATCTTAGATTTAGATTATCAACTATCACATCTTCTGAAGTTGCATAGCTATTTTTTAATCTACTCTCATACAACTCATCTACTTCCTTTGATATATTTTCATTTTTATCCTGTAATTCATATGCTTCATCATGACTCTTCTTAGCATATTTTTTTCCTATAGTATCGATACAGTAATCTCTACTTATGAGAAATGCATCCTTATGATTCTCTTCTATCCATCTACTTTTTCCAGAACAAGGTAATCCTATCAATATGTAAAGATTTTTTTTGTCTTTATCCACTTTCTTTTTGTGTGTAAGTTTTAAACTTGAGGCTTCTTTTTCATAAAATTGTATTTTAGAAAGGTCATAGTATTTACTTTTACTACTGTCAATAATACGTCCAAAAAGATCGCATTTGACATAAGAAAACAAATATTTTACTAGTTCTTCATTGTACTCATACTTTTTAACAAACTTATCAAATGAAGTTTCATCATATTTTACAAAGTCAATAACATTGTATTGATTCATAATAATTTTAAGAATATCTACTTTTTCATTTTCTGATAGATCAAGTTTATTTAAAATATCTAAAGAGACAAAACAAGATACACCCTCAAAATCACCAAAAGATACAGAACCTTTAGAATCAATATAACGTGTAAATATTCTTCCGATATCATGTAAGAATAAAGCAATTAAAACTGTTTTTGAGACACCAAAGTTTAAACCTTTGGAATAAGAAAGCATAGTATGAGACCATACATCACCTTCTAGATGATGTAGGTTAATGTTATTATTACTATGATAACTACATGCTCTCATTTGAGTCACGTAGTCAGGATAGTTTTGGATAAACCATTTTATCATAAAAATATCCTTACATGTAGCCTGCTAAAATAGCAGGCAGATTGTTGTTAACACATATCTGGATCAATGTCTTGATTACCCATTAGATCATCAAGACCGTCACCTCTTCCGTGTTCATTGTTATAATTGTCATCATTTCTACCAGCATCTCCCGGTTCAAAGTCACCTAGTTCCCATTTACCTTTACCTTTACCTTGAGAATCTTCGTCTTTATCACTATCTTTATCAGAAGCAGCTTCTAACATATCAGCAAGCTCTTTATCATCTGAAGAAGACTCTTCTAAAACATTTGGCATCTCAACAGGTTTATCATCTTGAGCTTCTTCTGCATTATCCATTGCTGAAGCTACACCATCAAATACGCCGCTTGCGAATGCGAAAGTTTCACCTTCAACTAAAGCACTTAGATCTTGTGCATTTTCTGCATTGTTGTTATCTTCAGAGTTTCCTGGTGCATCTTGGTCACCATTTCCAAAACCATTATTAGCATTTGAACCATTACCTTGTCTATCTTCTGATTCTTCTGAACCGTCTTTCGATTCATCTTTCGAACCGTCTTTCGATCCATCTCTACTTCCGTCTTTCGATCCGTCTTTCGATCCATCTTTTGAACCATCTTTACTTCCGTCTTTCGATCCATCTTTTGAACCGTCTTTACTTCCGTCTTTCGATCCATCTTTTGAACCATCTTTACTTCCGTCTTTCGATCCATCTTTTGAACCATCTTTACTTCCGTCTTTCGATCCATCTTTTGAACCGTCTCTATGTCCATGCCCATGACCGTGACCATGTCCACCGTGACCTTTTCCTCTGTCATCATCGTCAGAATCCGTATCTGTATCTGAATCAGTATCGCTGTCTGCATCCGTATCTGTGTCAGTGTCCGAATCTGTGTCAGTGTCAGTGTCAGAATCCGTATCAGTATCGCTGTCAGTGTCCGTATCAGTGTCGCTGTCCGAATCTGTGTCTGAATCAGTATCAGTATCAGTATCAGTATCTGTATCTGTGTCAGTATCTGTATCTGTGTCTGTGTCGCTGTCCGCATCTGTGTCAGTGTCTGTGTCTGTATCAGTATCGCTGTCAGTGTCTGAATCCGTATCTGTATCAGTGTCTGAATCTGTATCTGTGTCACTGTCCGTATCTGTGTCTGTGTCAGTGTCAGAATCTGTATCTGTGTCAGTGTCTGTGTCAGAATCTGTGTCTGTGTCTGAATCCGCATCCGTATCTGTGTCAGTGTCAGTATCTGTATCTGTGTCTGTGTCGCTGTCCGCATCTGTGTCAGTGTCTGTGTCTGTATCAGTATCGCTGTCAGTGTCTGAATCCGCATCCGTATCTGTGTCAGTGTCAGTATCTGTATCTGTGTCGCTGTCCGCATCTGTGTCAGTGTCAGTATCTGTATCTGTGTCTGTGTCGCTGTCCGCATCTGTGTCAGTGTCTGTGTCTGTATCAGTATCGCTGTCAGTGTCTGAATCCGTATCTGTATCAGTGTCTGTGTCTGTATCAGTATCGCTGTCAGTGTCTGAATCCGCATCCGTATCTGTGTCAGTGTCAGTATCTGTATCTGTGTCTGTGTCGCTGTCCGCATCTGTGTCAGTGTCTGT
>Ga0193955_1000589_pt1 | contig 19451 bp, 16 predicted proteins | sample BB_6_MG_FD_140343 | JGI IMG/M metagenome (GOLD analysis project Ga0193955, IMG submission 140343) | Microbial mat bacterial communities from the Broadkill River, Lewes, Delaware, United States - BB_6_MG | ecosystem: Environmental > Aquatic > Freshwater > River > Microbial mats | place: USA... | reverse complement strand
TTAAGTCTTTCCAAAATCCTTCCTTTTGTACATCCCACATTAAAAAGCGGAGGATTCGTTATTGCACTCATCCGAGTAGAATTGGAAGTAGATAAGCAATACGTATCTAAAACAGGAGTAGTAAAAAAGAAGAAACTCTTTCCACAAACTATCGAGGAGGTAAAAGCAGTTGGAATTACAAATAATCTTGTATACCAAGGCCATATTACCTCACCAATTATTGGGGAAAGTGGAAACCAAGAATTCTTAATGTATTTCTTGAAAAATTAATTCGTTCAACTTTCTATATTTTTCTTGTTTAGAATTATTCAAAATAAGGGGATTTAGTATCTTTGTACCAATGACGACACAAGAAGACATACAAATTTTTGATATCGCTCGAATTCGAAGTGAATTCCCTACACTAGCAAGAGAAGTTTATGGCAAACCATTGATTTATCTTGATAATGGTGCGACCTCTCAAAAACCACAAGTAGTAATTGATGTAATTGAACATTATTACACTTATGACAATTCGAATATTCATAGAGGAGTTCATCACTTAAGTCAAGTTGCGACACAACAATATGAGGATGCGCGTGTCACGATTCAGAAATACATCAATGCACCCACATCTGACCAGGTTTTATTTACAACAGGAACAACAGGCGGGATAAATTTAATCGCTTATTCTTTTGGTGAATTACTATCAAAAGGAGATGAAATTATCATTTCCGCTATGGAGCATCACTCAAACATTGTTCCTTGGCAAATGCTTTGCGAGCGAAAGGGATGTAAATTAAATATCATTCCAATCAATGAACGCGGAGAATTGATTATGTCTGAATTTGACAAGATGTTGAATGATCGAACAAAGCTTGTATCTGTAACACATATTTCCAATACACTTGGGACAATTAACCCGATCAAAGAAATAATTGACTCTGCGCATAAAGTAGGGGCAAAAGTTTTAATTGACGGAGCACAAAGTGTTCAACACATGCCTGTCGACGTACAAGCATTGGATTGTGATTTCTATGTGTTTTCAGGTCACAAAGTTTTTGGTCCTACTGGAGTTGGAATTCTTTACGGAAAAACAGAGGTGTTAAATAGTATGCCTCCATACCAAGGTGGTGGAGACATGATTGATCGAGTTACTTTCGAAAAAACCACATACAATGTTCTACCACATAAATTTGAGGCTGGAACTCCAAATATCTCTGGTGGTATTGCACTTGGTGCGGCAATTCAGTATTTAGCACAACAAGACTTAGATGCCATTCAAGCTTATGAGCACGAGTTAGGTGTTTATGCTACGGAAGAATTGAGTAAAATTGATGGAATGCGACTAGTAGGTACAGCTCAGGAAAAAACAAGCGTAGTCTCTTTCGTTGTAGATGGCTTGCACCCATTTGATATTGGGACACTGTTAGACAAACAAGGTATCGCTGTTAGGACGGGACACCATTGTACACAACCGCTTATGGATTTCTTTAAGATTCCAGGAACGGTGCGAGCATCGTTTGCGTTTTACAATACCAAAGAAGAAATAGACATTTTTATAAAAGCATTGAATCGAAGTATTAACATGCTACGTTAACGAGAACATCATGACTTTAGACGAGAAACAACAAGAGATAATTGATGAATTTGAAATCTACGATGATTGGATGGATAAATACGAATACATCATCGAGCTGGGAAAAGAACTCCCATTAATTTCCGAAGATAAAAAAACGGAAGATCGATTGATTGAAGGTTGTCAATCGCGCGTTTGGTTAGATACCGAGTTTGTAGATGGTAAAATGTCATTCAGTGCAGATTCTGATGCTATCATCACAAAAGGGATTATTGGTTTATTGATTCGTGTTTTAAATCATGAGGATGCGAAAACAATTGCTACTGCAGATTTACGATTCATTAAAGAAATCGGATTACAAGAGCACCTATCTCCAACTCGTGCAAACGGATTAGCGAGTATGGTGCAAAAAATGAAAATGAGTGCTCTAAGAGCAATCGCAGGATAAGAGTTATGAGTGAAGAAATGGTAAAATTAGAGAATAAGGTCATCGAAATCCTTAAAACGATTTACGATCCAGAAATACCTGTGGATGTTTTTGAATTGGGCCTTATTTATGAAGTGAAAATTGACTTGGAAAAGAATGTTGAAATACAAATGACATTAACTTCTCCAAACTGCCCTGTTGCAGAATCAATGCCGAAAGAAATCGAAGATAAAATTGCAGACTATCCTGCATTTAATTCATGTAAAGTGAACATCGTTTTTGATCCACCATGGGACAAAGACATGATGAGCGAAGAAGCAATGTTAGAGCTCGGATTTTTATAAATTCGTAGATTCGTCTAAATTCAATATTAAAATTACTGTTATGAGAAGAGTTGTAGTTACTGGGATAGGTGCGCTTACTCCGATTGGAAATAACCTAGAAGATTATTGGAAGAATATTCAAGCTGGCGTTAGTGGCGCTGGCCCTATCACAAAATTTGATGCCAGTAAGCATAAAGCGCAATTCGCATGCGAACTGAAGGGGTATGACCCAAAAGATCATTTTGACGTGAAAGAAATAAGAAAGTATGATCCGTTTTCACAATATGCACTTGTGGCTGTTGATCAAGCGTTAAAGCACGGAAACATCGATTTAGACAACTTAAATAAAAACAGAATCGGAGTCATTTGGGGATCAGGAAACGGAGGAATTCAAACATTCCAAGATCAAATGAAGGAATACACTGAAGGCGATGGAACACCACGCTTCTCTCCTTTTTTCATTCCTAGAATTCTCGTTGATATTGCCTCAGGAATCATCTCAATTAAATACGGATTAAGAGGCGTGAATTTCTGCCCTGTATCTGCGTGTGCCACATCTAACACAGCAATGATTGAAGCATTTAATCACATCAAATGGGATAAAGCTGACATGGTTATTACTGGTGGTTCTGAAGCCGCAATTACAGAATCTGCCATTGGAGGGTTTCAGTCGGCAAAGGCATTATCTACTCGAAACGACGACCCAAAAACAGCATCAAGACCGTTTGATGTGACGCGCGATGGATTCGTTATGGGAGAAGGTGCTGGAGCGCTGATCCTTGAAGAATATGAACACGCTAAAAAACGTGGTGCTACGATTTTTGGTGAAGTTGTTGGTGGAGGTCAAGCCGCTGACGCCTATCACTTAACAGGCACACACCCTGAAGGTGAAGGAGCTGTTTTAGGAATGGAAGAAGCAATGCGCGAAGCAGGCATAACAGCAGCTGACATCGATTATATTAATATGCACGCGACATCCACACCACAAGGAGATAGCAGTGAGCTTATCGCTGTCGAACGAGTATTTGGTAAACGCCAATCCCTTGCAATTTCGGCAACAAAATCGATGACAGGACATTTACTCGGAGCAGCTGGAGCAATTGAAGGAATTGCAAGTTTGATGGCTCTAAAAGATAGTGTAGTCCCTCCAACAATTAACACAAAGGAGGTTGAACCAGCATTTAAAGATCATTATGACTTCCCGTTAGGAAAAGGACACAAGAAAGAAATGACTTATGCTATGAGCAACACATTTGGATTTGGAGGACATATTGCCTCTATTATCTTCAAGAAATACAAGTAGGACATTTATTAATTAAAAAGCCACTCGATGAGTGGCTTTTTTTATCTCCTTTGTTGAGGACGCTGTTGTTGCTGTCGTTGTTGAGGAATTTCTTCTTTTGATAGAAACCCATCTCCATTAACATCGAGTTTATCAAAATCATTAATCAAAGGACCTTTCACCTCAGATTTACTTAACTTACCATCTCCATTCGCATCGAGTTCTGAGATTGGATCAGAACCACCACCTCGTTGCCCACCACCTGATGGCCTACCACTCTGTGAGTTTAATTGAGGACGCATACCCTTTTCTAGAACCTCCATTTTTATTTCAAATTGTTTAGCTACAGAACCAGCCAAATACCTTGGCAAAGAGGGATATTCATCTGTAATCACGTAATAATACGTACCTTCAGGGAACTCCGGAGTAACACCATATCGACCATTTGCCTTATCCAAATCTCCGCTCCCCTCAACAAACTGATAATCGCGTATGAACGTGCCATCATATTTACCATTCGGAGCAGAAACGCCGTCACCTCCCCGATCTCCCACTTTCAGAGAATAGCTTGGGATTAGTTCAACAAGAGCACTTTTTGAATTCATAGGATCTTCGTAACCATATTTGTAATACATGGGGAAGCCATCCGCTGCCCAGCCTACTAAAAACATCGATTCTCCAGTTGTATTCATTATTCCTTGAGGAATTCCCCGATATTGATATTCTCCATTCTCTGTTACATCACCACTATTACAATCAATTCCTGGTCTCTTATTTATCCCCAAGGCATCCTTCGCCCAAAAAAAATTCAATTCTCCGGTCTTTGTATTTCTAAAAGCATCCAAAGAAGCAGGATTCAATTTAACACCATTAATCGCAACTCCCAAGACAACAGTAGGTTTACCTGTTCCAAATTCGTACCCTGAAAGGATGTGTTTAAATTTGGATTCTTTTTGAGGATTCAAGGGTAATTTATAAACGAACTCTTGCTCCTCTATCACTTTCTCTTTACCACCTTTTAAAAAGACACCAACTTCATGCTCAGGAATTGCATTTGTTGTAATAATTCGTTTTGCTCCCTTAACCAAATACGTAACCTCATTATCACTATACAGTGTTTCTGAACAAGGTAATACTTCTGTCCCTACACTTCCTTCGAACTTTCTAGGTACATCTCCTGGTTGCGCAAAAGAAACACACCCAACAAACAACATTAAAAATATCCCAAAAACATTTTTCATTATTCACTTTTATTGATTCGTTATATTTAGTTTCTTATTCTATTGAAAACTTGTGAACAGAGTAAGATTCATTAGGTTTACATTAAAATGATCTTCAAAAAAATGAAGCAAACAACAGAAAATGTCTTAATGGTTAAACCTGCGAATTTTCGAAGTAATGAAGAAACGCTAGCAAATAACTATTATCAAAAACGAGACACTCCTTTTCAATCTATGGAGTCCTCTGCCATACTTGAATTCACCAATTTTGTAGCAAAGCTTCGAGAACATGGTATTCACGTGCTTGTTTGTGAACAAGAAGATGGAATAGACACTCCAGATGCACACTTTCCTAACAATTGGATTTCATTTCATCAAAACGGAAATATCATTGTTTACCCCATGTTCGCTGAAAACAGACGGAAAGAGCGCAGAAAAAGTATCATTAACACTATTATCAATACAGGTTTCAGCTCAACAAAAACTATTGATTATAGCTTTTATGAGAGCACCAATCAATTTTTAGAAGGCACAGGCAGTCTTGTTCTAGACCGTACGAATCGGATTGCCTATGCGGCAATTTCCGATAGAACTGATATCACCTTGTTTGAGCTATTCTGCCAAGAACACAACTTTAAATCAGTTCCATTTCAAGCAAATCAAACCGTAAGTGACAAACGTGTACCAATTTATCACACCAATGTAATGATGTGCGTAGCAGAAACGTTTGCTGTAATCTGCCTGGATTCCATTGATAATCATGAGGAACGAAAAACGGTGATTCATTCACTAGAACAATCAGGTAAAAAAATCATTACTATCACTGAGAAGCAAGTGGAGTCATTTGCAGGAAACATGCTTCAATTGCGAAATCAGAAAGGTCAAAGATTTCTGGTTATGAGCACTCAAGCCTTTCAATCATTGAACAAATCACAACTGAATGCAATCGAGAATGAATGTGAAATTATACACAGCCCAATTAACACAATTGAAACATACGGAGGAGGTAGTGCACGATGCATGATAGCTGAAATATTTCTTCCAAAAACCAATTAAATGAGAGCACCAATAGAAACGAAACGCCTTGTTCTGCGTGAAATCCTTTTATCAGATGTAGATGATTTATTTGAACTTGACAGCGATCCAGAAGTAATGAAATACATTGGAATACCTCCGGTCAAGGACATGTCAGAAACACGAAAAATAATCGGTATGCTACGGAAGCAATATGAAGAAAATGGGATTGGTCGTTGGGCAGTAGAGTTAAAAACTACTGGAGAAGTGATTGGCTGGTGTGGTTTAAAATTACACGATGAAGAAATCGATGGCAATAAAAACTTCTACGAACTCGGTTATCGTTTTAAGCCGAAACATTGGGGAAAAGGATATGCAACAGAATCTTCAGAAGCTTGGTTAAACTATGCTTTCAATAAATTATTTATAAAAAAGATCTTTGCAGCAACAGACCCTCGGCATAAAATATCCAGAAAAGTACTCGAAAAATTAAATTTTCAATTTGTAAAGCAGCTTGAATACTACGGTGAAATAGTAGATTGGTTCATTTGTAAAAAACCATAGGCAACTTTAGGAAGATCTTTTTCGTCTTTAGGTTGAACTTGAAAAATTCAAGTAAAAACCACATATTATGAAGTCAACCCTACTACTAATTGCAACATTATTGTTGTCCAATTTATCAAACGCCCAAGTTCAATGTACTGGGCAATCCAATCAACTTATTTTAAGCACCGGATATAACCCTGTGAGCTCTAGTTTACTTGGTGATTACGACTTAGACCCGATGTGGAGACTAGTTCAAGCACCAGCTGACCCCGTTGGATGGACTTCGAATATTGGTGGGCCAGCAATTGTAATTCCTCTTACAACTTCATGGTTTTATGCAGGAGCGCAGTCGAGATACTTAAATGCCTACCCAACAAATCAAGCATTAACAGACAACTGGAATCTAACGACTACGCCGTATGTTTTTGAACGCGAATTTTGTATCTGTATTACCGATCCAAATCAACCTACCATGGATGTTACATTTGACCTGTCATTAAATGCAGACAACTGGGCGGAACTAGAAATGGTTGATGAGTTTGGAAATGTAACACCACTCGTTGCGCAACCCTATGTTTATTCAACATCGAACTTTCAAAACTCACCGGCACAAGCGAACATCACAATGCCTTTGGCCACAGGAGTTTATACCTTGAGATTATCTCACCGTAATAAGCTCGTGGTAATGGGGGTCAATTTAGATGCTAAAATATACAGCGCTGCATTACTCTCAGATAACGAATGTATCCGAACGTGTTCTATTGCTGGTTTTGCCCATGAAGACACAAATCAAGATGGAACGTTGCAAGATTCTGAACCTGGAATAGCCGGAAGAACAATGTCTTTGTATGATGATAATAATGCATTGGTTGGGACAACGACCACAGATCATTCCGGATACTATTTCTTCATGGATTTAGATCCAGGGACATATACTGTAGAAGCTGAGACCATTCCAAACTGGACATATATCACACCTCCAAATGGCACATATACTGTTAGTGCGGACACAAATGTTATTGGAATGGCGAGTTTCTTAGCAGTAAATGCAGAAAATTCTATCAATGAAAATGAATTGAACGCATTTAACATTTCACCAAACCCAAACAATGGAACTTTCAACATTGCTTTCACAAACATGTCTGGAGACCAAAAAGAAATTGAAATTTTCAATCAAGTGGGACAGCTTATTTTTACTACAAAATCATCAGAAGACCATTTGACAATCAATTTAGATACAATTAATTCTGGAGTTTATTTTGTTCAAGTAAAATCGAATGAAACTTTTTCCTTCAAACGTTTTATAGTTAAATAGTTTAATCAACTTAAAGTGGAAGGTAGGCAACTGTCTGCCTTCTTTTTTTTATGAGAAAAGCCTTACTCTACATTCCACTAATTCTAATTTTTCTATATGGTGCATTCTTTACCTATGTAAAGTTTTCTGCCACGAGCTCTGGAGATCTCGCTCCTGACTTTGAAGCAACCCTGATAGATGGAACTCAATTTAAACTATCGAGTTTACGTGGTAAATATGTGTTACTTGATTTTTGGGGATCTTGGTGTCCCCCTTGTCGCGCAGCCAACCCAAATTTAGTCGACCTACACGAACGTTATTCCAATGAATTATACATCGTAACAGTTGCATTAGAAAAAGATGCGAATGCAGGGATTGTTGTTGCGAAAAAAGATGGTTTTGAATGGAAACATCAAATCGTAGAACAGTCAAATCTTGTTTTACTATCAGAGACAGCAAGAAAGTATGGTGTAACCTCCATTCCGAGCAAATTCCTCATCTCACCAGATGGAAAAATGCTAGGAGAAATGAGTTTTGAGCAAATCGACAGTTTAATGCTAAGCCTATAATTCTGCTTCCAAATACTTTGCTGTGTGAGATTCTTTCTTGAACTTCTTTACAATTGCTTCAGGCGTTCCACTGCAAACAATATTACCTCCCTCTTTTCCTCCTTCAGGGCCGATATCAACAATGTGATCTGCAACCTTTATAATATCCAGATTGTGCTCTATTACCAACACCGTATTTCCTTCATCAACAAGCTTCTGCAATACAATCATAAGCATTTTAATATCCTCAAAATGTAAGCCTGTTGAAGGTTCATCAAGAATATACATCGTATTACCCGTTCCACGTTTAGAAAGTTCCGCCGACAATTTAATTCGTTGCGCTTCACCACCAGAAAGCGTTGTGGAAGGTTGCCCCAATTTAATATACCCTAACCCAACGGAAACAAGTGTTTTCAATATCCGGTGCATCTTTGGTATATTCTCAAAAAAGACGGACGCGTCGGCAATAGTCATTTCTAGAACATCACTGATTGATTTTCCTTTGTAACGCACCTCATTCGTTTCGCGATTATATCGTTTTCCGTTACACGTTTCACACTCTACAAGCACATCAGGCAGGAAATTCATCTCCACAACCTTCATTCCTCCACCTTTACAAGTTTCACAGCGTCCACCAACAACATTAAACGAAAATCTCCCAGGTTTATACCCTCGTATTTGCGCTTCTGGTAAGTTTGCGAACAAGGATCTGATTTCATCAAACAATTTCGTATATGTAGCAGGATTTGAACGCGGTGTTCTACCAATAGGACTCTGATCAATCTCGATAACCTTATCCAAATGATTGATACCCGTAATGGATTTATAAGGCAACGGCTTCTTAACACCGTTATAAATTTCCGCCAATAGAATTGGATACAAAGTTTGATTAATTAAGGATGATTTCCCACTACCAGACACTCCGGTGATACATGTCATTGTACCAAGAGGAATTGTCAAGTTTACAGACTGTAAATTTCGCCCTGTGGCTCCTTTCAAAACCAATTTCTTTCCGTTTCCTTTACGACGTGATTTTGGGACTTCAACCTTTCTTACTCCCGTCAAATATTGATTCGTTAATGAATCCTTGTTGTGCAACTCTGCAATTGGTGCAGCATTCACAATATCACCACCATGGACACCAGCTCCAGGACCTAAATCCACAACAAAATCAGCCGCTTCGATCATTTCTTTATCGTGTTCAACAACAATAACAGAGTTTCCTGTATCTCGTAAGCGCTTTAAAGAAGTAATCAATCTTGTATTATCTCTTTGATGTAAACCAATAGATGGTTCATCTAAAATATAAAGTACATTCATCAATTCACTTCCAATTTGTGTTGCCAAACGAATCCGTTGAGCTTCCCCACCAGAAAGCGTTTTTGCAGAACGATGCAACGAAAGGTATGTCAACCCAACCTCAACGATAAACCCAAGTCTAGCACGAATTTCTTTGAGGATTTCAACGGCGATTGTTGCATTAACTCCCTCCAAGTGCTTTTCAATATCATCAAACCACACCGCTAAATCAGCGATATCCATTTGGGCTAAATCACCAATATGCTTTCCTCCAATTTTAAAATAATGTGCTTCCTTCTTGATTCGTGTACCATTACAAGTTGAACACACTTTCTTATTCATAAAACTTTGAGCCCAACGTTGAATAGGAGCCGAGCTCTCTTCAGAATGGCGCGAAATAAAGTTTATTACGCCTTCAAAAACAACATCATTATGCTTTCGAGAACGTTCAACACCCTCATTTCCATTGAGGATAACATTCATCACGTCTTCTTCAATATCCTTGATTGGTGTAGTCAGAGTCAACCCTTCTTGCGACAAGTAGGCATCTAGCTTCTCAAAAATCCATGTCCTCTTATACGCACCAAGCGGAGCCAAACCACCTTTTTTAATCGACAATGACGGATCTGGTATAATCTTATCAATATCAACCTCAGAAACTTCACCTAAACCACTGCATGTTTTACAAGCACCATAAGGAGAGTTAAAAGAGAATAAGCTTGGCTCTGGTTCAGGATAACTAATTCCAGTTGATGGACACATCAATGAACGACTAAAGTGACGAACTTCTTCCGACTCGAAATCCATAATCATCAAAGATTTGCCCCCGTGCTTCATTGCTGTAACAACATCATCATAAATACGCTGTCTATCTTTTTTATCAACCTTCAGTCGATCTATTACAATATCAATATCATGAATCTTATAACGATCCAACTTCATGCCTATGGTAATCTCTTTCACCTCACCATCCACACGAACTTTGGTAAAACCAAGTTTTAATATTTGTTCAAATAATTCGCGATAATGCCCTTTTCTCCCTTTAATTTTTGGAGCTAAAACGATGACTTTTCTCCCTTCATAATTCTCAATGATTAAATCAACAATTTGATCATCTGAATATTTGACCATTGCTTCGCCCGTGTTGAAAGAATACGCAGTTCCTACACGTGCATATAGCAAACGCATAAAATCATAAATTTCCGTAATTGTTCCAACCGTTGAACGCGGAGACCGAGAAACCGTTTTTTGTTCAATAGAAATTACAGGACTCAACCCATCAATCTTATCCACATCGGGGCGTTCTAATCCACCTAAAAACTGCCTAGCATAAGCCGAAAACGTTTCAATATATCTACGTTGACCTTCTGCAAAGATGGTATCGAAAGCCAAAGATGACTTCCCAGAACCACCCAATCCGGTAAAGACGACCAACTCATTACGTGGTATTTTCAAATCCACATTTTTCAAGTTATGCGCTCTTGCTCCGTATACTTCTATATAACTCTTTTTCATTAAGCAGGTAATTGGATGATGTAAGGGGTTGACTTGACTGTTAATTTACTTCCTTTAATCCAAGGATTCAACAAACGAAGCATTCTATAATTTGAATTATTCAATTTTGCCCAATGCATTAAGTTTGATTCTGATTCGGTGATGGTGACATTTCTAGTTTCAATTGGTTCATAAAGTTCCATTTCATCTTTGTTGAAACCATAATTCTCTGGATGCTCAAAAATCAGTTTTAGTGCTAATATTCGAAATACATACCTACTTGTTTCTGTATTTAAATATAAATCAAAATAACTGTCCACCTCTTGATTATTCAGATCATTAGAGATCCCACCAACCCCTCGATTATAAGCTGCTGCAGTTAGAATCCAATCATTGAACTTCTTATTCGCATCTTTTAAATATTGACAAGCTGCATGGGTACTTTTCCTAATATTTAGTCGTTCATCAATTTCATCATTGATAATTAGGTCATACTCTTTTCCTGTAGTTGGCATAAATTGCCAAAATCCTTTTGCGCCGGATGGACTAACAGCTTGAGTTAGTCCACTTTCAATTAAGCACAAATATTTAAAATCTTCCGGTACCCCTTCTTGTTTCAGAATAGATTCAATTTCTGAAAAATATCGATTTGCACGTTTAAATGACTGAATGGTTGAGCTATGATAAAATGTATTCACAATCAACTCCTTATCTAACCTTTCCCTGACATCAAAATTATCTAGGGCTATCAAACGACCACAAAACTCAACTTCTTTTGGCAATTCAGGGAGAACAAACTCGCCATTCACTGGTATTTCTTTAACCACTTCATTCTCACTAAATTTTTCTTGTGTAGCATTCTGACAGCTATGAAAAATCAGTCCAACAAATAAAAAAAGAAGGGAGGTATTATGTCGCGAAAAAGTCATACCACGAAAGTAAGAAATAAGACGTATTATTTCTTGACTGGCGCCTGATACTTTATTGTATTTCGATACAATAGTACAAATACGAAAATGGTATAAACAACGAAAAAGACAACTGGATAATACGTGTCGAGCGCAATAAGATTAACCATCGCTACGGACAATATGGTAGATAGAGCACCAATCAAAACAAAAACCAACCATACCTTGCGATCTGTCAATCCTGAGTAAACCAAGTGATGTGTTGTATGATCTTTACCTCCCACCATAGGAGATTGCCCTCTCTTTAGACGATTAATGACTACGGTTAATGTATCAACCGCAGCTGGAGTAAATGCAACGATAACAACGCAGACACCAAGCCATGAAGGATGAATATTACTTGGGACAGCTGATCCGATATTCCATAAAAACTCCATCCCAAAAAAGGCTACAAAAAGTCCAATAAACTGTGACCCTGCATCTCCCATAAACAATTTGGATGGATGAATATTCATTGTTAAAAAACCGACCACAGCTCCGAGAACAGAAACCATCATTAAGATCCATATATTATTATTGAATGGAAATACAATCCAGGAAGCCAAGATACACGAGAGTAAGATAAAGAAAACTGTGGTTCCTGTAATTCCGTCCATGTTATCAAGCATGTTCAAGCTATTCATCACAACAACAACCCATAAGACCGTCAAAACACCATCCAAAATAGGGATATGAAAAAGATCAATAGAAGAATCTGTTAAAACGAAAATCACTCCACAAAATATCTGAACAAACAATTTCCCTAAAGGCCTTGTATTATAAGCATCATCCGCCAACCCCATTAAAAAAGCCAATGTACCTGCGGCAAAAAGTCCAACAAATTGTTTATTTTGAAAGATTGTCGGAGCATCACTAAACACGATAGAATAAGCTATTGCGGCAAAGACAAATACGACGAAAAAACTAACTCCACCTAAAGAAGGTTTAGATTCATTACTCCATCTTACGATAACATCGTTCTTATTTCTAATCCCCAAAGATTTTGAGAAATTTAAAAGAAGGACATTGCATAGAATCGCAACCCCCGCTCCTCCAAGGGCAAAGCCTAATATTTGTAGTATTTTAATTAGCACGGTTAATTCTCAAATTGAGTCACAAACTTACGAAATTCTACGCCTTGTTCATCTTTTTCTGACATCAAAGAGGCATCTACTCCCCAATTGATATTCAAATCCTTATCATTCCACAATATAGAACCTTCACTTTGCGGCGCGTAATAGTTTGTGCATTTATATGCAAAAATTGTATTTTCTTCTAAAGCAACAAAACCATGCGCAAATCCTGGCGGGATCCAAAGCTGTTTATTATTCTCTTCTGAAAGTTTCACTGCAACATGTTCCCCGTATGTCTCCGACCCTCGACGAATATCAACTGCCACATCTAAAACAGCGCCAGAAATAACACGAACGAGTTTCCCTTGAGCAAAAGGTGGATTTTGAAAATGTAAGCCACGAACAACTCCTTTTTTCGATTTCGATTGATTGTCTTGAACAAAATGATAAGTTTCGTCTGTAGCGTCGTCAAATATTTTCTTATTGAAGCTTTCAAAAAATTCACCTCGTTCATCCCCAAAAACCCTAGGTTCGATGATCAACACTCCCTCAATATCCGTTTTACTAATTGTCATTCTTCTTAAAAATTCTTCTGTACCACTTCATGTCGCGATCTGCTTTTTTGAACTTAGCAGTATCCTCATCTAAATATCCATTTCCATAACCGTATCCATACCCATAACCATATCCATACGAAGAACTTTTTGAAGTCTGTACACCATTAAGAATCACATTTAAGCTTTTCAATTGCTGCATTTCAAATAGCTCTTTCACTCTATTTGCGAAATGACGTTTAGAGTAATGTGACTTAAAGACATAAATTGGAATGTCGGCATCCGTTAAATTCTTGACTCCGTCAGAAACTAATCCAACCGGAGGGTTATCAATAATTACAACATCATAAATCTCCTTAAGCTCTTCAACAATTTCTTTGAAGCGATCACTTAAAAGTAGCTCTGAAGGATTAGGTGGAATTGGTCCAGCTGTAATAAAATCGAAGCCTTCCACTGTTGATTTCTGAATACTTTCTTCGAGCGTACATTGTTTTACAATCAATGAGCTCATTCCATGATTATTATCCGCATCAAATCCGAGATGTACTTTTGGTTTTCTTAAATCCAAATCCAAAAGAATTGTTTTCTTTCCAGACATGGCAATAATCCCACCCAAGTTTAATGCGACAAATGTTTTTCCCTCTCCAGAGATTGAGGATGAGATGGCGATTGTTTTATAGTTTGGATTGATGTAACTTAGATTTGTCCTGATTTTTCTCATAGACTCAGCCATCATGGACTTTGGAGCTTCAGCAACAATCAATTGAGAATACTCCATATTGTATTTAAATAAGGGAACACCACCCAAAATTGAAGCTTTTGCTGGAAGTACATTTTCCAAATCCTCGATCATATTAATTTCATTGAACATCAAATACTTCAAGAACATAACCCCAAGACCTAGAATCACTCCAAACATGACAAAACTACCATAGATAAAGTTTTTGTTGGGAGCAACAGGAATGTTTGAAACCTTTGGCTTACTTAAAATAATATTAGACGAAGCATATCCTGCATCTGAAATGGCATAAAGCAGCTTTTTCTCTGTCAATAAAGTAAAATACTTTTCATTTAAATCCTGAATGTTTTTAAGACGAGTAAACTCCATGCGTTTTTCAGGTAATTCAAATATTTCGCCTTGATACCCTCCAATTTTAGATCTTAAAATTTTAGCATTCGAATTCAATCGAGCCTGAACAGCTTCAATACTTCGCTGAATCAATGCTGTTTTCGAACTAATTTTCTGCTCTAGAGCCCTTACTTCTGCGTTTTCTTCAGTTACTTTATAAAGTAAATCCTCTTTACGTTCCAATAATTGATGTAGGTCTTCAATATGCTGAACCAATGCAGCCTCATAACTCTTCCCTAACATTTCAGGCAATAATCTATAGACATCAAGACGATTGATATTGGAGGACAGCTTTCGTTGCACTGTGATCAATGAATTTAACTCATCTTCAATCACAAACAGTTGATCTTGAAGCTTTACGATATTCTCATTAATCGTCTCTCCAACCGTTTCTGGATCAGGAAGATTTTGTCTACGCTGAAAAAGCATTAAACTATCCTTAGATGATTTCAGCTCATTTGATAATGAATCCAATTGTTCGTCAATAAAGTTCAAGATATTCTCCGAACCTTTTCTATTATTTTCTTCATCAAAATCGATAAACGAATTAGAAACAGCCAAAGTTAGATCATGGCATAATTGGGCATTGTGCCCTCGAAATGAAATGCCAATCGTTTTAGCATTGACATCAATGGGTGTAATAGTTAAACCTGGAATTAATCGCTCACTTACACTTTTAACACTATTAAACGAAAAATAGAGTTCATTTTGTTCGATCGCATCAAGGAAACTATTGTTGTCCATCACTTTCAGTACAACATCAAAATCATCATTAGAAATATGCTCATTTAATTTTCCCGATACTATTTTTTTCTTCCCATTTTTCAGGTAGCTCAACTTCAGCACATCATTATCATATAACACTGCGATCTCTCCTCCAATCAAAGATGAGTCTGACAATTCGTATGGTAAAACATGAAAACTACTTGACAAATACTTCTCTTCAGTTAAGATTTTCCCTCTAGAATACAAACTGACATTCATATTCAACCTATCGCATGCACGTTCAAAAAGCAATTCAGAGCGCAGAAGTTCGACAACACTGGAGATTTGATTGTCTCTTGAATTGAAATTCTCGATATCTAAGATTTCTTTGGCATTATCCTTATCTGAAAGTTGAATCGTCATTGACGATTCATACACTGGTTTAGTATATCTCAAATAGAAAAATGCGAATAAACTAAATATAGCAACGAAAGTTACTGGCCACCACCAATAGCGTTTCAGGATCGTTCTTAAAATAAGAGGATCATACGTTTTATTTATAATAAGTGATTGCTTCTGACTCAAACTACTTTAAAATATTAATTGCTGAAATAATGAAAATTGCACTGGAAATAAGTGAAACTACTGGCACAATATCTTCTGCGATTTCTTTTCCTAATTCAGGTGTTGGTTCGACGTAAATATAGTCGTTTGCTTGAACAATCATATCTACATACTTCAACCCTTCCATAGTGGAAAGGTCAATTCCGTACACCTGTCGTTCGCCATTAACACGACGCATTAGTTTTATTGTATTTGCTTTCCCTCTATCGGTAATCCCACCAGCTTGAGCCAATGCTTCCATCAATGTTGTATTCGAGTTTGTCAAAGGAACAACTTTGGCGTCTGCTCCATTACCTGGAAAAACGATTACACGTTGATTTGTAACTTCAACTTGAACAAACGGATCTTTGTATTCTACGGCAAATTTTGATGTCAACGTATCTTCACACGCTTCAATGGACAATCCTTCAACATGTACAGAGCCAATCACGGGTAATTCAACCGAACCATTTCTGCGCACGATGTATTCCATTTCTTTCGTTTGAATAATTCTCGAATCAGACACTCCGGTTAATCGTTCAACGATTTCAGTTCCATTGTTTGTTGAAAGCGTAAATTTTATTTTATCATCGGCAGAAATCTGATAGTCTTCAATCGGAGTAAGTGGAATCGAATCATAATTCACTTCACCTTTCGCCTCTTTGAACATCAAATTGCTATTCACTCCACAGCTTTGAAGCAAGAAAATAAATCCTAGCACACTTAAAAAAACAAGTTTATTTCTGCTTCGCATGTCGTTTTTTTTCAATTAGTTTTCGGTACAATTGATCCATATTATGGGCCAATGTTTTGTAATGGAATTTTTCTTGTACGTAGTTCCATCCATTTTGTGACATTTTTTCACGACTTTTTTCATTTTCGACTAAATCCAATAACCGTTCGACGAATAATTCTTGCTGTCCCAAAGGAATTACAAACCCTGTTTCTCCATCCTTTACAATATCTTTCACCCCACCTACTTCTGTCGTTACCACAGGAATACCTCCTGCTTGCGCTTCAATCAAACTCACTGGAGTCCCTTCATTTTTAGATGTCAAACAAATCACATCCATTCCTGCATTAAAAGCCCCAATATCCGCAATCCAAGAAGTCATTTCAATAGAGCAATGGTTAAATTTTGCATTAATCTCATTAACTCTGCCTTCGATATGTTCTCTTTCAGAGCCATCTCCCACAATAAAACACTTGATTCGTTGATTAGTTTTCCCAAACACCTCCTCAACTACTTCTAAAAAATAGTCATGATTCTTTATTGGAGCCAAACGACCAACGATTGCAATTGCAACCTCATCTTCCAGAACGCCATATTGCTCTCTAGTGTTTTCACGTTCAGAAAAACGTTTATCATGAAAGGGTTGAAGATCAAACCCCAAAGGAACCACTTCAACTTTGTCTTTTTTACAAATTTTGTGAATCTCAGTCAACTCCTTTTTTTGAATCTCAGAAATAGCAATAATTGCATCAGACTTCCGAGCCAAACTTCGTTCGATGTTTTTAAAAATTGATGTTTTTAATTTGCCGAAATATGAATGAAATACATGACCATGAAATGTATGTACGACTATTGGAACTTTACAAGAAAATGCCGCCCTACGCCCTAACGCTCCCGCTTTGGAAGCATGTGTATGTACAATATCCGGTTGAAACTCTTGAATAATTTGTTTTAATCGCTTATAGGCTTCTCTGTCACTTTTTAAATTGGGTAGTCGCACCATTTCTTTTATTAACGTTGGTTCTACTCCGTATTTATCAAGAATATAAAGGGAATCAGATTCTCCTTCATCTGGTAGTCCCCCCACAAGCATGGTCTCATAATCATCACCAATAAAAGATGTCAAAAATGTAGCGTTATATGTTGGTCCTCCGATATTGAACCTGTTGATTATTCTTAAAACCTTAACCTTTCCCACGTGTTCCTCACTCGTTTTCATTCTAATTATCCAATTTAAAACTCAACTCATTGTTAAAAAGTTTTATTGTCATTGGCACATTCATTGGACTATCTTATAGAAATTTACCAAAAAATGATGCAATGAAGATACTAAGTCTCATCCTATTAACCGCGTATATCACTCTAAACTTCGCAGTTGGACAAAATCCTATTCAAAATGCGGCAGATAAATTCTGTAATGATCACGTTTTTAATCATGCATCCATAAGTTTCAATGTTGTCAATCTAGAAACGGGAGAGGTTGTTGCTTCTCACAACCCAAACAACTCATTACCAAGCGCTTCAACAGCAAAATTATTTTCAACAGCTACAGCCTTAGAACTTCTTGGACCAAACTACAAATCGAAAACCAGGCTATATATTGATGGACAAATCGACTCTACAGGAACACTTCATGGTAACCTTTGGATTCGAGGAGGGGGAGATCCAAGTTTAGGTTCAAAATATTTTGTAAACGAAGCCGAAAAAAGAGCTTTTTTAGTCGCCTGGAAAGATCAAATTTTATCCAAGGGAATCAAATCAATTTCAGGATCTGTTATAGCTGACGCATCAGAATTTGGTTACGAAGGCGTTCCGGATGGATGGAACTGGTCGGATTTGGGCAATTACTATGGTGCTGGGCCATCAGGACTTACCATTTTTGACAATCTAATCAATTTCAAATTCAACACTTCAGCGCATGTTGGAGGACCAGTCGAAGTGAATTCAATAGAACCTGTTACGCCTAATCTCGAGTTCTTCAACTACATAACTTCCTCAACAAAAAAGGGAGACAACGTATATTTTTACGGAGGACCATATTCAAATATCAGATATGCATCTGGAACACTTCCAATTAATCACAAAGACTTCTTAGTGAAAGCGAGTATTTCTGATCCTGAATTACAATTTGCCTATGAATTAGAGCAAATTCTAGAAGAAAATCAGATAGCCGTTTTATCAGACTATAAATCAGCTCGATTAATGCACATCTCTTCTAAATCATCTGATTATGCATCAAGAGAATTAATTCATACACATGAAGGCGAATCACTTTTAAATATCATTAACTATACTAACATGAAGAGTGTTAACCTTTTCGCTGAGCACATGCTAACCTTGGTTGGCTGGGAAAAATCGAACGATGGTAGCACCTCAGGAGGAATAAAAGTGATGGATCAACATTGGGCGAATAAATTCAACACTTCTGGGCTACATTTAAACGACGGCAGTGGATTATCTCGATCAAATGCAATTTCAGCGGCGCATTTTACTGAATTACTTATCCAAATGGATAAAAGTAAATATAGTAATGAATACAAATCATCACTTCCAATAGCAGGAGTTAGTGGAACGCTACGCAATGTTTGCAAAGGTCAAGTAGCTCAGAACAGATTGTTTGCAAAAAGTGGAACCATGTCGCGTATCAAAAGCTATGCTGGGTATGTAGATTCCAAATCTGGATCGAAATATGCTTTTGCTTT
>Ga0193955_1000588_pt1 | contig 19454 bp, 15 predicted proteins | sample BB_6_MG_FD_140343 | JGI IMG/M metagenome (GOLD analysis project Ga0193955, IMG submission 140343) | Microbial mat bacterial communities from the Broadkill River, Lewes, Delaware, United States - BB_6_MG | ecosystem: Environmental > Aquatic > Freshwater > River > Microbial mats | place: USA... | reverse complement strand
GTCGTGACCTTCTTGCTTCGACACCAAGGCAAATATATCTATTTAATTGCTTAGAATTTTCTGTACCGAAGTTCACCCATCTGCCATTGGCTCTTGATCCTTCAGGTGAAAAGATAAGTAAGCGTCATCATCAGGTTTCTTTTTTCGACTCTAAGACACCACAATATTACCTTCACAATGCCTTGATTTTCTTAGGACAATCTCCGCCAGCGGAGCTGATAAATCTACCAACAGAAGCCATAGTTAACTGGGCCGTTCGCCATTTCGACGTTAATAGCATTCCAACCAACGACCAAAACATGATCTTAAACAGGAATTAAACCTCAATTCACCCCTGAGATTTATCAACAAAAAAGGCGAACCCAGAGGGCTCGCCTTTTTATTCTGCGACATTGTTAAAAAATTACTTAGCCAATGCCTTTACATACTCACGGTTTGTCTTGGCAATAAACTTAACGCTTACGCCTTTAGGACATGCCGCTTCACACTCGTAGTGGTTTGTGCAGTTACCAAAACCAGCGTCTAGCATTGCTTCAGTCATGTTATTAACACGCTCAGCTGCTTCGATCTCGCCCTGTGGCAATACAGCCATTTGAGCGATCTTAGCACTGGTAAACAGCATTGCACTGCCGTTAGGACATGCAGCAACACATGCACCACAACCGATACACTCCGCAGCGTCCATTGCGTAATCAGCATCAGGCTTAGAGATCAAAGTCTGATTTGCTTCACCAACTTCACCGGTGTAAGCAGAGGTGTAACCACCTGATTGAATGATACGATCAAGAGCATCACGATCTACCGCGAGGTCTTTGATCACTGGGAATGCCTTTGCACGCCAAGGCTCTAGTGTCAGGCTATCGCCGTCACTAAATTGGCGCATGTGCAATTGACATGCTGTTGTTTTTTCTTGAGGTCCGTGAGGAACACCGTTAACAACACAACCACAGGTACCACAGATACCTTCACGGCAATCGTTGTCAAATTCGATTGGATCAATACCGTCACCAATCAATTCCTCGTTAACTTCGTCAAGCATTTCAAGGAAAGAGCTGTCGGGGCTTACGTTCTTTGCCTCGTACTGCTCCAGCTTGCCCTTTTCCTCAGGGCCATTCTGGCGCCATACATAAAGTGTTAAATCCATTATTTATAGCTCCTTACTGCAAGTTTAACATTTTCGAATTTCAATGGCTCTTTGTGCAGCTCAGGTGCTTTGCCTTCACCTTTGTATTCCCATGCTGCAGCATAGCAGAAGTTCTCATCATCACGCATTGCTTCGCCATCATCCGTTTGGAACTCAGTACGGAAGTGACCACCACAAGACTCTTTACGATGCAGAGCATCAGTTGCCATAACTTCAGCAAACTCGAGGAAGTCCGCTACGCGACCAGCATCTTCAAGTTGACCATTACGCTGTCCAGCTGCGCCAGTGACCTTAACATTTTGCCAGAACTCCTCGCGTAGTGCAGGGATCTCTTTAAGGGCGTAGTTGAGGCTCTTCTCGCTACGTGCCATACCAACGTTCTCCCACATGATCTTACCAAGAGCACGGTGGAAAGAACTAACAGAACGCTTACCGTTAACATTCATCAACTTGTCAATGCGTGCTTGAGCTTCTTCACGTGACTTAGCAAACTCAGGATGCTCGTCAGTCACTTCACCAGGAGTAACACCAGCAAGGTAGTTACCAATAGTGTAAGGGATAACAAAGTAGCCGTCAGCAAGACCTTGCATCAGAGCCGAAGCACCTAGACGGTTTGCACCGTGAACAGAGAAGTTTGCCTCACCCAGTACGAAGAGACCAGGGATGTTACTCATGCAGTTGTAATCAACCCACAAACCACCCATTGAGTAGTGAGGAGCTGGATAGATACGCATAGGCTGCTTGTATGCATTCTCATCAGTGATCTTCTCATACATGTCGAAGAGGTTACCGTAACGCTCACGGATAGTATCTTCGCCAACACGATCAATAGCACTTTGATAGTCGAGGTAAACACCACGCTTACCTGGTCCTACGCCACGCTCGTCATCACACTGCTCTTTTGCAGCACGAGAAGCGATATCACGTGGAGCCAAGTTACCGAATGATGGGTACTTACGCTCGAGGTAGTAGTCGCGATCATCTTCTGCAATCTCACCAGCAGGCTTTTCGCAATCTTCCTTCTTTTTAGGAACCCAGCAACGACCGTCATTACGCAGCGACTCTGACATCAGAGTTAGCTTTGACTGATGATCACCACTTTGTGGGATACAGGTTGGGTGAATCTGTGTGTAACAAGGGTTCGCCATGAAAGCACCTTTTTTACATGCTTTCCATGCTGCTGTTACACTACAACCCATTGCGTTTGTTGACAGATAGAATACGTTGACGTAACCACCTGTTGCCAAAACAACAGCATCGCCCCAATGAGACTCCATCTCACCAGTAACGAGGTTACGAACAGTGATACCTTTAGCAACACCGTCAACGACAACAAGATCAACCATCTCTGTGCGTGGGTGCAATTTAACAGTACCCGCCTTAACTTGGCGAGAAAGTGCTTGGTATGCACCAAGAAGAAGCTGCTGACCAGTTTGACCACGCGCGTAGAATGTACGGGAAACCTGAGCACCACCGAATGAACGGTTAGAGAGCAGACCACTGTACTCACGAGCAAATGGAACACCTTGAGCAACACATTGATCAATGATGTTGTTACTTACCTGCGCCAGACGCCAAACGTCTGCCTCACGAGCACGGAAGTCACCACCTTTGATGGTGTCATAGAACAAGCGGAATACGCTGTCACCATCATTGTGATAGTTCTTAGCAGCGTTGATACCACCCTGAGCCGCGATACTGTGAGCACGACGAGCACTATCTTGGTAGCAGAATGCTTCAACAGCATAACCGAGCTCACCAAGGGTAGCAGCACCCGCACCACCAGCAAGGCCAGTACCAACCATCAAAATTTTAAATTTACGCTTATTCGCTGGATTAACCAACTTCATTTCAAAGCGATGCTTGTCCCAAGTTTTTTCAATAGGTCCGGTAGGACACTTTCCATCTAATATCACGATGTACCCTCCTAAACGTTAATCAGGCCCAGAAGTATGGACACCGGGATAGAGATAAAACCAACAAAAATTACGATAGCAGCAGCACGAGCGATCTTTTCCATAACTGGAAGCGTGTTGCCATTCAGAACACCAAATGTCTGAAAGAGGCTCTGTACACCATGACTAAGGTGAAATAACAGAGTTACCATCGCACCAACATAGATTGCACTAATGAAGAACTTTTGGAAGCTCAATACCATCATGCTAAATACGTCGTTACGTCCAAGAGCGTCTAAAGGCAGTGCACTTACAGAGATCTCTGGGTTGGTCAAATGCATGGTGAAGTGGAACAGGTGATATACAGCAAAGGCCAAAATAGCGAGGCCAGTGTAGATCATTGTCTCAGCACCAAACGAAGTCCGGATGTTTTTCTTCTGATTGTAATCGACAGGACGTGCTGCACGATTTTCAAGAGTGAGCTGAATACCAAAAAAGATATGCAACCCGAAAAGGCCTAACAATACAAGGCGGAAGATCCAAACGATTGGACCTAGTGCATGTAAGTGCTCAGCGTACGCATTGATACCATCCGCGCCAACAAAAATGGATGAGTTACCAAGCAGGTGGACGATGACAAAACCAACCAGGCACATGCCGGTCGCTGCCATCACGAGCTTTCTTCCAATAGAACTTTGAAGCATTTGCATAAATCTACCTATCCTTAAAAGTTTGTTCTGAACAGAGAATATAACTTGATCTCAACACAAGCGTCCCCCTGTCCCGTCAAAACACCACAACGGCTCCGGCTTCAATTCGGTGGTGGCCGCCAACTTACAAAAATCTTCATCATTCTTTACCCCCTACAGAAAAACGATAAAAACCAAAACACCCCAAAGGCTTATTTTAAAAAAGAGGCCTATACGAGGATCACATTATTGCGCTAATACTAAACATCGTTTGATAAAATTGCAAAAGGAAATTGTATACAGTGTGCATTTTGTTGTGTCGCAAGCCAAGGCCGTGCCTACTACAGCACCAAAAGACGCAATGCGCAGCCGACAACAACGATGGTCACCACGCGTCGAATCCAATCATGCCCTTTAATCACAGCCATGCGTGCAGCGACCATTGCACCAACAGCGTTTCCACTTGCGAGAACACTTCCCAAAAGCCAATCGACCTGTCCGTGCCAAGCAAAAATTACCACTGCGGGCAAATTAAAAATAAGGATAACAACCACCTTTAGAACATTGCCGCGAACGAGGTCTATACCGGCCATCATGGTTACCATCAGAATTAAAAAACCAACCCCAGCTTGAATAAAACCACCATAAATCCCAATAATAAAAAAACCAAACAACATTGGCCAGCGTAGCCTGAATTTCTCGTTTTGGGCGGCAAGATGATATCGCTTCACTGGGTCAATCGCCGTAATGAGCAACATCAACAACATCACGACCGCTAACACTTGGCGAAACATCTGTTCATCGATTGTTACAGCTACGCTAGCACCAATGCAGGCACCAATGATCGCTGGTATCGCGCACAACAGCGCTAAGCGCCAGCTTAGGATCCCGCTATTTTTGTAACTGCGTAGAGCACTGATATTTTGCACCACAATAGCAACACGATTGGTTCCGTTCGCCTCAACAGCCGGCAAACCTATAAAAATAAGCAACGGTAGAGTCAACAAAGATCCACCACCTGCTAAGACATTCAGAAAACCACTAACCATGCCAACAGCCGCTAAAATGATCAGTTGCCACACATCAACATTCACACTGTTCCCCCTCAACAATCCGCTTCACAACAATTCCAGCCATAAACAATCCAAACAATGATGGCAGTGTTGCTATCGAACCCAAAGTGACACTTTGCCAGGACTCTCCGCTCACGCGCTTGGCGACATTTGTTTGCGCAGCGAGAGGGCGAAACTCTTCCGTTGAATAGACAACGGTGACACCAGAATCAATTCCACGTCGGCGTAACTCTTTACGCATAATTCGTGCGAGGCGGCACTTCTGCGTATCAAAAAGATCAGCCGTTTTGACTTGAGTCGGATCAATCTTATTCGCCGCACCCATAGACGAAACCACCTGTAAATGTCGCTTCTTACACTGTTGGATTAAGTCGATCTTCGCGGATATTGTATCAATACAATCCAACACATAGTCATACTCGCCATTGAGCAATGATTCTCCAGTTTTATCACTGTACCGTTCGGCATGAAGTGTTAATTGTAACTGCGGATTAATCTCAAGGCAGCGTTGACCAACAGCATCAACTTTCAACATACCCATGGTGTGATCTAGCGCATGCAGCTGCCGGTTGATATTTGTGACGCTAAAATGATCAAAATCTACCAAAGTTATGCGACCAACCCCCGCACGCGTCAATGCTTCTACAGCATAGCCACCCACTCCACCAACACCAAAGACAGCAACATGGCTATTCTTTAACGCTAAAACACCCTCGGAACCAACAAATAGTTCGGTACGACTAAAACGTTCCTGATCAATCATAACACCTCACTCATTTCAACCCTTCGATAGACCCAACAATCGAAGGGCATTTCGTTCCGTATACTGTGCAACACGGCTCTCTGACTCACCGCGTAGCATCGCTATCTTTGCGACAATCTGAGCGAGCACAAGCGTCCAATCCTGTTTACCATAATGTTGCGGCCACGGCGCATCTGATTCAACAACCAGCATCGTCTCAGGCAATTGCTTGACAACTTCACTCAACCTTCGAGCACGATCATTTAAAACGACCCGACCAATTCCAACACCAAAACCTAAAGTTTGCAATATATATGCGACCTCAACACTTCCCGAATAACCATGAACGATTCCGCCCACCCTCTGTGCAGATTCCTCTTGTAACAATTCAATTAAGCGCCCATACCGTTTATAACAATGAAGAATTAATGGTTTTTCTGCGGCCACAGCGATCCGAATCTGTTGGCGCAGAACCATCTCTTGCTCCGTAGCACTCAGTTTCAACCCCGCATCTAAACCAACTTCGCCAACAGCGACCACCTGCGGACAAAGTAAAGCATCCTCCAACTGTTGACGGTACCTTTCACACCAACATTCCCCATATTGAGGATGGAGCCCAAGTGCTAACCAAACATTTTCACTCTTGGCAAACTGCTGTAAGAGTGGCTGCCATTCTTGTGCAGTCACTGCTGGCACAACAACTGAACAAATCGGCTGAAAAGGGTGCTCTAAACGTTGTAGATGGATGTGTGTATCAAACATATTTTGCCGTCACCTTCCCGACTTAACTGCCTAAACACAATATGGGTAGCCATAATTGCTATTTAGCAAGGACTATGATACTTCTTGCCACCGCTAAATGACATGTGCGTTTGATACCAATAAAAAAGGAAACAACAATGGAAGTCTCATTTAAGCCCAGCGGCTGTTGCGCTCGAAACATTAAAATTGAACTGGATCAGGACACCATAACACAGGTGGAATTCATCGGAGGTTGTCGTGGCAACACTCTAGCCATTGGCCGCCTTGTTGCAGGTAAAAAAATTGCAGCCGTGGCAACCCTACTGCGCGGTATCGAATGTAGAGGAGAATCGAGCTGTCCAGATCAGCTAGCTTTAGCCCTTGAAAAACTCAGCGCTGGAGAAGCTCTAGTCAGCTAACAATCCGCTGACAAGGCTTCACTAAAAGCTGTACCGTGCACCAAGGTAAAGATTGGAATTGTCTTCAAACTGGCCAAAAAACGTATGATCCTCTTCGCCAACAAAGACGTTAGCCCCAAGATACAGGCTCATTTCATCCGTCATTTTATACTTTAGTGCCGGACGAAGATAGCCGTCATGATCGCTAGGCGACCAATAGGCAAATAAGGACAATTGCAAATTTTGGCTCAGAGCGTGCTTTGTTAATCGCGCAGTGACGACATGCCTAGCACGGTCTTTTTGATCACTACCTTGTGGTTCATTTTTGCGGTAGCTGTCAAAGTCCTGCATATACTCAAGATAGTATTGCATCGCAGCTGACAGGTTACGTACAACCTCCTGCTCGTAACCGAACAACAGACGATATTCACTATTAGGCACTAACGGGTCTCTACCTTGAGAATCATCAAGTGAATCATAATAGCCCACCTCAATATTAAACAAGCCACGAAGTAAATCACCCCGCATACTACCGCCCGTAACCCGTAAACGAGGGAAGGTTTGCTCTGCCGACGCTGCATCGTATCCCACAGGGCTTTTCCAATAGCCGTCATACACATAAAGCGCCAACTCATAACCATTGACATCGAGATAGAGGCGTAAACTGATTTCATTCTCCTGAAACCAGCGACTGCGTTCAGCAATATTTACCGAATCATCTCGCCCAGCATGGCGGTTAAGAAGTGGGTTCCAATAGGAGATTCGTTCGCCTGAAATATAACGATCTGAATTAAATTTTGGCACATACACCAGATCAACGCTAACCCCCTCTGGAAAAAAACTCAAAAAAACGGCATCAGAGGGTGCCTTGAGGTACTCTTCATCTCGGCCAACAAAAAAAGACTGCCAATCCTTAGGGAACATGTCATTGATAAATAACAGGTCACCAGTACCCCACGTTAAAATTTGCCGACCAATTTTTATATCAATATTTTCGTGTGGGAAAAAAAGGAGATTAGCTTCGCGTAAATCAATTGGCCCGTGTCCCAATTCGAGATCAAGGTGATGCTCCCCAGCAGCCTCATCAGCAACAAAATCACTGCGCAATCGCCACTCGGCCCAATCACTACTATGACTTAAATCGACCTGTCCACGTAGTTCATTCAAGATAGCTCGGCGCTGGTTACCGCCACTGTCATCATCCTGTAAACGTAAGCCACACCGACCATCAACAAAGCCATGCCATTGCCAACCATAAGCACTGGTGCTCAATAAAATGAATATTGCGCTATAAATAATGCTGCGAAGCATAACCATCTCCTATTACACCTATCGGCGAGTTACCTCACGTGGGGGACGGCGTAAAAAACGCTCAGTAAAAATTTTAGCTTTCAAGCCAATGTCATAACGAACTTGATGAAACTCGTTGTGAGTTACACTACCGCTGACTAAATCACTCGCTTTAGCCACTGTAACAGTTGGATACCCTTGAATTTCCACCACATCAAGCGCCTCAACTTTTCGATATAAATTACCTAAATGATCATAATATTCAGCGAGCATTGGCAAAAAAGTTATTGCATCAATCTGCACGGTATAACGAGAGAACTCAACCGATGAAGGATCAACAGGCGTATTTTCAATGACATAGTAGTCGTCATTACTTTCGACTAGACGATGATGATCTTCGTGCGGGCTACGCCCGGAGACATCCTCATAAACAAAATCTGAACCAACAAAACTGGTACGCTTGTCACCCGGTGCAATTCTTTTTTTCAAGTTTAACGCAGGCAACCACAACCAACGATCATCGTTATCATCCAAGTTTTTCCACACCAAATAAGCCATCTTATAAACATCAGCTGGTGCTTTAAAATAGGTATAAAATTTTTGATTCCCGTTCTCTTCATTTAAACGTAAAAGGGCAAATTCACGAACACGGGTAATACCATCTTTCGCCGTAATAGTCATGGTGACATTAGCTTGACCATCCGTACCAGCATAGTAAGATGCTTGATTCGCACGCTCAATAATCTCATCCGCGCTAAGTTGTTCAGCAAAAGCATTATTCGTCAACAACGCGGTAAAACATAACAGGATACCGACCAGTAGCATTCGCATATTAATCTCCTATCTCAAGGTAAATTTTATTGATTACGACTTTTCTGTTGCGGAAAAACCCAGCGCTGTAACCGACTCAGCAATGCAGGCAGAATAAGCAACGAGGCCAACCACGATACCGCCATGATCGTTGCTAAGAAAAAACCAACCGTTTTATACGGAACAAGGGGCGCAAGCAGCAACGGCAAGAACCCCACAGAGATCGTAATCGCGTTGCGGGTAATCGCCCGAGCAGGATCTTGAAACATCACCTTACTCACCTCACTCCAGTCACCAAGTTGCCGATATAATTTTCGTGAGCGCTGTAAAAAGTGGATCGAAAAATCCACACTTAGTCCAAGGGTGAGTGACGACAGTACCGCAACTGGCATATCATAATCTTTACCGACAAGCCCAATGATGCCATAGATCAAAGTGATGGTCACGGAAAGAGGGATCATGGCGAGAATCCCCCACAAGACTGAGCGAAATAGCAACATCATCATAACTAAAACCACGACAAAACTACTCAATAATGAAGAGATCATTCCGCGAACCATTTTGTCCTGCCATACCACATTAAGGTATGTCAACCCCGCCCAACGTGATTTTAGCTCGATGGGTGCAGCGTGTGCCGCAGCGTAACGATCAACCAAATCAACAACGGCTTCCATATCTCGGTTATCACCACTTTTCAGCTGAATCCAGACATTAACTTTGCGGTAATCGCGCGTCACCATATGAAACAGGCTATCTTTTTTCTTCATCCCCTCAAGTTGAACGAAAACCTGACCAACCCCTGCCGCATTTTCAGGAATTGCGTAGTGACGACGATTTCTTGCTGCGTAACTTTCTTGAACCAAAGCACTCACACCTGCTGGTGCTTCGGCATAATTTAATTCGAAATTGGCTTTTTTAAGTGCATCTACAGCTGAAGTCGTTTTTCCAACTAAGCCGCTCTGCATCAAATGGTCTTGCAACCCTTGAATATAGCGCAACATCTCTGGCTGTTTAAACGGAGGCGCAGTCGCTTCGGCCTCCATCTCGACGATAAAAGAGTGATACGATTGGTCGAGTTGTTGTTCGCACACAGATAATGCAGCATCCTGCAACGCCTCACCAACGAGTTCATGTTTCGAAGACAATTGTGTCAAGAGTAACGACAATTCATCTGCAACCTCATGGGCAATCCCTTGCAATCGAACAGGCAGCGTAGTCGTCGTTAATCCCGCAGAATCTAGATAGTTAATTTCATCAGCAAGAACATTCCAGCCAGACAAAACTTTGCGATCAAGACGATCGGCCTCCTGCATCAATTTATAAAAACATTCACCAATATCACACCCATCAGGCTGCCCTCTTTGAGCGCTGAGTTGGTGCAGTTTTGTAATCAGCGCTTCCATCTCTTTCGGTGAATGTTGAGCAAAGCGAATTCGAGCTTGCTCTTCGATTCGTTGCACTTTCTTGTCACAATCGCACGCATTTGGCCGAACCTCTTCAAAGGTCAGATATGCGGTATATGTCCCCCCAAAATGATGATTCAACACATCATCAGCAACCCGTATTTCATGGTCAGCGGTAAACCACTTGACGGGATTGTCATTTACCTTAATTTGACTGATACCATATGCAGAAATTGCGACCAAAACAACGGCGGCAACGATAATCGAACCACTCCACTTTTGACTAAGGCCACCAATACGTGACAACAAAGAGCCTGAATCGGCAGAAACATTTGAATTAGCATGCTCAAGAGGTCTATTTGCTAACCGCTGCTCTGAAACAAAAATCATAATATAAGCAGGAATTAGCGTCATACTTAGAAACCACGCCACAGCCACACCAAATGCAACGTGAAGACCAAACACCTGAACGGGTGGAATCGGAGTAAATGCGAGAGAGCCGAAACCTGCAATGGTTGTTAACGTGGTGTAGAGCATGGGTTTAAAAAGGTGACCAATCACATAGCGGATGGTTTCCACTTTGTTATTAAAACGGCCGTAACTATCGAAAAATTCGCTAAGTATGTGCACCGCATCTGCCACAGCAATGGGCATGAGAAAAATAGCGATCATTGAACTCATAATATGCACATCGTAGCCGAGGCCAATCAGCAAACCCATTGCACTGACCACACTGAACATCGCCACCAACATTGGTGCCATAATGAGTGATAAATTACGGAAGAACAGCAACAACAACAAGAAGATAGCAACACCTGCTAACGGAGCGGATGTTGCCATCTGTAGCAGCATCTCCACCCCAAAGGTGTCTTCTGCAACGGGTAGACCTGTGATGAACACACGATCTTGTGCTGGCCAATCTGATGTGAGTTCACGAACCAAATTTGCCACATTGTAACTGTATGGCTTAGCCACAATTGGGATATAAAGGCAAACAGCTTTCTCATCTTCCGAAACCAAAGTGCCACGATACAAGGGGTTATTCATGGCATCATCGCGAATTTCAAGAGCCTCAGCAGCGGTTTGCGGCGGATTCTCCATCAAATATTCGATTTTCAACGAACCCATTTTGGATTGCTTAATATTATCAACAACACTAGGTGCCATCATCTCATGACCAATAATCACGCTCTTGCCCTGTTCATCAAAGAGGGCATTAGGATCATGATTAAAAAGTCTTCCAAGCCACGACTGCCATAACTTTTCTGGCTTAAGATCAAGTTCGAGGCGCTGCTCATCTTGATCTGTGGTTGCAGGTAAAACAACAACAGGGAGGTCTGAGTCACTACGTTGCAAATGAAGCAATTGCTGAGTTAAACGGTGCAAGCGCCCTAAGGTATCAACGTTAAAGACACCAGCGGGGTTTTCCTCATTCACTACGCCAACAATGACAAAATCATAAAGGGCATAAGCCTGCTTTATTTCATGGTGAAAAATTCGCACAGGCTCTTGACTTGAAAGCATGTTCTCTGGATCATTATCAAACTGAACCTTAGGAAATTGCAGTAAAAAACCAACGATAATCGCTAATATCACGGCAACAATTAGCTTTGGGTGTTTTAGACTTAAATTTGTCAATGTCAATTTCATACAATGGATCTCCTGCATACTCTATTTTTAAACTGGATTTTCACTTCAAACGCTACGTTGTTTCATTGTATAACACAAATCTTAAACATAATCCATATATATTAAAAACAGAATATATGGAAAAGATAAAAACCCGCTACAGTTACATAACGGGTTCTTAAATCAATTCATTCACAAGTCACTAAGCGAGACAGTGCTTATCAACTAATGCAACCACCTTCGCCACATCAGGCTTACTGGTATAATCATCTGCACCAACTTCCACACACTTATGCGACGTGTTTTCGTTGATTAAGCTCGAATACATGACCACCTTGATATTTTTAAGTTCAGAATCCTCTTTTATTCGTCGACAAAGTGCCAAACCGTCAAGTTCTGGCATCTCAATATCCGACACAACCAGCATTGGCAGGTCGCCATCATGCTTGGACTGTAACAACCCGTGCCAACAAGCAAGGCCATCACCAAAGCACTGCGCCTGAACATAACCGGCCTGATTCAATACGCGCATAATCCCTTGACGAATAATCGACGAATCTTCAGCAAAGAACATTTTCACATCGCCACGATCAATTTTTTTCTCTTCTGTTTCAGCTTCACTGTCTTCGCTTGAATCTTCATAATGCTTACCATCACCAAAAACTTCATAAGCGATGTGTTCCATATCGACAATTAAAATATCTCGCTCAGCAATGGTAACCGTACCTGTAAAGCGCGGATGGTAATTGTCGAAAAATTGATCCATAGGCTTCACTTGCGACCATGAAAGTCGGTGTATTTGATCAACGCCATGCACCAAAAAGGCAATCACGGTATCATTAAACTCACATACCAAAACAACACGCCGAGTCTGAACACCACTGACACTCGCTTCGGCCACCCCTGAAGCATCAAGCTCTTTACCGAGATGCTCTGACAGATTTAATAGCGGAATGGTCTCTCCACGCAACAAAACTGTTCCGAGTAGCGACGGATGGCTATCAGGAAGGCGTGTCAATTCATCTTCACAATAGGGAACAATCTCTCTGAGTTTATGAACATTAATCCCAAAAGACTGATCATAAAGATAATATTCTAAAATTTCGAATTCATTGGTTCCTGCTTCGAGCAGAATCCCCTTTTTGTCTTGCGCCAACATTGTCATGTTACCCTCATGTAAAGGTTAAATATGCACATGAAATAGAAATCGAAAGTACGTTATTTCATCATCATTTAAAAAAGTAACCCTGCAACAGCTCTGCCAAAAAAGACTTAAATCTTCAATTAAAACCTTTCATTGAAACAGGCCAAAGTTGTACTTTACTAAAGATCTATCACTCTTGACCAGAAAAATCGCTTGACCAGAGCTTTTGACAATCGTTAGGCTGCTTCAAGGGAGAGAAAAAATAATTTTTTTTGCAAAAGCTATCAAAGGGGATATGTAAATGAAACTGTTCAAAATTGGATTATTAGCCATATGTACGTTTTTTGCCTTAGCCTCTATCGGTTATTCGCGAGATTTAAGCGTCCTAGAACAATGGAAACCAGCCTTCGACCCGAGTGGTGCTGAATACCACTATATTTTGTCAAATGTCGACCACCCCGCCATTGCTGGCATCGGCGTTGGATATCGGATCCGTGATCGTGTATGGGAGCGTTCCAACGGTCGACTTTATGTTGATTTTCGTCCCCTCGCCCAACTCGGAGGCGAAAAAGACGTCGTCCGTAAACTCAAGATGGGTGCCATCCAAGGGATGCTATGCTCCTCTGTTATGGCAGCAAATGTCGCACCAAAGCTCGGCATCGTCAACCTACCATTCATTATTGACTCAAGTGAGAAACTAGAAAAATTTCGCAACACCCCAGAACTTTTTCAGCCATTTAGCGAAGCAGCACTAAGACAAGGAGTTCGTGTCATCGACTTTACCGGCTATGGAAGCTATGGCTGGGCGACGACAAAACCTGTACGAACTCTTGATGATGCTAAAAAAATTAATTTTCGCATCGCCCAAGCTCCAGTTAATACCGACAGCTACAAAGCATGGAACCTAAAGTTTACAGTTATGCCGTGGCCTGACGTTCCACAAGCCCTACAAACAGGTGTAATAGATGGCCTTGATCACACCCCAATTGTTTGCAACATTACCAAAAAATTTGACGTTGCTCGTTATTTTACTAACCTACATTACACCCAAGGTCTCTACATCCACATGATCAACGAGCGTTGGTTGAAAAAACTACCTGAGGGTTTACGAACAATCTTCCTTGAAACCATAAAAGAGGAGAGTGCAATCGCTCGTAAGTTAACCGACGAACAACAAACGGAACAAATGCTTCAAGCCCAGGAATCTGGCGTTCAATTTTTTGAGCTCAACGATGCTGATCGTGCCACACTCATCAAAATGGCTCAGCCTGTTTATGACAAATGGGGACAACGCCTCGGCCTCGACTACTTCAAAACAGTTCAATCAACGCTGCAATAAAGCAAACTAAGCATATAAGCAATACTGATCCCACCGTTCATCTTTATCGAACGGTGGGATTTTTTTATCAACAAAACTGAACAAGAGTTTGATTTCAACAAAATAACACTGGCCAGAAAATACATTATCTATCCATTAAAAGAGCATGCTGGTATAGCTGACATTAAGGAAAAAGACGCAAATTCAAACAATTCAGCAACTGACAAACACGTACTCAATAAGGATAATGATGATGTTCAAAAAGCTTACTCTTTTAGGATTTTTATTCACAATTGCTGTCAGCTCACCCGCACTTGCTAGTGGCGATAACCCGCTCGCAAAATGGAGTCCAGACTTCGATCCCTCTGGCGCCGAGTACACCTACCTGCTCTCCAATGTGTCACACCCTGCCATTGAGGGTGTCGGTGTCGGCTTTCGTATTCGTAACCGCGTGTGGAAAGAGACCAACGGCCAGCTTTACGTCGATTTCCGCCCATTATCGCAACTCGGTGGCGAAAAAGATGTCTTACGTAAACTCAAAATGGGTGCCATTCAAGGGATGCTGTGCTCCTCCGTTGCTGCCGCCAACCTAAGCCCACAACTTGGCATTGTGAACCTACCATACGTTGTCGATAGCTTTGACAAACTCGACACCTTTCGCGCGACACCTGAGCTCTTCACCCCATTCAGTGAATGCGCACTACGCCAAAAAGTTCGTGTTCTCGATATCACAGGTTACGGTACCTACGGCTGGGCAACAACATCACCTGTCACCAACCTAGACGATGCGCAACAGGTCAACTTCCGTATCGCCCAAGCTCCTGTTAATGCAGATATTTACAAAGCATGGGGATTGAAATTCACTGCATTGCCTTGGCCTGATGTACCACAGGCATTACAAACAGGGGTTATTACCGGCCTTGATCACAGTCCAATCGTCTGTAACATCACTAAAAAATTTGAAATTGCTCCCTACTTTACTGAAGTTAATTATGCGCAAGGCCTATTTATCCACCTCGCCAACGAGCGCTGGTTAAAAAAATTACCCGATAATCTGCGCGCTATATTGTTAAAAGTGATTGCCGAAGAGAGTGCTGACACGCGACAACGCACACGCACTCAACAACAGCAGCAAATTGCCGCAGCCAAAGCAGCGGGTGTCACCTTCTATCAACTGACTGACGAACAGAAGCAAACCCTTGTCGAGATGGCTGCGCCCGTGTATAAAAGATGGGAAGAAAAGATTGGCGCCGACTATCTGGCTGCCGTTCGGCAACAATTGGGTCAATAAATCCTTAAACAGGTATTACCCACATCATGCAGAACAGCGAAGGTCGGAGGTTTTCCTCCGGCCTTTTTTATTTTTACTACCCAAGCAGGACACTCTATTCATGTTGAAAAAATTGTTTCAACGCATCGACAGAACCTTCGCCTTTGTTGAAGATTGGTCGCTGGTGCTCGTTGTTTGCGTTGCGCTGGCTTCTGGTTTAGCCAACATTATCTTACGCAAAACAACCAACATCAGCCTTTATTGGTCCGATGAAGTGGTCCGTAAAACCATCTTCTTTTGCACCTACATTGGCTGTAGCTCGGCAATCCGCCATCGCTCACTGATTCGCATTGATGCCCTTCCGCAAATCATTCCAGTTTCGCGAAAGTTTTTTAACGTCATCAACCATCTCTCAACCATGATCTTTGCCGGTTTACTTACTTGGCTAGGTTGGGGAATGCTCGTAGATGTCTATGCCGATGAATATGCGACGACCGCAACATTGCAAATCCCTGAATGGTATTTTTACGCCGTGTTGCCGATTGTCGGAGCAATGATGTTCATCCGCACTTTTATGTTGTTGACGGAGGATCTTTTTCTCTCAGCACAACCAGAAAACGATTAATCAGCTTGGACAAAACCAATGGATAATGCGCAAATACTCATTTTAGCACTGCTACTCGGCTCGATGGCAGCGACAGTTCCCGTGTTTATAGCTCTATTTTTCACCGGACTCGCTGGACTCACCCTCATCGTTGGTATCGATCCGCGGATCAGCATTGAAATTCTCTACCGCAGCATGGACAAGTTTGCCTTGATTGTGGTGCTGTTCTTTGTTCTGTGTGGCAATATCATGACCACCGGCAGCATCGTGCAAAAACTGATCAAAACAGCCAACGTTCTCGTCGGCTTCTTGCCGGGCGGCTTAGCGATGGCAGGTATTCTTGCCTGTGGTTTTTTTGGCGCCATCTCGGGATCAACCGTGGCAACCGTTGTTGCCATAGGCGGATTCATGATTCCCGCCTTGATTGAACATGGCTATGACGAGAAATTCAGTGTTGGCGTCATGAGCACCGCACCGATCCTCGGGGTCATCATTCCCCCTTCGATTGCCATGATTTTGTACGCTATGATCACCACAGATTCACTGGAAGCTCTATTCCTAACCGGCTTCATCCCCGGTTTTATGATTATGTTTGCCATGTCAGTCTACGCGTGGTTTTTTTGCCGCAAAAGCGGCATGGAGCGCCGTCCACGTCCCAAAGTTGGCGAAGCACTAAGCGTACTACGGGAAAGTATTTGGGCACTATTGCTACCCGTGATCATTTTTGGCGGTATTTATTCGGGTATCTTTACGGCTAACGAAGCAGCCATCGTCGCCTGCGTTTATGCCTTTATTGTTGAACTCTGTATCCACCGCGATATGAAGATTGGCGATGTTAAAAAGGTAATTGTCTCCTCAGCAGCGACATCGGCGAGCTTACTGGTGATTGTTGCTGGAGCATCAGTATTTGGTGAATATCTCACCTTTGAACAAATCCCTGAGCATATTGCCAGTGCCGTGGTGAGTAACTTTCAGTCACCGTGGGCGTTTCTCCTTGTCGTTAATGTGCTGCTACTCTGTGTAGGGATGTTTATGGACATCATCTCGGCAACCATTATTTTAACACCAATATTTTTACCCCTTTTAGCCGAATTCGATATCGATACGCTCCACTTTGGTCTTATCATGACGCTGAACCTCGGTATCGGCTACTGCACTCCACCACTCGGTGTGAGCTTATTTATTTCTGGTGCTGTTGCCAATCGCAGCATGCTGTTTGTCGCCAGAGCCGTTATGCCATTTTTGTTGATCCAAATTGCTATTTTGTTACTCCTGACTTTTTGGCCCGACCCTGTTTTATTGCTGCCACGACTCTTCTTTGGCTACGGTAACTAAATGAACTACGGAGGTCCCATGTCGGTTAAAGTTCTCGTTCCTATTTGTGATGGCGTTACCAGTGAAGCAACCCTGAACGCAATTATTAAGCATAAAGACCAATTTCTCGATCCCATCACCTTGCTCCATGTTGTGAATGTCAAAAAAATGGATTATCGGATGATCCCCGATTTTCAAATTGATATGATCCGCGAATATGCGACGAAAACGGGGGAGAAATTTCTTAACGAGCAAACAAAACGGCTACAAGATGCAGGCTTGAAAGTGATTCCGCGCTTAGAATTGGGCTTTCCACGAGACATCATCTGCTCTATTGCTGATAAAGAAGAGTTTTCTTTGGTTGTTATCGGCCGACACGGCAGCGGTGAAATTCGCGATGTGCTTTTCGGTTCGGTGTCTAACTACGTCTTACATGGCGTTAAGTGCCCCGTTCTGCTATTCTAAAAATCAAAACATCAACCCATAAAAAACAAAGGAGGTTCAGATGGATTCACTCTGGCCCTTATTACTTATTGTTGCCATCTGGTTTATTTTAAACCGCTGGATTCTACCAAAAATCGGCCTAGGCTGAGGCCCTCAAAAATGTGATCTTCCAGTTCGGAAGAAAGAGGCTCCCACTGAGCTAAAAACAGACGACAATTCCGACAACAAAGAATCGTAATCGACATAAAAAAAGCCCCGCATTTCGCGGGGCTTTTTAGTCCGTAAGTGATTAAATTAACTAACCTGTGTATTCTACTTGGAAGCCTGCTTGAGCCAAACTATCCAAGCTATCAACACCTGAATAATCTCCAACATCTGCCAGAGTTACACTAGTATCAACGCCACCTTCACCTGTAATGGTTAAAACAAGGTCGCTGCCTTGGGCGACAACACCTACTGACACATCATCCAAATCAAGACCACCATCGCTATCGAGGTCCAAAACATCGGTCAAGCGAATCACATCATTATCAACATTGAAGTCATCGATCACTAGATCACCTTGGCCACCATTAGCGCTAAACTCATAGATAACCGCATCGTCAAGCACGAGCATCTGAGCACTTTCAGCGGCTAGAGCGTCGGGTGGCGTTAAGAGAACATCAATCGTGCCAGCGGCCATATCACCATCAGCATCGATCACATCAAGCGGTACAGAAAACTCAACGGGTTCACCCGGATCAATAACGGTTGTACCGAAATCCCCGATCTTAAATGTTTCACCACCAGCATGCCAATACTCGACGCTGTTATATCCATCTGTGGTGAAAGTTGAGATCGCGGTATTTGCGACAACACCATCGATCTGAACTTCGGTGCCATCAAACGTCACGTCAAAATCAACACCGTTGAGTGTTACGGTCTCAGTGGTTGTTCCAACAACGGCAAACGATACAAATCCATCCTGACCACCATAGCTAAGACCAACGGCGGTGATTGCATCTTGCACACCATCACCGACATCGTTACCATCGGCATCGTCATAAGCTTTGACGATGATAGAACTGCCACCTGTACGCGTAAATAGCGCCGAAGAGCCATTGACCTGATAATGGCTATCAAAAACATGATCCTGATTCGCAAGATCAGTATACGGTGCTCCCTGAGGATTCCCGCTTAAGTCGATAACGAAATCGGCTCGCATAGCCTCGCCAGAACCAACAGAGTTACCACCACCAACACCGCCCTCGTTGGCATTGGTGTTAACCGTACCAGCACCAATAGGTGTCAATAGCAGATCCTGACTATCGTCATCAGCCACAGTGTTAAAACCTGCCCAGGCACCATTGCCACCAACAAAGTTATAACCTCCGGCATTAAAATCAATCACAGATGCGCCACCATCAACCGTACCAATCATGGTCACAGTGTATTGATCAACACCGGCTGCATCAACATTCAGCGCAATGGTAAAAATGTTACCAGCTACTGTATAACCTGTCAGCGTTTGGCCATCAGGTGAGACATCGTAAGAGATCTCTAAACC
>Ga0193955_1000584_pt1 | contig 19643 bp, 19 predicted proteins | sample BB_6_MG_FD_140343 | JGI IMG/M metagenome (GOLD analysis project Ga0193955, IMG submission 140343) | Microbial mat bacterial communities from the Broadkill River, Lewes, Delaware, United States - BB_6_MG | ecosystem: Environmental > Aquatic > Freshwater > River > Microbial mats | place: USA... | reverse complement strand
GTCCTCTGTTACCAGAATTACCCACACTAGCAGAGGTTGAATAACATAAACCAGAAAAAGCCACACATAAGGAACCATGAACAAATACTTCAACTAATACGTCGTTTTTTTCAGCAACGGTTGTCAATGCTTTAATTTCTTTTAAATTTAACTCTCTGGAAAGATTTACTCTTGAAGCACCTAGTTTTTTCAAAAATGGAATTTGCCCGGCATTATGTGTAGTGAGTTGTGTTGAAGCGTGAATATCTAAAGTAGGAAAGTGCTTGGTAATTAAATTGAACAGTCCAAGATCTTGCACGATCACACCATCTAATGTGGTATTGACTAACTTACTTAATAATTTTGCTAAGGTTTTAAACTCTCGCTCTAAAATAACAATATTTAAGGTCAGAAATATTTTACATTGATATTGATGTGCTAAACGAATAATCCCCACTAATTCATCAAAATATATATTAGACGCTCTGTTTCGGGCATTAAAGGTATCTAGGCCACAATAAACCGCATCGGCACCTGCAATAATCGCCGCTTTAATAGCATCGACATCGCCACCTGGGGCTAATAATTCAATTTTAGAAGACATTTTATAACCTATTTTTACAAATTTAATTGAGCAAAACTTAAAAGGGAGGGATTTTACCCGTATAATCATCGAATGAATAGCGCTAAAACAATGCTTAGTGCTAGTGAATAACATTAAATAGCCTTATGACAACGCAGCCAATTTGTTTTACCCCTTTTAGTCACAGTATAAAAAGTTATTCTTTGCCTAAACGTTTTACTTTCCCTTTTTGTTATGAGCCTCACCCATTATGTTTATTAGCATCAACAGAATTACAATATCAACTTGAGTTACATCAACACCTTAAAGCAGAGTTAAACCAAAGTGGGAAAATGTTTGGTATTCTTTTGGTAGAAAATACACAGGGAACAATAGGCTATCTTAGTGCTTTTTCTGGGAAGAAACTTGCCAGTGAAACCGACATACACTTTGTACCGCCAGTGGTTGATCTTGATGAACAAGCTGATTTTTTTCATGAGCAAAGTCAAATAATTAATAAATTAAATGAAGAATTAGATTACTTACTTACCAACCCTAAAATATCAGAATATGAACTGACGCTAACCAAATTACTTGCCCAGCAAACCGAACAAGTTGAACAACACCGCGATATTATGGCGAAAAATCGTAAAGTAAGAAAAGCCAAGCGTAACGAGCTAACCCACGAATTAGCGGGTGATGCGTTAGCGCTGCAACTTCAGCAGCTAGCCAAAGAAAGTATTGAGGATAAAAACCAGCTGCGAGATCTAAAATATTATTGGCATGAGAAAATCATCCACATAGAGCAACAACTTAATGTGATTATGGATGAAATTAACGCAGTTAAAAATACTCGTAAGCGGCTTTCAACTAGGCTGCAAAAAAAACTATTCAAACAGTATCGTTTATTGAACAGTGCAGGTGTAGAAAAAGATTTAATGGAGTTATTTCAAAATGCGCCTCATGCTATACCGCCAGCAGGAACAGGCGACTGCGCTGCACCCAAATTGTTGCAGTATGCTTTTAAGCATCAATTGAAACCCTTGGCTATGGCTGAATTTTGGTGGGGATGTGCACCTAAATCGGAAATACGACAACATAAAAATTTTTACGCCGCCTGTTCAGGTAAATGTCAGATTATTTTACCGCATATGCTTGAAGGTATTACATTAGATGACAACCCCTTGTTAGTTAACCCAGCAGAAGGGAAAACCTTAGAGATTATTTATCAAGATGATGACATGGTTCTTGTTAACAAGCCCAGTGAGTTCTTATCGGTGCCAGGTAAATATATTGAAGATTCAGTTTACTCACGAATTAAAAAGCAATTTCCGCAGGCCACAGGCTCTCTCATTGTTCATCGTTTAGATATGTCTACGTCTGGTGTAATGGTGTTAGCTTTGACTAAAAGGGCACAAAAAAATCTTCAGCAGCAATTTATTAATCGAACGATTAAAAAACGCTATGTGGCATTACTTGAAAGAGAACTTGAAAGAAAAATTGAGAGTAAAACTGAAATTACAGCTGATAAAATATCAATCCAAGGTGAAATTAACCTACCATTAAGAGGTGATTTAGAAGATAGACCCAGACAGTTAGTGTGTTTTGAGCATGGTAAACAGGCAAAAACTCAATGGCAAATAATAAGTACTGTAGCGGGAAAATCGAAACTATACTTATACCCTGAAACAGGGAGAACACATCAATTACGGGTACATTGTGCTCATCCTAAAGGCTTAAATGCACCGATATTAGGTGATGATTTATATGGCAGTGGCACACACAGTAACGGTATATATAAGTTGAATAGCAATGAAAAACCTCAGCGTTTACATTTACATGCGCAAATGTTAACGCTGAGGCATCCTGTTAGCAAAGTCGTGATGACATTTGAAACAGCTGAAGATTTTTAAAGGTAATCTTAAGATTCTTCTTTAATTTCAGCATTGTGATAAACGTGTTGCACATCATCACAATCATCTAGCATAGCAATGAATTTTTCAAAGTTAGCAAGATCTTCTTCACCTTCAATATCAATATAGGTTTGTGGAACCCACGTTATTTCTTCAACTTCTAAATCGTATTCAGGCATTGAGTTTGCAAATTCGGTTTTGATTTTGAAAAACTCAGTATGTGGAGCATACACTGTGATAATGCCATCTTCTAATTCAACGTCAGTGACATCAATGTCAGCCATCATCAAGTTTTCTAAAACAGCTTCATCATCCTCACCTTTAAATGCGAACACTGCTTGGTGATCAAACATATGTGAAACTGTGCCAGAAGAGCCAATTTTTGAATTTGTTTTGGTAAAACATTGGCGAACATCTTTAATTGTGCGGTTGCCATTATCGGTTAAGCAATCAATAATTACCATGCAATTACCAGGACCAAAGCCTTCATAACGGGCTTCTTCAAAATCTTCACCACCAGTACCTGATGCTTTTTTTATTGCATTTTCGATTACATGCGTAGGAACCTGATCTTTTTTGGCACGATCGATTAAACCACGTAAAGCAAGGTTACCATCAGGGTCTATCCCACCATTTTTAGCACAAACGTAAATGGCTTTACCGTACTTTGAATAGACTTTAGTTTTCGCTCCAGCAGTTTTTGCCATGGATAATTTTCGGTTTTGATAAGCTCTTCCCATTGTTCATTGTCTCATTTTGTCATTTTGCATAAATTTGCATAAAATAATAATGGTCTAGATTCTACCAGTGTCACTAGGTAGTTGACTAGAGGAATGGGGCAGTAATTGTTTAAAAGTTGATATGGATAATAAAAATAGCTTTTGAAATATCTATCGTTTTTTTACATTTTATCTTATAGAATGAAAAATTAATTACAAAATCAAGGAAGTCATGTATGAAATTTGACGAATATAAAGTTATCTATGTAACCGAAGGTGGCTGCGGTACTATTTTCTTAGGATCGAGTGGATTACCTTTAAAACGTTTAGAAGCGACATTGAATCAAGAAGCAAATGATGGTTGGCAGCTTGTGTTTCAAGTGATCGAGCAAAAACGTTTTTGGTTATTTTGGAATAGAGAAGCGGTTATTTTAACGCTTGGCCGTTCTAATAGTTAATAAAAATAGCTAAAACAAAGAGTGAAAAATATAATTAAAAATGCGCTGTTAAAAGCCATCCGGTATTATCAAAAAACGGGCGGCTCAGAGCGGCATTTTGCAACATCATGTAACTTTACACCAACTTGCTCGCATTATACTTATCAAGCGATAGAACATTTTGGTGTGGTGAAAGGTGTTAAATTAGGCATTAACCGTATTAGACGTTGTAATGATCGAGATTGTGTAAATATTAAAGATGATCCCGTACCGGTTTTTTGTCAAGCTAAACCTGATACAACGGAGAATAAAACAATATAAAAGGATTTGAATAATGGAACTCATCCGAAACAAGGAAGCACTCCGCTTAGAAGAAAACGAGCTAAGATTGCGCATTGCGGCGCTTTCTGTTGAACAAAAAAGGCTGTACTACGCACAAGAACTACAACAAATTAAAGACCCAGACACCTATGCGGCACTAAATTGGTTTTTTATTGCGGGTTTACATCATTTTTATTTAGGTAAATGGCAGAAAGGAGTAATGAATTTAATTTTGATGGCGGCAGGAGCAATACTTTGTATTTTTACTGTATATACGCTCTTTGGTGCAGCGCTTATTTTATTTGTTTTTTTTATTGAATTACCACAGCTTTTCAATAGCGAAAATATTGTAACCCACTATAACAATCGGTTAATGAAAAATTTACTAAGGCAATTTGAGTAAAGTAAGTAAGGTTTTGTTGTGTATTTATGGTGAAAAATTAACATTAATGGTGCAACCAAAAAGCATATTGGTTGCACCGTGTTTATTACTGCTTGATACCTTCCACATAAAGGTTTAATTGCACATCATTAGAAGCTGGACCTAAAATATTCTTAATTGCAAAATCTGTTAATGCTATTGTTGTAGTGCCGCTAAAACCAACACGATAACCACCCCATGGATCTTTACCTTCACCAACGGTTTGTGCATCTATAACAATGTCTTTACTAACACCGTGAAATGTAAATGTACCAGCTACAGCTAATTTACCATCACCTTTGTCAGTAACTGAGGTACTAACAAATTTAGCCGTATTAAATGCACTAACATCAAGAAAATCATCACCTTTAAGATGTTTATCTCGTTCTGCATGATTTGAGTTTATGCTAGTGGTATCAATACTAACTTCAATTTTTGATGCTGCAATATTTGAAGCATCATAACTAAATGTGCCACCGAATTTATCAAAACGACCAGTTAACCAGCTATAACCTAAGTGTTGTACTTTAAAGTTAATTGAAGCATGGGCTCCTTTGGTGTCAATAACATAGTCTGCTGCATTAGCTACTGGTAATAAAAAAGTTGCACCAAGCAACGATGTTAAGGCCAATTTAGTTAATTGTTTTTTCATTTGTGTTCTCCGTTTTAAGGCTTCTGCCAATCATTCTGTTTAATGTATCATCTTTATCAATAACATGATGTTTTAGCGCTGCTAAAGCATGTAATGTAGCAAGCACTATAAGTAAGTAGGCTAACCATTCATGTACTAAACCTGCTATATCTTCTTGATTCTCAATGCTAAATCCTATTGCGGGTACTGTTATAATCTCAAATACTTCAATGCCTCTACCATCTGCGGTTGAAATTAAATAGCCTGCTAACATAATAGTGAATATTAATAGATAAAGCACACTATGTATTACTTTGCCTGCTTTCTTTTCAAACGCGCTATGGCTTGCTAAATGCTCTGGTTTTACTTGTTTAATTCGCCATAAAACTCTCAGTAGCATAAAAGCAAAGAAGATTAAGCCTATGCTTTTATGTAAGTCAGGGGCTGTTTTGTACCACGAATCATAATAAGTCAAATCAACCATGTAAAAACCTAGGCCAAATAAGCCAAAAACGGTGAGTGCCGATACCCAATGAAAAAAGATACTAACATAACCATAACTTGAGCTTGTGTTGTTCAATACATTACTCCGTAATTTGTTGAATGAAAATTATTATAGATATGATCAATATTATAGTAATAAAAATAAATTAATATTGAAGCTTTATTTATATCCTGTTAACTTATACTTAACTTGTTTGTGGTTATATAAAGTAAATGGGGTTCAGTAAATGACATTAGAGCAATTAAACATGCTAGTAAAAGTGGCTGAATTAGGGACCCTGAAAGCCGCGAGTGAAAAACTATTTAAAACACAACCAGCTATTAGCCAAGGCATTAAACAACTAGAAATTCAAATGGGTTTCCAATTGTTTAGTCGACAAGGGTATCGTTTATTACTAACAGACAATGGTAAGCAAATTTACCAACATGCGCTGAAACTACTTAATGAAGCAGGGCAAATCAAGCAACTTGCTTCTTTTTTATTACATGGAAATGAAGCAAGCATTACAATAGCAATTGAAGCCTCTTATGACTTGAAAAGAATTCTTCCTGTATTTGAATTAACACAAAATGAGTTTCCTCACACGCAAATTATTTTAAGTCAAGAATATATAAATGGTGCGTTAGAAGCAGTGAAATCAGAACAAGCTGACTTGGCATTAACTGCAATTGACAGCCTAGCATTACACTCAGGAAAGTATGAAGCGAATAAGCTATACCAAGGCTATTTGTACAATGTGGCAGCACCCAAATTTTTACAACGTCATAGCCAATTAACCAGTGTGACAGAATTAAAAGACGAATATCAAATCGTGGTGCAAGACTCAGGACAAAGTAGCCAAGGGGTAAATTATAGCGTTCAAACAGGACAACGTTGTTGGTATGTTAATGATTTTAGTACTAAAAAAACATTGATTATGAGTGGGATGGGCTGGGGGCGTTTACCAGACCATATGATAAAAGACGAACTGAAAGCTAAAACACTGCTTACTGTTCAGTTAAACGATTTTGATACGCAAATAGCATTAAACTATCAAGCCATCAAATTAAAATCTCGATTACTTGGTCCTGTTGCAAGCAAGCTTTGGCAAAATATGAGGTTAATTGAGAACAAAAACAATTAGGCTTGTTTTTTATTAGTGGGCGATAACGCTTGTTCAATGGTTGACTGTAGCAAAGCAATTTTTTGCTTATTTTCTTTTTGTGTCGATTTAAGTTGTTCTTTTGCTATTAATAAATCGTTAGCTAGGTTTAGTGCCGTCATTAATAAAGCTTGATCAGGGCTAGAAATAGACTTACTCGTATTGGTTTTGGTTAATCTCTCGCTTAACTCGGCCGCAGCACCTAACAAAGCACTTTCTTGTCCAATAGGGCAAGCCACTTTTAATTTGCGATCTAGCACATTGATTTCAACAGTACGTTGATTCATCTTGTATAATATCCGAGCATATAATTTGTATAATTTCCAATCATATATAGTTCCATTCCATTTGAAAGTACGCGTTTTATCCGCAGAGTTGCACTATAACTGCGCTGATATTGTGATGCAAGTAAATGACAACTTTTCTCATGCCTTTTATGAGCTCAAATGTTAGGATATGGCATTAGTTTTTTTAATTAAAGCGATTCATTATGTCACACCGTTCTAATCAAGACGCAAAGCAAAGTACTCAATTAGACTTTGCTAGCGCACAAGCTATCATCACCACTGAAAATATTAAAGCACATGCGAGTGAAATTCATGGTGTACTAACAGGCTTAATTTGTGCTGGTTTCCCTTTTGAAGATACCAGTTATGTTTCTATGTTAAATGACTTGTTTAACAGTGGCGACGGTTTACCTAGTAATGTTAAGTCAACAGTTAAACAAATGTTTAGTGAACTCTGGACCGATATTTTAGATGACGCCTATGGTTTTCAATTGATGTTGCCCGATGATGACGATTCTATTGTTGAACGTGGCCATGCATTAAGTGTGTGGGTTCAAGGTTTTAACTTAGGTTTTGGCCTGCAACAAAAAGATAGCCCTGTAATTTCAGAAGAAGTGAAGGAAGTTATTACCGACTTTGCAGAAATTGCTAATTTGTCAGATGAAATGGAAGAAGATGAATCAACTGAACAAGCGTATTTTGAAATAAATGAATATGTTCGTATTTCAGCTTTATTATGCTTTAGTGAGCTAGCAACATTACCGACTAAGTCGGGCGGCGACAACCCTGTTAATAGCACTATTCATTAGTTCCCGTTATGGCAATAATATTGGCATAAATAAAATTATAAGTAAAAAGCAGTAAATAATATGAAACATCCAGATAAAGCATTACCCGGCATAGCTCGTTTACCTATGAGTGATTTTAAGCAACATAGAGACAATTTTTTTGCCAGTATGGCTGATAACTCAATGGCACTTTTCTCTGCTGCCCATGAAGTAACGCGCAGTAATGATACTGAATTCTCTTTTTGTCAAAATAAAAACTTTTATTACTTAACAGGGTTTAATGAACCAGATGCTTTATTGGTACTGCTTAAGTGTAATAATGTTGAACAAACTATTTTATTTTCATTACCAAAAGACAAATTGCAAGAAGTGTGGCACGGACGCAGAGTAGGGCAAGAGCAAGCTTGTCAAATATATGGGTTTGATGATTGTTTTACCCTAGGTGAAAAAAGTGACTTACTTCCTCAATACTTAAATGGTTTAACACAAGTTTATTTTACTTTTGAGGATCAACAGCTTACTGAACAAGTTTTTGATTTGCTGGCGCAAGTTAGAGCAAATGTACGACAAGGCGTAAAAGCCCCAACACAATTAGTGGATGCTGCACCATTAATTAATGAACAACGATTAATAAAAAGTGACAATGAAATAGCACTGATGAGACAAGCTAACTATATTTCATGTTTAGCACATAAAAGAGCGATGCAAAAAACGCGAGCGGGTTTATTTGAATATCAAATAGAAAATGAAATATTACACGAGTTTACCCGTCATGGTGCTCGTTATCCTGCGTATGCCACAATTGTTGCAGGTGGTGATAACGCCAATATTTTACATTACACCGATAATAACGCACAACTACAAGATAACGATTTACTGTTGATTGATGCAGGTGGTGAATTGTCTGGTTATGCAGCAGATATAACCCGCACGTTTCCTGTTAATGGTAAATTTACTTCCGCACAAAAAACACTTTACCAATTGGTACTAGCGACTAAGTCACAAGTAATTTCAGCAATTAAACCAGGGGTTAGTTTTGCAAAGCTTAACGACATTGCTAATGTTTGCTTAACCCAAGGCTTAGCTGAACTAAATATATTGTCTGGTGATTTAGCAACACTTATTGAAGAAAAAGCCTGTAAAAAATACTTTATTCACGGTTTAGGCCATTGGCTTGGATTAGATGTTCATGACGTTGGTGATTATGAAATTAGCGCAGACAAATTACAGTGTCGTGCATTCGTATCAGGCATGGTACTCACCATAGAACCGGGGTTATATATGCCACTTGATGATGTTGACTTAGACCCTCAATGGCGTGGTATTGGTATTCGTATAGAAGATAATATTGTTGTAACTGAAACTGGATGTGAAAATTTAACTCAGTATTGTCCTGAAACTGTAGCAGATATTGAAGCCTTGATGGCTAACTAATGTGATGAAAAATAAACCTAATATATTTGATGTTCTCATTTCGGGCGGTGGTCTTTCTGGCAGTTTAATGGCATTGAGCTTGGCTGATTTGAAAAAACCAGATGGCAGTCTATTATCAATTGCCATTGTTGAAACGACAAATGTTGCAGTAAGCTCAGCAACTAATACTGAGAATAATCAGCCTGATACCTTGTTTGATGATCGCGTTTTGGCCTTGTCACACGGTAGTGCTGCTTATTTAAATAAAATGGGCGTTTGGCAGCATGTATCACAAGATGCGTGTGCGATAGAAAAAATAGATATTTCTGATAGAGGCCATTATGGTAAAGCGCGTATAGAAGCGCAAGACTATGGTGTTTCAGCGCTAGGCCATGTTATAGACATGGCATTACTTGGCCAAGCACAATTGACTGAATTAGCCAATAAAAGTAATGTTTATTGGTTTAGCCCCGATAAAATAGTCGATATTAACTGGCGACCTAATCAAATTGACACTGTAGAAGTTAAACTTGGATCAGGGCAAGGTTTAACAACACATTTGTTATTAGGATGCGATGGTGCAAACTCGCCTTGTCGTCAACTCGCTGGTATTAATATAAGCAAAAGTGACTATCAGCAAGTTGCCTTAATTGCGAATGTTGCAACTAAAAAACCTCATAACCATAAAGCCTATGAACGGTTTACTGAGTATGGCCCTTTAGCAATGTTACCTTTGTCAACGTTGAGGGCTGATTCCAACGGTGAAAATCGCTGTGCTTTGGTTTGGACAATGACACCAGAGCAAAGTGTTGCAATAATGGCATTAAACAATGAAGACTTTTCGCAACAACTTGAGTTAGCTTTTGGTAGTTGGCTTGGCGCTATCTCTTATGTGGGCAAGCGTGATGTCTATCCATTAGTTTTGGTACAAGCTGCACAGCAAACCTATCATCGAATGGCACTTATTGGAAATGCTTCGCACACTATTCATCCTATTGCTGGCCAGGGGTTTAATTTAGGCTTGAGAGATGTACAGCAAATGGCTAAGCAAATTGAGCAAGCGTTGGTTAACGAGAATGATATAGGAAGTTTTGCTTTACTGAATGAATATGGGCAAAAACGTCAGCAGGATCAAAACCAAGTTATAAACCTTACCGATTCGCTCGTTACTTTATTTGCCAATGATTTTCCTCCGTTAGTGGCAGGTAGAAATATTGGTTTAAAAGTGATGAACTATGTAACCCCCTTGAAAAAAATACTCGTTACAAAATTAATGGGTTACTAAGTAAATAAATAGCTAAATAAAAACAGTTAAATATAAAAGTAGATAAGAGAACAAAATGCAAAAATTTGATGTGTTAATTGTAGGCGCTGGCATGGTGGGTTTAACACTAGCACTTTCATTACGTAAAACGAGCAACCTAACTATTGCCATTGCTGACACGTTACCTGTTGCAGAATTAACAGAAGAGCCTGAGCTAAGAGTGAGTGCTATTAATGTTGCCAGCCAAACTATATTTGAAAATTTATCGGTTTGGTCTGCTATTATCAACGAGCGCACTCAAGCTTATCAACACATGCATATTTGGGATAAATCAGGTATTGGCAAATTAAATTTTTCTGTAAACGATCTAGATACTTTTCCACAACAATCGCATTTAGGATGGATTATTGAAAATAACGTTATTCGTAATGCGTTATGGAATAAAGCTCAAGCAGATGAAAATATTCATTTTTTTACTGAGCACAAACTTGCCAATATTGCCGTAGGCGACAGTGAAGCCTTTGCCAGTTTTGATATGTCTCAAACGAGTAATGCCAAGGCAGATATGCCTATGCCTATGCCTATGCCAATTATTGCTAAACTTGTGGTGGGTGCTGATGGCGCAAACTCATGGGTACGCAAACAAATGGATATGGCTATGATCAGCCGAGATTATGATCACCACGCGATAGTTGCTACGGTAAAATGCTCACAAGGGCATAAAAATACAGCATGGCAAGTATTTATGCCAGAAGGACCATTAGCGTTTCTACCGCTTTTTCCTAAGGGTAGTGATACCTGCTCAATTGTATATTCTACATCACCTGAGGAAGCAACGCGTTTAACAGAGCTTTCTGCTGTAGACTTTTCTAAAGAACTCACTGCCGCAAGTGATGGCAAGTTAGGTACTATTGAATTAATCAGCGACCGATTTACTCACCCACTAACCATGCGTTTAGCACAAGATTTTGTTAAAGGTCGTATGGTGCTTATCGGCGATGCAGCACACACTATTCATCCCTTAGCTGGGCAAGGGGTGAATTTAGGCTTGTTAGATGCCGTGTCATTAGCAAAAAACCTTTCACTGCAAGGCGCTTCAGAAAATACAAACCAATTAAATATTGGCGATCAAAAACAATTAAAGGCATTTTCTCGTTATCGTAAAAGTGAAGCTATTGAAATGATTGGCGCGATGGAAGCCATTAAACAGACTTTTTCAATAAAGCAGCCTGCTTTTTCTTTTCTTAGAGGCGTTGGCATGAGTTTACTCGACAATTTTAAACCTGCTAAAAAGCGCTTGATACATCAAGCTCTGGGGTTAAAAACTGAGTTGCCCGATTTGGCAATAAAAAAATTAAATTAACAGCCTCTTTTTTCCTGCGCTTTACACAGGTAAAGCAATAATTGTAAAAATACATGAAACTTATCTCGACTATTTTCTAAATATATAGATAAAGCCATATTTTATTTTTTAAAACTTGTTTTATTTGAATTTAATTCTGACAATGTGATTAAGTTGGTTTTTAATTTGAATAACGCGATGTATTTTTGTTGAATAAGCATAATTTGATGGCTATAATTAGTTCAAATTTGAGGAACACCTTTACAATTTTTTGCAATAACTGTTTTAGGTGTCACTGCTTTAAGTATGACTTCTTTAGGAATGACGTATGACAAATAAAACCGTATTACACGCAAAACATTTAGCCGCTGGCGCTAAAATGGTTGATTTTCACGGCTGGGAAATGCCTATCAATTATGGTTCACAAATTGAGGAACATAATGCTGTTCGTCAACATGCTGGCATGTTTGACGTTTCTCACATGACTATTGTTGATGTGCAGGGCGCTGATGCTAAAGCCTTCTTACGTCGTTTAGTGATTAATGATGTAGCTAAATTAACCGTTGTTGGCAAAGCTCTTTACACTGGCATGTTAAATGAAAATGGCGGTGTTATTGATGATTTGATCATCTACTACTTCTCAGAAACAAATTATCGTTTAGTTGTTAACTCGGCAACTCGTGAGAAAGATCTGGCTTGGATGGCGAAACAAGTAACAGGTTTTGATGTCACAATTACTGAACGTCCTGAATTTGGTATGATTGCCGTACAAGGCCCAGAAGCAAAAGCAAAAGTTGCTAATTTATTAACACCCGCACAAATTGTTGCAGTAGAAGGTATGAAACCTTTTTTTGGTGCACAAGTAGGTGACTTATTTATTGCAACGACTGGTTATACGGGTGAAGAAGGTTACGAAATTATAGTGCCTGATAATGCAGCTGAAGATTTTTGGCAAAAACTCATTGATTTAGGTGTTACTCCTTGTGGTTTAGGTGCTCGTGACACCTTACGTTTAGAAGCAGGTATGAATTTATACGGCTTAGATATGGACGAAACCGTATCACCCCTAGCGGCTAATATGGCGTGGACTATTAGCTGGGAACCAGAAGATCGCGACTTTATTGGTCGTGATGTGTTAACCGCACAAAAAGCAGCGGGTGACCAACCAAAACTTGTTGGTTTAGTACTAACAGAAAAAGGTGTTTTACGTACAGGACAAAAAGTTATTACTGAACTTGGTAATGGCTCTCTTTCTGAAGGAATAATTACTTCTGGCACATTCTCACCGACATTAGGGCACAGTGTTGCTTTAGCGCGTGTACCACGTAATGTGAAAGTAGGTGATGTGGTTGAAGTAGAAATGCGTAAAAAACTCGTGAAAGTACAAGTGACTAAACCAAGTTTTGTTCGCAATGGCGTAAAAGTTTTTTAATTGAAAATATAAACAGATGTTCTATATTATATATGCAGTTAAATGAGCAGATAAACGAATTAACGAACGTCAAAAAATTTAATTTACAATATTTACAGGATAAATAAAAATGAGCAACATTCCTTCAGAATTAAAATATGCAACAACCCACGAATGGGTACGCGAAGAAGGTGACGGTATTGTTACTGTTGGTATTACTGAGCACGCACAAGATTTATTAGGTGACATGGTGTTTGTTGAATTACCTGATGTGGGTGACCAAGTGAGCACAGGTGACGACATTTGTGTGGCTGAGTCAGTAAAAGCGGCTTCAGATATTTACGCGCCTATTTCAGGTGAAGTTGTTGAAGTGAATGAAGAACTTGAAGACTCACCCGAGTTAGTTAACTCTGATGCTTATGGTAGCGGTTGGTTGTTCAAAATTAAAGTGGGTGATGCGAGCGAGTTAGATAGCTTACTTGATGCCGCAGGGTATGCAAGTTCTATCGACGAAGACTAGTTATAGGTCACATTCCGCATTTTAGCGTTGTTAATCAAATTTAGTTGACATTGTCTTTGTTGTTGGCTTATGCGCTTAGCTTTTTAAAATTAAGCTAAGTGTTTATGTAAGTTACTACTGCACACAACATGAAGGTTTTGCCTAAAAGTTGACCACATCAGCTAGAAAGTTACTACCTAGTACTAAGCCTCTTTTTTCTTATTAGAATATGAGGCTTTCTTTTATCTATATAAGTAAAATTATTTAAGTGAAACTTTTATGACTTCTCAATTATCTGTTAATTCCAATGCTTCTGTGTCGTTAGCACAACTAGAGCAAACACAAGACTTTATTCGTCGCCACATAGGGCCAGACGAAACGCAAACTCAAACTATGCTTAATGAAATGGGTGTTGAATCAGTTGATGCATTAATTGATGAAATTGTACCTAAAAACATTCGCTTAGCAGCATTGCCAGCTATTGGTAACAGTAAAACAGAAGTACAAGCTTTGGCTGATTTAAAAGCAGTTGCTAACTTAAATAAAGTAAACACATCGTATATAGGTTTAGGTTACTACGGTACATTAACGCCGAATGTGATTACCCGTAACGTATTAGAAAACCCAGGTTGGTACACAGCATACACACCTTACCAACCTGAAATTGCACAAGGTCGTTTAGAGTCACTACTTAATTATCAACAAATGTGTATAGACCTAACTGGTTTGCCATTAGCAAGTGCCTCGTTATTAGACGAAGGAACTGCAGCAGCTGAAGCTATGGCGCTGGCTAAACGTGTTTCTAAAAATAAAAAGTCTAATGTTTACTTCATCGCTGATGATGTTTTCCCACAAACTATTGACCTTGTTAAACAGCGTGCCGACATGTTCGGTTTTGACATTGTGGTAGCACCCGCAAATGAAGCTCCAGAGCATGACATTTTTGGCGCACTTATCCAATACCCAAGTGCCACAGGTGAAGTAACAGACATAAGCGAACTCATTGAAAAAATTCATGCAGTGAAAGGCATTGTTGCAGTAGCTGCAGACATAATGAGTTTAGTATTATTGAAAGCTCCTGGTGAATTAGGCGCTGATGCTGTTATTGGCTCAAGCCAACGTTTTGGTGTGCCCATGGGCTACGGTGGCCCTCATGCGGCATTCTTTACAACCAGCGACCAATACAAACGCTCATTACCGGGTAGAATTATTGGGGTGTCAAAAGACACTCGTGGTAACAATGCACTACGTATGGCAATGCAAACACGTGAACAACATATTCGCCGTGAAAAAGCTAATTCAAACATTTGTACAGCGCAAGTATTATTAGCCAACATGGCAGCATTTTATGCGGTTTATCACGGTCCTCAAGGTTTGAAAACTATCGCTAACCGTATTCACCGTTTTACTGATATTTTATGTTTAGGTACTGCAACTAAAGGCTTAACCGCTATACATGCTAACTACTTTGACACCCTAACCTTTAATTTAGACGCGGCTCAAAAAGAAACCGTGGTAGCGCGTGCCTTAGCTGCAAACGCTAATGTTCGTACAGATGTTGAAGGTCAAATTTCAGTTTCGTTAGATGAAACAACAACACGTGAAAATATCGCCCAACTTTTTGATATTTTACTTGGCGCAGGTCATGGCTTAAGTGTAAACGAATTAGATGAGCAAATAGTAAGCAGCGGTCATTTATCCATTCCAGCGTCATTAGTACGTGAATCTGCCATATTATCGCATCCAGTATTTAATTCGTATCACAGCGAAACTGAAATGCTGCGTTATATTAAACGACTTGAAAACAAAGATTTAGCTTTAAATCATTCTATGATTTCACTTGGTTCATGTACCATGAAGCTTAACGCAACAGCACAAATGATGCCTGTAACATGGCCTGAATTTGCTAACATGCACCCCTTCGCACCGAAAGAGCAAGCATTGGGTTACAAAACAATGATTGACGAATTAGCTGACTGGTTAGTTAAACTAACAGGCTACGACAAAGTATCAATGCAGCCTAACTCAGGTGCTCAAGGTGAATATGCAGGTCTTATCACTATTCATAAGTATCACGAAAACCGTGGTGATTCGCATCGTAATATCTGTTTAATTCCAGCGTCAGCTCATGGAACTAACCCCGCATCGGCGCAAATGGTGGGGATGAAAGTTGTTGTTGTTGCTTGCGATAAAAAAGGCAACGTTGATATGGATGACCTAAAAGCTAAAGCTGAAGAATTAGCTGATAATCTTTCATGCATTATGATCACTTACCCGTCAACCCACGGCGTTTATGAAACAACTATTGCGGAAATTTGTGAGGTTATTCATGCCCACGGTGGCCAAGTTTATCTTGATGGCGCTAACATGAATGCACAAGTTGGTATTACCTCACCAGGTTTTATTGGTGCTGATGTATCACACCTTAACTTACACAAAACTTTTGCTATTCCACATGGTGGCGGTGGCCCAGGTATGGGGCCTATAGGTGTTAAATCTCACTTGGCACCATTTTTACCTGATCACACGCTTGTGAATATTGACGAAGCAACCGCAGGCAATGGCGCAGTAGCCGCAGCACCTTTTGGTAGTGCAGGAATATTATGTATCTCATATCTTTACATTGCATTATTGGGTAAAGAAGGGGTAACAGCAGCAACTAAATACGCAATTACTAATGCAAACTACTTAGCCACCAAACTGAGTCAACATTACCCAATTTTATACACAGATCCAAATGGCCGCGTAGCGCATGAGTGTATTGTTGACCTACGCCCACTTAAAGAAGCCAGCGGCATAACAGAAATGGACGTAGCCAAACGTTTAATTGACTACGGTTTCCATTCGCCTACTATGTCGTTCCCTGTTGCTGGCACGTTAATGATTGAACCGACAGAATCTGAATCCAAAGTAGAATTAGATCGTTTTGTAGAAGCAATGGTTTGTATTCGTGATGAAATTCGTAAAGTTGAAGCAGGCGAGTGGACGTTAGAAAATAACCCTCTACATCATGCACCACATACCTTAGCAGATATTACCGATGCAAATTGGGACAGAGCATACAGTATTGCTGACGCGGTATTCCCTGTACCTAGCGTTGCAAAAAATAAATTTTGGCCAACGGTGAACCGTATTGATGATGTTTACGGGGATAGAAATTTAGTGTGCTCATGCCCACCGATTGAAACGTATGTTGATTAGTTAAGTATGTGTCTGAATATATAAAATTCAGACAATGTATATAAAAATAGACAAACTTCGGTTTGTCTATTTTTTTGCTTAATAATTTACTCTTCAATAACTTCTCAAAGCCTGTAATTTTTTATCCTCTTCCCATTAACAGCTAAATTTAGATTTACAATGAACTTTCAAAGTAAATAGTTTCCGTTTTAGTTAGAATAATATTTTGATATAGCTATTGTTGATTTTTAGTATGAATGATTTAAACCTTTGTTCGTTATAAATCACTTTGTATCGAATTGTGATTTAAAAACCCATGTTTTATAAATCATATGGAGGGGGATTTTGATTTATAAAGTGAAGATGTATAAATCAAATTAATCCTTTTGGGCAGGGTTGAATTATTTAAACGTTCGCATTGTAGAAATTTTCAAATCGTTGTAAATGATAGCCCCCAGCTCTTGATTGCTCATAACTGACTGTTGTCACTCGGGAATTAAGTTTGTGACTGGGTGATATTGAGCAATTAAAATGCGAATCAGTGATAATCGCTGATCACGACAATTGTCGTTGGAAACCAAGCGTTCGACAGGATAATTCGAATTGAAGGCGGGCCACTACTCGCCAATTTTTTATTAAAATAATTTATACCTTTATTTGAATTAACCTTAGTTAATTATCATTACGTTCAGCAGATAGTTGTAAAAAAACTGATTTAATTGGTATTTTATTTAAAAATATTGCAGAGTGCAATCTGCATTTGAATATTGGTAAACTATGTAGAAAGGCAGTTTTTATTTAACAGCCACCGCTTTCTAATCTAGTAAAAATGGATGAGTTGTATATGAGTATCTTAGGGATAAGGGTCGAACCGCGCAAAACAACTTTTGTTGTTCTTGAATTAACCGATGATAATTTCTCGATTATCAATTGTGAGCTTATAAAAGTTCCCGCAGCCCTAGACTTCCCTGAAAAGCTTAAATATATCAGAAGTTGTGTTATAGACATTTTGAGAGAGTTTTCGGTATCTCGTGCCGGAATACGTGTTGCTGAAGGGAATACCCAGAACTTAGATATTACCAGGCTTCATATTGAAGGTGTTGTTCAAGAAGCGTTCTCAAGCAGTGAAATTGAATATTATTTTGTTGGTAGAAAAACTTCTATTGCGTCCAGGCTGAACAAAAGCACTAAGGAGCTTGAGTTGATTTTTAAAGGTAAGCAACCCTATGAAGGGATAAGTAACTGGGATGAGCTAACAGGTTCAAGCGCTAAAGAAGCGGCCTTAGTAGCAATAGCGGCGGCTTTATAATGTTTCCATACCAAAAAGCACAAGTTTCGTTTAAGAAAATAGAAGAAATTGGGCATGAAGGACAAAACTCAAAAGTTTATAGAGCTCATGATTTAAACCTTGATACAGAGATTGTTATAAAAGAAGTTAGTAAGGAGAACGGTTTTTCGACTGAGCACTATTTTGCTGAAGCAAGAACTCTATATAGAAGCGCTCACCCAAATGTAGTCCAAGTAACTTACGCTTGCGAAGATGAAGGTAAAGTCTATGTGGCTTCACCATTCTATAAAAATGGTTCGCTTAAGAAACTGATGGCTCAAGAGCACCTTACTGTCAAAGATATTATAAGATTTTCAACACATTTACTGAATGGATTGCACAACGTTCATTCTAAAGGGCTTATACATTTTGATATTAAGCCAGACAATATTTTGATATCGAATCGCCATGAAGCTTTGCTAGCTGACTTTGGTTTGACTAAAATTATGGATGAGAATGGAGTTGCGCAGCAGGATTATTTGTATACTAAGCAAGTACCACCAGAGCTATTTGGTAATGTGAAGTGTATATTTGATAATCGATTTGACATATATCAAGCAGGTTTAACCATCTATAGAATGTGCGTAGGTGATAATGTATTTGATGCTCAATACGATTCATACTTTACGAATGGAGCATTAGATCAGGAGAAGTTTGGAAGGGATATTATTAGAGGAAATTTCCCTGATAGAAAAGCATACCCACTTCATATTCCTAAAAAGTTACAAAGGGTAATTAATAAGTGCATTAAGCCTCAACCAGTTGACAGGTATAATTCTGCTATTGAAGTAGTAAATGCTATGTCTGATATTGATGGCTCAATTTTACATTGGAAATACAGTGTTGGTGATGATTTTCAGCAATGGGAATCTGAAGTAAATGGAGTTACTGAGCGGATTTTAATAAAAGATAATAGAAAGTCTGTAGCGTATAAAAAGAATGGTGATTCTGCTGAACGAAAGCAGAGGCAATATTGTAAAGATAATATCACTGATAATGACATCATAAGGTTTCTAGAAAAATGAAAAATATAAAGAATAGAACCACTAGTATGTTAACTAGAACCGAGCTTATAAAAAGCGCAAGAGCAAATTCATCGCTCGATAGATTGCCTGAAAAATCAAAAGACATGTTTGATAAGCTAAAAGGCGTAACCGCTACAGGAAATAAATTTATCGATTGCTCTGCAAGGTAACTGTTGCATACATTTAATATGTATTAGCTAATAAAATTACTATCGCCTAGAAAATAATCTATAGTTTCCAACTAGATCTGTTGTGAACATTCGTTTTTTCTTATTTAGTCATATTCAGATACTTCAACCAAATATCTTAATAGTGCAATCCAGCATGCCTAAGCAACAATTAATTATTAGACTAATTAACCTGAACTCGGTTTAAGAGATAGTTAACAAATTGAAATACCAGTAAAAATTATTTTGATATATCTCTAGCTTGATAGTTTTTCTTAATTCAAGGCAAATTTCGCGTCAATAGCTGGCCT
>Ga0193955_1000581_pt1 | contig 19685 bp, 18 predicted proteins | sample BB_6_MG_FD_140343 | JGI IMG/M metagenome (GOLD analysis project Ga0193955, IMG submission 140343) | Microbial mat bacterial communities from the Broadkill River, Lewes, Delaware, United States - BB_6_MG | ecosystem: Environmental > Aquatic > Freshwater > River > Microbial mats | place: USA... | reverse complement strand
TCCACCGTGTAATAAGGGTCTAAATAATTGAAGCTTGCTTCTCGCTTAGTCGTACTCTTAGCGATGTTAAAGCCAACCTTCTTGCCCGAACCAAAGAAGTTATCCTGCTGAACACCCAGATCTATAATAAAGCCTTCACTTTGAGCAAAGCCTAAACTTGCCGTAAATTGACCTGACTGCTGCTCCTCTACCGTATAGTTTAGATCCACCTGATCGTCGGTGCCCGGTACAGGCGCGGCTTCCATATTAACAGACTTAAAGTAACCAGTTTTCTGCAGTTTCTGTTTTGTTTTTTCAATGCTTTCTGTGGATGCGATTGCCGCTTCCATCTGCTGCATCTCGCGGCGAACCACTTCATCTGCCGTACGACTATTTCCTTTAATATTGATACGGCGAACATAGGTTTGCTTACCAGGATCAACAAAGAACTTTAGAGAAACCGTTTTGTCCTCTTCATTGACCTCAGGTAAGGGGCTTACATTGGCAAACATATATCCTTGATCACCCAAAGCGCGTGTGATCGTTTCCTGAGCATTCGTCATAGCTTTACGTGAGAAAGTTTGCCCCGCTTCCAATGCTATAGACGTCACTAACTCTTCTTCTGGGATCACCAAATTACCAGCAAGGTTGACATCCTTGAGTGTATATTTTTCACCTTCATGGATATTGACTGTAATGAAGACATTCTTTTTATCAGGAGTTATCGACACCTGTGTAGAGTCAATAGCAAACTTAACATAGCCACGATCCATGTAGTACGAACGCAGTCGCTCTAGATCACCCGATAACTTTTCACGGGCATAGCGATCATCTTTGGTATAGAAAGACCAAAAACTAGGTAGTTTTAAAGAGAAAAGATCTTTCAAGTCTTCATCATCAAAAACTGTATTACCGATAATATTAATATGCTGAATGGAAGCAACACTGCCCTCCTTGATATTAATATTTAGGCTTACCCGGTTACCCGGCAAAGGCTCAACCTCCGTGCTAATCGACGCGCCATAACGCCCCTGCCCAACGTATAAACGCAATAGGTCTAACCGAATTTGGTCAAGCGCTGAGCGTTTAAAGACATCGCCCTCTCGCAAGCCTGACTGCTTAAGCCCCAACAGCAAATCTTCATCTTTAAGAACTTTATTACCATCCAGTTTAATACGACTGATAGCAGGACGCTCTCTAACCTTGAGTATCAGGTAGTCGCCCTCGCGCTTAAGTTCTATATCTTCAAAATACCCCGACTTGAACAACTGTTTCGTAGCAGTAGCAAGACTAGCTTCGCTTACGGTATCGCCAGAAACGATAGGGAAGTTGCGAAAAACAATACCCGGCTCAACACTTTGAACACCTTCTAGACGGATATCTTTTACAGCAAAAGGTACAAATGATGCCTGCGCAACACCCGCCATCAATACACACCCTAGTACAAGCCCAAATCTGTTCTTCATGAAACCTCTTCCCAAAAAAAGAGCACTTGCTCTCTATAGACGCATTACATCATTCACAATAGCCAGCGTCATCAATGACAATAATAATGTCATCCCTATTTTAAAACCTACTAGCTGTATTCTTTCACTAACTGGCTTTCCGCGAAACAATTCAATTGTGTAATAAACCAAATGTCCTCCATCCAAAACAGGAATTGGAAGAAGGTTTAGTACACCTAAACTGATACTAAGATAAGCAAGAAAGCTGATAAATGGCTCAAACCCCGATGCCGCAGAGGCACCAGCCACTTTAGCAATGGTTATCGGGCCACTCAAGTTTTTTACAGAGATAACACCTTCTATCATCTTCCAAATCGAATCTAATGTCAGCGCTATCATATGAAGCGTTTTATTAATTGCTTCAGATATCGCTTCAAAAGGTGTGTACTGGATATTCCGTTGCATAGACTCGGGCCAGTCAGGTAAGCGCACACCAGCGCCAATCTTTCCTATCGATTGCCCATCAGCGGCCGCCTCTGCACGCGGCGTAACCTCAAAAGTAAAGCGCTGTCCATCACGTTCTATATCAAACAGCAGCGACCTATCCGCTGAGTCCTGAACCAATTCAACAAGGGCGCCCCACGTCGACACAGGGGTGCCTTCGATAGATACGATCCGATCCCCAACCTTCAGGCCAGCCAAATCTGCAGGGCTTTTTTCAACAACCTGTCCTAAGACCGGTTTCACTTCAGGCCTGAATGGCACCAACCCCATAGCCGAAACAGGCGATTCCACCTCAAGATCTACTTTCCAATCAATCAGGTTGACTGTATAGATCTGAGGTTCTGCACTCACAGACGGTTTAACACCCACCTGTATATTACCTGTCTCTCCCACATGAGCGGCTAACTGAAGATTAACCTCTTCCCAAGATTGGACTTTAGAATCATTAATAGAGACGATTTCTGAACCGATAGGTAAAGCACTGAATGCTGCTGGCGAGTCGGGTTTCAGCCCTCCAATAACAGGAGCGATAGCAGACACACCCACCACAAACATCAGCCAATAGGCAAAAACCGCAAATAACAAGTTAACAAGCGGCCCTGCTGCTACAATAGCGATACGCTGCAAAACAGGCTTGTTATTAAAAGCCATTGACTTTTCGGACTCTGCGACCTCCCCTTCTCGCTCGTCCAGCATGCGCACAAACCCACCAAGAGGAATAGCTGCCACTACATATTCTGTACCATCTACTCCTTTACGCATCCAGAGTGGTTTACCAAAACCAACTGAAAAGCGTAGCACCTTGACACCACACCTGCGAGCAACCCAGTAATGCCCCCATTCATGGATAGTCACGAGAATACCTAACGTGACAATCATCGCTAATATGGTTTGTAATATATCCATTAGACCATCAATTTATTGGTAAGAAGTAGAGCCCTAGACAGAAAAACGGGGCTGCTGCCAAGATACTATCGATACGATCAAGTACACCTCCGTGGCCTGGCAGAATCGAACCACTATCTTTAATGCCAGTAAAACGTTTCAATAAGCTTTCAAACAGATCGCCCATAACAGAAACAAAGCCCACAATAATACTCAGTAGGACCAAATAGACTATTGCTGTACCTGTCAGTTCATTCCATAGCGAAAAAATCAGAGCCGTCACCACAACAGCGACTAAACCACCATACACACCCTCTCGCGTCTTACCGGGGCTGACATTCGGTGCTAGCTTTACCTTTCCCCACCGTTTCCCGGAAAAGTAGGCACCAATATCAGCGGCCCACACGATAAGCAAAACCAACAAAAGCCATGCATTGCCTGATTCCAAGGATTTTAGCTTAAGCAGGCTTAACCATGCAGCAGCCAGAACCAGTACACCAATAGCCAACCTAGCCACTGAGCTAGACCACCCCCCTACCGCCGGGTAGCGCAGCACCCATACAAAACTAATACACCACAACAGCAATGCAGGGAGAAGAAGGTAGAGTTCAACACCAGCCCCAAACAAACCCCAGCAGAGTATTAAAGAGAGAAGCACCACCATTACATATGCTAGACGTAACGCAGGTGAACGAATACCTGACAGCGGCCCCCATTCCCAAGCACCCAGCAGCGTTACTACTCCCATAAAAACAGCGAACGCCTCAAGAGGCAATAAAAACACACCACACAATACAATCGGTGCCAATATAGAAGCGGTTAATATTCTTTGTTTAAGCACCGACCCCAGCCTCTAATTGTTCACTTGTTTTACCAAATCTACGCTCACGGGTACAAAAGTCACGAATAGCCTCTGCGAGCGAAGCCTTGTTAAAGTCAGGCCAAAAGTCGTCAACAAAGTGAAACTCTGTATACGCCATTTGCCAAATCAAGAAGTTACTGATTCGACTCTCTCCACCTGTCCGAATGCACAGATCAGGCTTAGCTTGGTCATGAAGCGTTATATAACTATCAAATAGCGTTTCCGTGAGCTCTTCAGGCTTAAGCTTACCTTGCACACAAGCCTCTGCAAAACGCTGGGTAGCTTGCAGAATGTCCCATTGACCACCATAGTTTGCTGCGATATTTAGATTAAGCTGCGTGTTATCTGCCGTTAGCGCTTCGACTTTCGCTATTTTCTGCTGCAAGCTTGCACTGAAACGGCTTTTATCACCAATGACGTTAAGTCGAATATTATTCTTGTGAAGTTTCTTCGCTTCTCGATCCAAAGCCAGCATGAACAGTTCCATGAGGCCTTTCACTTCTAATTCGGGTCGTTTCCAGTTTTCACTACTAAATGCAAACAGAGTTAGCGATTCAACACCAAACTCCATGCAACCCTCAATGACGCTACGCACACTATCAACGCCAGCTTTATGACCAGCTAAGCTAGGTAGTCTACGCATTTTCGCCCAACGATTATTTCCATCCATAATAATGGCTATATGCTTGGGCAACACCTTTTCAGGCGGAATATTTAGCTTTTCATGTACTGACATAAAATGAATCAGATAGGCCAGAACTAACTGGCCCTCCTGCTGCTGAATTAGATTTCCATCAAGTCTGCTTCTTTCTTCTCAAGCAAACTATCCACTTCAGCGACATACTTGTCTGTCAGCTTCTGAATCAAATCTTCGCCACGACGTTCTTCATCTTCCGAAATATCTTTCGCTTTCAACAATTCTTTCAAGTCTGAGTTAGCATCACGACGAATATTACGTACTGATACACGTGCTGTTTCAGCTTCAAGGCGCGCCTGACGCGTGTAGCCTTTACGCGTTTCTTCCGTCAACGGCGGCATAGGTACGCGAATAACACCCCCATTCGTAGCAGGATTTAGACCCAAATCAGACTTATAAATTGCTTTCTCAACATCGGGAACAATCTGTTTTTCCCAAGGAGAAATCATTAGTGTGCGCGCATCTTCAACAGAGATATTAGCAACCTGCTGAAGTGGAACTGGCGATCCGTAGTACATCACCTGAACGGAATCAAGGATACTCGGATGAGCGCGCCCGGTACGAATTTTCTTAAAGTGTTCAATCAACGCTTCAATACTTTTTTTCATGCGTACTTCAGCATCTTGAATAATTTCATTCAGCATAACCATCTCCTGTTACTTCACCACTAATCAGGGTTCCTTCGTCACCCCCACTTAGCAGATTAACCAAAGCGCCTGGTCGGTTCATATTAAAAACTCTAACCGGCATATCGTGATCCCTCGTCAGGCAGATCGCCGTCAAATCCATCACACCTAATTGTTTATCCAATACTTCATCATAGGAAAGATGCAAGTAACGCTTAGCAGAAGGGTCTTTCATCGGATCAGCCGTAAAAACACCATCAACCTTTGTCGCCTTCAAGACCACATCTGCCTCTATCTCGATACCTCTCAGGCAAGCCGCAGAATCCGTAGTAAAGAAAGGATTACCCGTGCCAGCAGAGAATATAACCACATCGCCCTGGCTAAGATAGCGCATCGCATTGCGTCGGTCATAGTGGTCAACCACACCACTCATAGGAATAGCAGACATCACACGTGTTGCTATATTCGAGCGTTCGAGCGCATCTCGTAACGCCAAAGAATTCATAACGGTTGCCAACATACCCATATGGTCGCCGGTAACACGATCCAGCCCAGCTGCACTTAAAGCAGCACCGCGGAACAAGTTACCACCACCAATAACAATACCCACCTGCACCCCGATACCCACGAGTTGACCAATTTCTAGCGCCATACGATTCAGCACTTTCGGGTCTATTCCAAAATTCTCCTCTCCCATCAGTGCTTCACCACTGAGTTTAAGTAGAATTCGTTTATATTGGGCGTGTTTGAAATTTACGGCAGGCATGGCAAGTCTCCGCATAGGCAAAGTTATTTGAGAGTCAGAAATGTGTGTACTGTAGCACAGCACACACATTTTTTAGCGAATAGGCTTAGCTATTCTGAAGCTGAGCAGCAACTTCTGCAGCAAAGTCAACATGCTCTACTTCAATACCTTCGCCTACTTCCAAACGTGAGAAGGACACAACTGAACCACCAGCTGCTTTAACCATGTCACCCACTTTTTGGTCTGGGTTTTTAACAAACGCCTGCTCTAGCAAGCTATTTTCTGCCAAGAACTTAGCGATACGACCCATGACCATTTTTTCAGCGATTTCAGCAGGTTTGCTGGCCATATCTGGCTGAGCAAGAATGATCTCTTTCTCTTTAGCAATTACTTCTGCTGGCATATCTTCTTTAGAGATAACCTGAGGGTTAACTGCAGCCACATGCATAGCAACATCTTTAGCGACATCAGCATTCGCACCTGATACAGAAACCAATACAGCAATACGGTTATTGCTGTGAACATAAGCACCTACGCTTTCGCCTTCAACAACAGACACTCGGCGCACACTGATGTTTTCACCAATTTTCTGAACCAGCGCTTCACGTGCAGATTCCAAATCGCCAGCCATCAGTGCTGCAACATCTTCAGATTTAGCAGTGAATGCCGCGTCTGCGATCTTGCCTGCAAAACCAAGGAAGCCTTCATCACGTGCTACGAAATCAGTTTCAGAGTTAACTTCAACGATTACACCATAAGAATTATCATCAGCCACACGCACAACAACAACGCCATCAGCCGCCGTACGACCTGCCTTCTTAGCTGCCTTCATGCCAGAAGACTTACGCAGCTCTTCGATTGCCAATTCAATATCGCCACCCGCTTCAGCTAGTGCTTTTTTGCACTCCATCATACCTAAGCCAGTACGGTCGCGTAGTTCTTTAACCAGCTTTGCTGATACACCCGCCATTTCAAATACCCCTTTATGCTTTCGCGTTCAATCTAAATCTAAAAAAGGGGAGCGCAGCTCCCCTTGAATATGACCCTGCAGAAGAATAGTCTTCTCAGTTGACAGAGAAATTACTCTGCAGCTGCTTCTTCTACTTCAACAAACTCACTTTTATCGCCACCAGCAACTTCAGCACCTTCTCCACATGCATCAGCTACGGATTTAACGTAGATCTGAATAGCACGCAGTGCATCATCGTTACCAGGGATAACGTAATCGATACCGTCTGGATTGCTGTTTGTATCAACGATACCGATAACTGGAATACCAAGCTTATTTGCTTCGTTTACCGCGATGCGCTCATGATCAACATCAACAACAAACAGTGCATCTGGAAGACCGCCCATTTCCTTGATACCACCGATAGAGCGCTCTAACTTTTCCATTTCACGCTGACGCATCAGCGCTTCTTTCTTAGTTAACTGAGCGAACGTACCGTCTTGAGCAGCAGATTCAAGCTCACGCAAACGACGGATCGACTGACGAATAGTTTTGTAGTTTGTCAGCATACCGCCTAACCAGCGATGGTTAACATAAGGCATGTTTACACGCTGAGCTTCTTCTTTGATGATCTTGCTAGCAGCACGCTTTGTACCTACGAACAAAACTTTGTTTTTGTTCTGAGCCATGCCCTTAACAACATCCAAAGCACCGTTCAGTGCAGGCAGAGTGTGCTCAAGGTTAATGATATGAATTTTGTTGCGTGCACCAAAAATGTATTGAGACATTTTTGGGTTCCAGTAACGAGTTTGGTGACCGAAGTGAACGCCTGCTTTAAGCAGGTCGCGCATTGTAACTTGTGCCATTTTAGCAATTTCCTGTAGATTGGGTTTTACCTCCACATATCCCAGCATCCAACCGCTAAGCGGCACCCGGACACTGTGTCGATATGTGTGTGGAATATCTCCGTCGCACTTACATGCAGATCGGGAGCGCGTTTTATACCACAAGCTGCGACTGATTTGAAGGTCGAACTTCGCTACAGGGGGAAATTTCGGTACAATCGAAATCCATTACTGTATATACAGAACTTCTGTTGAATTAACATCGGTTTGCACCCAGACCAAGGAATACTATGTCAGTTATTATCAAAACCCCTGAAGAGATAGAAAAAATGCGTGTGGCAGGCCGTTTGGCCGCTGAAGTATTAGAAATGATTGAGCCACACATTCGCGCAGGGGTAACCACCAACGAACTGAACAACATTTGCCACGATTACATTGTTAATGAGCAGCAAGCGGTTCCCGCTCCCCTCAACTATCATGGCTTCCCCAAATCTATCTGCACTTCGATCAACCAAGTTGTCTGCCACGGAATCCCTAATGACAAGCCACTAAAAGACGGCGACATTATTAATGTCGACATTACCGTTATCAAGGACGGCTATCATGGTGACACCAGCAAGATGTTCTTTGTGGGTAAAGAGCAACCTCACGCCAGACGGTTAGTCGACGTAACCTTAGAGTGTTTATACAAGGGTATTGAGCTGGTAAAGCCAGGTACTTTTCTAGGAGACATCGGCCATGTTATTCAGCAACACGCAGAATCCAATCACTATTCTGTTGTTCGCGAATATTGCGGTCACGGTATCGGTAAAGAATTCCATGAAGACCCTCAGGTACTGCACTATGGACGCCCAGGTACTGGCGTTAAACTCGAAGCCGGAATGATTTTTACGATTGAACCTATGATCAATGCAGGCAAGCGCAACGTAAAACTTTCTAAGCGGGATGGATGGACCGTAGAAACGACCGACAGACGACTATCCGCTCAGTGGGAACACACTATTTTGGTAACAGATACCGGCTACGAAGTCCTCACTCGCCGCTCAGAAGAGTCTTTTTAATTCGCTGGAGTAGTAGAAATGGGCACAACGTTGCAGCAACTGGCCGATACCGATGCCTTCCTCGATGCCGCTGCCTTTGAAAAGCGGCTGGAGGATGGCGAATCTCCCATTCGTGTATTCAAAGACACTATTAAAAAAGCTCGCGCCGAAATGGATGCATGCTTTAAGTCTGGAGAGGATATTCGTCGGCTAATTTATGGCCGTGCTGCTGTCATTGACCGAATCTTGATTTCAGCATGGAATCAATTTCAATGGCCCGCCGAGCATCAAATTTCTCTCATTGCCGTCGGTGGCTATGGCCGAGGAGAGTTACACCCGCACTCTGATATCGACTTGCTAATATTGGTCGACGATATTGACGCTGCAACCTATGAAGAGAGTATTAGCAAATTCCTGACGCTTTTATGGGACATTGCCCTTGAGATAGGTTCCAGCGTACGCAGCATTGAAGAATGTTATGCCGAATCACGTGATGATATTACGATCGCTACCAATTTAATTGAGTCCAGACCACTAACGGGCGATCCGTCTTTACACCAACGCATGTATGATCGAGTCACCTCAGAAGGCGCATGGACAGACAAAGAGTTCTTCATAGCTAAACTCCGTGAGCAGAAAAATCGTCACGAAAAAACCAATAACACCGAATACAATCTAGAGCCCAATTTAAAAAACTCCCCAGGCGGCCTTCGGGATCTGCAAACGATTGGCTGGGTAGCAAAACGTCACTTTGGTGCCACCTATATTCGCGACCTTGTTGATCACGGATTTGTCACCGAGTCAGAGCTGGACATTCTAAATAAAGGCGAACTCTATCTATGGACTGTTCGCTATGCACTGCACATGCTATGCCGTCGCCGAGAGGACCGACTTTTATTCGACCATCAACGTACACTTGCCGACTTCTTTGGTTATAAGGACCAGCAAGGCGCATTGGCGGTTGAGCAGTTCATGAGCAAATATTATCGTGTCGCTATGGCAATGGCTGAATTCAACGACATGCTATTGCAGTATTTTGATGAAGCCATTCTCAAAATAGATGACGAACAGATAACCACACCGCTCAACAAACGATTTAGAGTCCACAATAACTATCTTGAAGCGACTTACGATAAAGTTTTTGAGCACCACCCGTTCGCCATTCTTGAAGCCTTTGTACTGCTTGCCCAGCACGATGAAATACTCGGTGTACGCGCTAGCACAATCCGCTTAATTCGAGATCATCGCCACTTAATCGATGATGACTTCCGTCACGACTTACGCAATACCAGCTTATTCATGGAGCTATTGAGATCCCCCAACGGGGTATCTACCGAACTTAAGCGCATGAACCGCTATGGCATTCTTGGAAGATACCTGCCTGAATTTGGCCGCATTGTGGGTCAGATGCAACATGATCTTTTCCACATCTACACCGTCGATGCCCATACCATGAAAGTGATACAGAAGATGCGACAATTCCGCCACTCTGATCACCGCGAACAGTTTCCCATCGCTCACCGCGTTGTTAACCAATTACCCAAAATTGAGTTGCTGTATATTGCAGGCCTCTATCATGACATTGCAAAAGGCCGGGGTGGAGACCACTCTGAGCTGGGTGCCGAAGATGTTCTGCATTTCTGCGAACAACACCATCTTGGCAAGTGGGACTCACATTTAGTCGCGTGGCTGGTACGTAACCACTTACTTATGTCGATGACTGCCCAGCGAAAAGATATCTCCGATCCCGAGGTCATCCACAACTTCGCAATGCAAGTTCGTGACATTATACATCTTGACTACCTCTATGTGCTTACCGTGGCTGATATTAATGCCACCAACCACACACTATGGAATAGCTGGCGCGCTACTCTACTACGCCAGCTGTATATGGAAACCAAACGCGCCCTGCGTCGCGGCCTGGAAAACCCCGTCCACAAAGAGGATCGCATTGAGCAGCAACAAAGCGAAGCTATGTTCTTACTGAAAAGGCACGGCATATCTGAAGAGGAAGTACTTGAGTTTTGGAACATGCTAGGGGAAGACTACTTTCTTCGGGAAGATGCTCAAAATATTGCCTGGCACACCCGCTCTATTTTAGAGCACGCCCACAACGAACTTCCCCTCGTATTAATACAAAAAACCTCTTATCGAGTCTACGAAGGCGCTACCGAAATCTTCATTTATAGTCACGACCTCCCCAACCTGTTTTCCGCAACCGTCGCTACACTTGATCAGCTACACCTTAACATTCAAGACGCTCGCATTATTGTGACGGATGATGGCCGCACACTGAACACCTATACGGTGCTAACAGAAAATAATGAACCATTATCTGAAAACCCAACCTATCTGAACAGCATCCGAGAACGCCTGATTGAAGAACTAGATGACCCCGATGATTACCCAGATATTATCCATCGTCGCGTTCCCAGACAGATGAAACTCTTTGCCATGCCAACAACCGTCAGCTTGAGCAACGACCCCAATACGCAATTAACCGTTATGGAGGTACGTTCACCTGACCGCCCTGGCTTATTGGCAAGAATAGGGCAAATTTTTGCTGAGCTTAACATTTGCGTCCGAAAGGCAAAGATAGCCAGCGTCGGCGAAAGAGTAGAAGACTTCTTTTTTCTAACTGATGCCGACGGTCTACCTATAAGCGACCCTGCTTTATGCGAAGCCCTGCAAACCCGCGTCTGCCGGGAATTAGATGAACATATTCGTGACGAATAGAACAACAAAAGAGAGCACTATGGACACAAAAACCAGAACCGAAGTAGAAGCTGCGGCTTTCAGACAACTCATTGCCCATTTAGACAAACGTAAAGACGCTCAAAATATTGACCTAATGAACTTAGCGGGATTCTGCCGTAACTGTTTGTCCAAGTGGTACAAAGCAGCAGCAGAAGAGCGCGGGGAAAGTATCGACTATGAGGCTGCACGCGAAATCATTTATGGCGAGCCTTATGCTTCATGGAAAGAGAAGTACCAAAAAGAAGCAACGCCCGAACAACTAGCGGCTTTTGCTAACAGCGAAGCTAATAAGAGCTAAGCTGTCTTACCTCAGCGGGCTTCTACCCAAGCCCGCTGCAATTGATTTATATCGACTTCTAAGGTTGTTGCATAGGTATCATCCTGAACCGGGTAACTCTTAATAACCCTCGCACCCCGCACAAACCCAGCCACAGCTGCTTTAAACGAATCATCCTTTACAACCATATCCTGAACCGTCGTGGTTCCAAATATATATTGGCCATGCACGACACCCGCCAACTCTTGGTAAGCCCGAAGTTTTGAAGCACGCATCGCCATAACCACTTTCTGCTGCCGCGTCGCACCCGACTGCAAACTAATAGGTGCATAACCGGTAGCTTGCACCCACTGTGGGGGCAACGCTTCGCCCTGAGGTATAGAAGAGTCAGGCAAGGCATCTACTAAACTATGCGCCGTATATTTAATCGTTTCGCATCCCGAAATGATCACCAACGCCAAACTTAAGCACAACCATCTCATCTATCCATCCCCACAGGTCCAGAACCATTTTCGATAATATACCCGTTACTTAGCGCTTTAACAGGATCATAACCCGGTAACGCCCCCTCTAACCGTTGATGGGTAATATGCGTCTGGGCGGACGCAAGCACCTGCCGCGTAGTCGTATCCAATACTCTGGCATTAATGACAATACCATCTGGATGATGAGCGTAAGTACCGGTTAATACGAAGTAGATTTTGTATCGTTGCCGCAATGCAGAGATATTTTGCCGAGATACCATCGGTTTTTCTGTCGTCGCCAAACTCACAGCACGATAATCAACAAGATTGTAACCACGCTGCTGCATGGGAAAAATAAAACTTTCTGACAAACGCGCCCCGATCAACGGATCTGGCACGCTATTTCTTAACGAACTAAAAGGCAACACAGCGATAGGAAAGCGCTTAACACGATTTTGCTGCAGACCATTCAGTAACTGCTCTGCCATTTGCTCAACAGCATCACTCACCGGATCAACAGCAGGAACCTCTCCAACAATCTGTCCGTATGACATAGGCTTTGCAATCACCTCGCCTCGGGACTGCGTAACTAAGCGTGCTCGGGCATCAGGTGAGATATTTTCAATGGTCACAGGTACGGGGCGCTGATGAGAACACCCCGCCAGCAACGCCAACACAACACCTAAAATACTCAACTTTATCCACATAAGAAATTAACTCTTCTTTGATCGAAACGACTTTCTCTCTTTAATAAAAGCCCAGATGATTTGCAACTCAGACCTAAATTGCATACCTTTTCGCTTATTCTCTCTGTATCGGTCAGGTTGCTCTCATGTTGAGACATTTTCAAGGTTATTTATTCACACTACTACTCACCCTCCTACCCTTAGGGCAATCAAATGCCACGACTATTGAAGCGGTGGGGCAAGCGAACATATACAACAATGATATAGATACAGCACGCGAACAAGCCGTAAATGACGCAAAACAGCAGGCATCCCTTCAGGCTGCTGCATACATCAGCAGCACTCAGCAGATCGACGATGGCATTCTAGAGATAGACAATTTACGCATATCCACCCTCAGCCATATTTCAAACATTGAAATACTTGATGAGCAGATATATGGCAACCGCCTACACGTGCGCATTCGAGCTGACGTTAAAGTGGAGACCGCTTGCCCTAATGGCAACAGCGGTAACAGCTTCAGAAAAACCGTTGCAATCGCTGCATTTCCGCTAGAAACACCTACACATGCAAGCCTTGGAAACCTGCGTAATATTGAATCTGACCTATCCGGCCGACTTACCTCTCAACTTAATAAAAGAACTGGGGTATATGCACTTAATGCAGGGCGCTTGCTGCTGCATGATAATTTAAACTCGGCAACAACCCGGCAACTTGATGATGGCACATTGACAACCGTGCTAGCACATACTCAGCAGTTGGATACACAGTATATAATTTCCGGGGTTATTCGTGATATGAGCATGCTTGACCCTTCAACAGTATCCGAACAAAACTGGATAAAAGATACCTATAATCGCTTGGACTATAAAAGCAAAAAGCATCTAAGAAACTTTGCTGTTGACGTCTTTATTCATGATGGTTTTAGTGGCGTCCTACTCGACCAAAAAAGCTATCAGACACAAGGTCGCTGGCTTTTCTCTCCAACGGAACAACCAAGGTTTGCTACGCCTGCATTCAATCGTAGCGAGTACGGGGAAAACTTAAATGCTCTTATCAACAATATAAGCAGCGATTTGGGTGACTCCCTGCGCTGCCTGCCATTTTCTGCCCGAATTACACAAACCGACGATAACCAGGTCTGGATCAATGCAGGCAAAAGTAGCGGGCTTTCTCGCGGCGACAAGTTGACGGTATTAAGAAAAAGAACCTTTTACAATCCAACGGGTCAATCTAGCGTCGAGCTTATTAATACTCGTCTATCCGTCATGATCGAGGATGTACAACCGACTTCAGCGCGGGGCTCCCTATCCGGCTCTGCCTCGCAACAGAATATTCAGCCAGACGATATTGTTATGTTCTGGTAATAGTTTACTTACCTCGTATCGCCACTATAATCAGCGTCTTTACGTGAAATAATTAAGGATCCAACATGCAAACCGAACTGTTCAATCAGTTAGAAAGCAAAATTGAAGGGATGATTGAAGAAGTAGAGCTACTTCGCATGGAAGTTGCCGAGCTTAAAGAAGCAAAGCAAAAGCTTGAAGATGAAAAGCAAAGTTTTGAAACCAACCTGCAGCGCCTATTGCGCAAATTTGACGACCTAGACACTGCAGAGTAGCTTCAAAAAGGTGGAACTTAGTTTTATTGCTGAGTTCCTCTGATATTTATTTCGACGCGTCGATTTAACGCTCTTCCCGCCGCTGTCCCATTATCCGCAACAGGATAACGCTCGCCATAGCCTTGCGTACTGATTCTCAACGCAGCGATGCCATTAGCAGTTAACGTATTTGCTACACTGGCCGCTCGTTTTTCAGACAACGTCTGGTTATATTCAAATGATCCTGTGCTATCAGTAAAACCATCGACGCTCAAAGCCGTTTTATCAAACTTTGTTAGCACCTTAGCCACCGAGCCTAATACAGGGTAGAAATTATTAGCTATCTGATATGAGTCCGTTTGGAAGGTAATATGCCCTGGCATAATCAAACGAATATCATCACCAACACGCTCAACAGCAACACCAGTACCTTCTAATTCCTGGCGCAGTAACGCTTCTTGCTGATCCATATAGTAGCCGATACCACCGCCTGCAGCTCCGCCGACCACCGCACCTAACACAGCCCCTCTTGTTCTATTCCCCTTACTCGATACAGCAGACCCCAATACGGCCCCCGCTACAGCACCGATACCCGCACCTTTTGTCGCATTACTTGTCTTTTGTTCTCTGGTGTAAGGATCTATGGTCGTACACCCTGATATTACGACCGTAGCAAGCAGAGCCATCGTTAACTTTTTCATAGTAATCCTCGTACTGTTCATCAGATGTTGCCCAAAGCTAATAGATACGCTGCTACCAACTCAGGATAATCTGTATCTAATCGCTTTTATTATGCCGTAGACTGTCTGACAGCAATATGAATCATTCTCTCCATTAAGCTGCCTAAAAACTACGCTGCCACCAAATCCCCATCTGTTTTCTCTACACGCGAATACCTTTTGCTTTAATGGGTAATTTTACTCACAAAGCGCCCGATTAGATCTGGTCAGCTGTCGGCTCAGTCGCTAGAATAGGGGTTTATCCGCTTACTGTCGTTCGTTCCAGCCGAGGAGTTATCTTTGTCGCATTTACCTCTTATTGTGGGTTTTGGTGGTATTAATCCGGCAGGCCGTAGTTCTTTTCACCACGCTTATCGACGCCTCATTCTGGACAAATTAGACGCGAAAAGCCAACAAGAAACGTTGCTGGGGCTTGCCACATTAACAGGGCTTGCATCCTTTAAAGATGGCACCTATATAACCCAAGCGGGTGAATCCTGCTCTGTAGATGACTTGCTGAAAAACATTAAAGGACAGCTTCTTGCTTCAACTTTAATCCGCAAAATTGAGCCTGAAACCTTTGATACTGAACAGGTTATGTTCAATAAGCCAGCAACCATCAGCGAACCTGCAGGTAAATATTTCGAATTTAGTCTGAGAAAACGGCAATTACCCACCGTTATCCCCGCTAATTGGACATTGACAGAGAGTACAGGGCAAACCGTCAATATTCGAATAGAAGGCAATCTGGATGTCATCTTTCCTGACAGTAAAAAAGCCCAAGTAAAAGCAGCAGGACAGCTACCTTCTGGATTTAAGCCCGGCAAACTCTACCAATCACGTAATCACCCTAGGAATCTGCAAATGACCATCTTTGCAGCTTCCGATGCCCTAAATGCATCCGGTATTCCTTTTGAGGAGATTATGAGCCGCATCGCACCAGACCAGTTAGCGGTCTATGCGAGTACCTCTATTGGCCAGTTAGATGATTTTGGTTTTGGTGGTCTAACCAAATACCCAGCGTTAGGCAAACGGACTTCATCAAAACAGATGCCCCTTGGCTATGCTCAAATGCCCGCTGATTTTGTTAACGCTTATATATTAGGCAATGTGGGCACTACCGGCGGTGCACTAGGTGCGTGCGCAACCTTTCTGTACAACCTTCGCAGTGGTGTGCAGGATATACGTTCAGGAAAGCGTAAAGTTGTTCTGGTGGGCGGTAGCGATGCTCCAGTTACTCCAGAAGTGATTGAAGGCTTTAGAGCGATGGGTGCTCTGGCTGAAGACAAAGATCTATTAGCCCTCGACAATATCACGACTCTGTCTGATGAGGACTATCGAAAGGCTTGTCGGCCTTTTGGCAATAACTGCGGCTTCACGATTGGAGAATCCAGCCAGTTTGTTCTGTTAATGAGTGACGATTTAGCTCTGGAGATGGGAGCCGAGATTTATGGCGCAGTACCTGAGGTTTTCGTAAATGCCGACGGCCATAAAAAATCCATTTCAGCACCGGGTATCGGTAACTACATCACCTTAGGTAAAGCTGCATCTTTGGTGAAAACCATGCTTGGCGAACAATCTTTGCGAGAACGCTCCTTTGTCCAAGCTCATGGTACCAGCACACCGCAAAACCGCGTTACCGAATCCCATGTTATTAATGAAATTGCGACCGCGTTTCAGATAGATTCATGGCCGGTTGCCGCCATCAAGTGCTACCTAGGCCATTCACAGGGCACAGCTGGTGGGGATCAACTAACCACTTCGTTAGGCACATGGCAGTATGGCTTTATCCCAGGTATTGCGACCACATCTGAAATTGCCAGTGATGTACATCAAAGTCATTTACGCTTTTCTCAATCCCATATCGAGGTGGGTACAGAAGGCATGGATAGCGTTATTCTAAACTCTAAAGGCTTTGGCGGTAATAACGCCAGTGCGCCCGTTATTGCCCCACATATCACCCGCAAGCTACTCGCGTCCAAACACGGCTCAGAAAAGATGGCGGCATGGCAAGACAAGCGCAGGGGCGTTCTGGAGGCGGCAATGACTTATGACCAACATGCCATCAAAGGGGAAGCTAAACCTATCTATCGCTACGATCATAATGTGCTTGAAGGTTATGATCTGGAGATATCATCAACGTCTATTAAACTACCTGGCTATTCCCATAGTATTAGTTTAGAAATGGATAACCCTTTCGGTGATTTTTCGATTTTCGATAAATAAAAGCATTGGAGTTTCAGCTATGAAAAAAAGGACACTGCTACCCGTCATACTGACTACCTTATTGTTAGGCGGCTGCATCTCCACCAGCTCTCTGGTACCGGAGAAAAGGGATACCAGCTATTACTTGGTCGACGCGCAGTCTGGCAATATGTGTATTGGCGATAGCGGTGATTGCATCAGCTTTAGCATCATTGCCAGCCAAGATGGAGACTTGCCCATCATTGAAAGCGCTTATAATCAGCAAGTTGTGGGGCCAAACTATCCTCGCAGCCTGATGCAAATGCTGGTTTTCCCAGAGAATGGAAGCTATAAGGGCACACCAATTGACAACTCCGGCTCGCGCTACCGTATTCCCAAAAATGATGCGACAAATACGACATGGCGCGAACTAAAACGTATCTATAAGTATATTTACGACTAATCTCAAACACCCGTCGAAAGATTTAACTTTTGGCGGGTATTCTTCGTTATCTCTGTACCTAACACGACTCTAGGCTCCTCTCTCAAAGCGGATAGCGTATCTAGTACCACTGCCATACGTGCCGGCTCATTTGGCCTACCCTGAAACCCATCTAATGGCATATCGGGCGAATCCGTTTCTAACGCTAGCGCCTGCAAAGGTAGCTTAGCGATCACAGACCTTAAGCGCTGCGCGCGCGAGTAAGTAATTGCACCACCCACACCGATTAAAAAACCCCGATCAATATAGCGATGCGCTTGCTGCTCACTACCACTAAACGCATGCACAATACCACCTTCTGAAAACTGCATCTCACGTAGGACTTTTAGCATCTCATCATGCGCTTTGCGAACATGTAAAATGAGCGGTAGTTGATAGGCTTTAGCCAGCTTAATTTGTGCTTTTAACAGCGCTAGCTGGGCTTTTTTATCAGCTTCATCATCATAGAAGTCCAGCCCGATCTCCCCTAATGCACACACAGGCGTCGTATCCAGATAAGCAGCTAGCACCTCCATATCTGTCTGGGCGTGCTCTTTCATAAAACAAGGGTGTAAACCCAGCGCAATACTTACAGTCTCAGGATAAGCACGCTGAACAGCTAAGACACGAGGGAAGTCCCGAGCTACGACACCCGGAACCACAATATGGGCAACATTTACCGCCTGAGCGCGTTTGAGTACCTGATCACGCGAGTCATCGAAAACGGGAAAGTCGAGATGGCAGTGACTATCAATCAGCAAAGACGCCATCTCGATCACTCCTTAAGTGTTATTAATGTTCCCGCGTTGCGCGGAAGCGGATGTCAGGCCAACGTTCTTCCATCAAACTAAGATTGACGCGCGTCGGCGCTAGGTAGGTGAGTAGATTCCCGCCATCAACCGACAAGTTTTCGTAGCCTTTCTTACGGAAATCCTCAAGCATACGGTTGTCATCGCACTCAATCCAACGGGCCGTTTGAACGGAAATCGGCTCGTACATACAATCAACCTTATACTCATCTTTAAGTCGGAACATAACCACTTCAAACTGTAACTGACCGACCGCCCCTAAAACCAGATCATTATTTTTCAGAGGCTGGAATAACTGTACTGCCCCTTCTTCCGATAATTGCTGCAAGCCTTTTTGCAGCTGTTTCATTTTCAACGGATCTTTCGGGCGCACACGACGAAACATCTCCGGTGCAAAGTGGGGAATACCGGTGAACTTAAGATCCTCACCTTCTGTAAACGTATCACCGATCTGAATCGTGCCATGGTTATGTAAACCAATTATATCGCCAGACCAAGCCTCTTCTACGTTTTCACGATCACCCGCTAAAAAGGTTACCGCATCCGCAATTTTAACGTCTTTACCGATACGGGCATGTTTCATCTTCATACCCCGACTATAACGACCAGAGCAGATGCGCATAAAGGCAATACGATCTCGGTGCTTTGGATCCATATTCGCTTGAATTTTAAAGATAAAACCAGAAAACTTAGCCTCATCAGCTTCCACAGTACGTGTTACAGTCTCTCGGCTGATAGGGGACGGAGCCCATTCGGTGAAGCCATCCAACATTTCTCGTACACCAAAATTAGCCAGCGCCGTGCCAAAGAAAACCGGGGTCTGCTTACCTGCCAAAAATGCTTCCACATCAAATTCGTAGGTAGCTCCCCGCACCAACTCTATTTCATCAACAAAATCGCCATACTCATCGCCTAACAAAGCACGCGCCTCGTCTGAGTCCAACCCTTGAATACGAATATCCTCAGGTACAACAGCGTTCTGGCCTGCCTTAAAAACATGGATCGTGTCAGTGTAGAGGTTATAAACACCTTTAAAGAAACGCCCCATGCCGATAGGCCAATTAATCGGTGCAGCCTCAATTTTCAGGACGTTTTCAATCTCATCAAATAATTCAATGGGATCACGAATAT
>Ga0193955_1000572_pt1 | contig 19924 bp, 24 predicted proteins | sample BB_6_MG_FD_140343 | JGI IMG/M metagenome (GOLD analysis project Ga0193955, IMG submission 140343) | Microbial mat bacterial communities from the Broadkill River, Lewes, Delaware, United States - BB_6_MG | ecosystem: Environmental > Aquatic > Freshwater > River > Microbial mats | place: USA... | reverse complement strand
ATTACGGAAATAACGTAAAGTTTTTTGTAAATCGATAATATAGATATTTTTACGAACACCGAAAATGTATTTTTTCATTTTTGGGTTCCAACGACGAGTTTGGTGTCCGAAGTGTACACCACATTCTAATAGGTCTTTCATAGTTACCATATAAGGTCCTTTAAAGGCTTCATTTTGAGCCAGAAATTTTACTAGTTTTCTTTGAAAATGTCGGACATATCTTTCTAAAAATAGAAAGTTGCACTAGTTTTTGACATAGTCTGTTTAATGTTTCCTTGTGCTTTTGCAGAAGAAAAATCGCGCAATTATACTAAAAAAACATTTAACTGAAGCTTTATTTTATATTTGTTTTTGTATAGTTTGTACTATTTACACTAAAGAAAAATAAGGTGGACTTATGAAAAAGCTATTTTTCAGCGTACTGACATCATTGTCACTTTTAAGTATAAATACTAATGCAGAGTCGATGTATGAGAGATTTCAAGCTATGCAAAATGAGGTTGAATTACTTAAAGAAGAAGTGGCTACGCTTAAAAAACAAAAAAACATCAAGTTAATTAAACGTGATGATCAAGAAAACATTTCCAAAGCAGAGATGAATGATGAAGCAGATGAAGACGATATAGAAGACACTTTAGATTATTTTGATAAAAAAATATCTACACTCAATAAAGCGACAAATGGAAATCATTTAAAGTTCTCAGCTGATTACCGTTTTAGTTTGGACAACATTAACTATACTATGGCAGACAATTCAGAAGCAAAAAATGATGCTTTTATGAGTAATCGTTTTTGGCTAAATATGTTTTACAAAGCTAATAACAACTTAAGTATGATTGCACAAGTAGCTTACAATAAAGCTTTCGGTTCACGTAGCGGAACTACTTCAAGTACAGACACAGCATATTCTGCATATGAGCAATTTGACTGGATAACTAATGAGAATGCATATGACGGAATGCTTAGACTAAAAAATGCTTACTTTTTTTATAAAAACGACACTTTCGCATCTTTAGATATACCATGGACATTCAGTATAGGTCGTCGCCCTTCAACAAATGGTCACTTAGTAAACTTTCGTGAAAATGACAAGTCAAGTTCACCTATGGCGCACACTGTAAATGTTGAGTTTGATGGACTTAGTTCAAAATTTGTTTTAAATAAAAAACTTGGTACATACCTTAAGTTTTGTGCGGGACGTGGTATGACAAATGCAGATGTGAAGTTCACCTCAACTCCCTATGCTGAAACTGATGATATACCTCAGATCGATCTGCTGGGTCTAATTTTCGTTCCGCTTAATAACGGTCAATATTCGATCAATACACAATATTATTACGCAAACAATCTAATAGATATGAATGATGCAAACAAATCTTCAGGTTTTGATACTGTTGGTGGACTTCATAGTTTTACTGCAAATTTTATTCTTCATGGAATAGGAAGCGATCTTGGTGAGTTTTTAGACGACACAATATTATTTGTAAGTGGTGCTTACACAAAAACTGACCCCAAAGATGGCAAACGAATGCTTTATGGAGCTGTAGATCTAAGTGGAGCTACACAAGCAGGTGAATCTAAAACAGGTTATTCATACTGGATCGGGACTCAGTTTCCATCTCTAATAAGCAAAGATGGAAGATGGGGAGTTGAATATAACCATGGAAGTCAATACTTTAGAAGTATTACATATGGGGAAGACACAAATATTGGTTCAAAAGTTGCGACCAGAGGTAATGCATATGAGGCTTACATGACAGAGTACTTGGTCGAGAAGTATCTTAGCTTGCAACTTCGTTATACATATGTAGATTATGAGTACACCGGTAGTAACGGTTTCTTTGGTGAGACTACAGGGGCATCTTACTCAATAGCAGATGCCGTTAACTTTGGGATGGGTTCTCAGGTTGTAGAAACAGCCCAAGATATACGATTTTATATTAGATATAGGTACTAATGCCATTAACTCAAGCGTATGGAACTTTTTTCTTTGAAAAATGTTCACGGAAGCTTGAAATAAAGTTAATGGTATTTAATTGAGAATATGCTCCAATGAGGAGTGTATGTCCTCATATTTAAACTTATACCCTGCAGTTAAAAGTGCTTTTGGCTGAACGTCAAATGAACTTAAAAGTGTAGATGAAGCTTCACCAAAGATCAACTTTAAAATAAAACCCGGTAGTGGAAGTACGGTAGGTCTATGAAGTACACTCCCCAGAGCTTTTGTAAACTCCGCATTTGAAACTGGATTTGGAGCTGTTGCATCAAAAGTACCATAAAGTTTATTTTCTATAACAAACTTATAGATTCCTAACAGATCATCCATATCTATCCAACTCATGATCATTTTACCATCACCTATGTTTCCGCCAAGTCCTAGTTTAAAAGGTGTTAACATATTGCTTAACGCTCCACCACCATCTCCTAGTATAATTCCATATCTTAGAATAGTTGTCGCTTTAGTAGACTTTAAAGCTTCAGCTTCCCAGTCTTTTGTAACTTTAGTTAAAAAATCGTCACCGTATATTCCGATAGCCGATGTAGATATGAAATGTTTTATGTCACTTCGATTGATTGCTTGAACAAGCTTTTTTGTGGTGTCAATTCTACTTGAATATAGAATCTTTTTGTAAGGTTCAGTCCATCTTTTTAAAATCGTTGCACCGGCCAGGTTGATTACAATATCAACCCCTTCGAGCTTTTCTACAATTTCATCAACTGTATCTTTTCTTTCAATAGCAATAAAATCGTCAAATATGCTTTTAAGATGATTACCTACGAAACCACTAGACCCAGTTATTGCTACTTTCATTTTAGACTCCTTGAATAATCTCCAACTCTGCTTTTACTTTAGCTACATGTTCTTTAACTTTAACTTTATCAAACACAGCTTTTACAACACCTTCTGGATCTATAATATAAGTGGTGCGAACGATCCCCATATACTCTTTTCCATAGTTTTTCTTAAGCTGCCATACTCCGTACTTTTGCATCATAGAAGTATCTTCATCACTTAAAAGTGTAATACCTAAGTCTTTCTTTTCTATGAAGCTACGATGTTTTTTAGTTGTATCTGCACTTACACCAAGTACTATTGCATCTAAATCGGCAAAATCCGGTAAAGCTTCTGTAAACTCACAAGCTTCTGTTGTACAACCTGGAGTATTATCTCTTGGGTAAAAATATAAAACTACCCACTTACCTTTTAAGTCACGTGAACATATCTCAACGTCATCTTGGTTAGGTAAACAAAATTCCGGTGCTTTTTCATCAATTTGTAACATTCTATTTTTCCTCACTAGTACACAAACAGTAGTAGATAAACCCATATACCGCTTAGTGAAGTCAATACGATTCCACTAAAAGTTATTTTTCCCATCTGAATATGCTTTTTCTCTCTTAAATATTTCTTTGCACGTGTTAGTGCCATAACCCAAACAAAAAGAGTAGCCACGGCTATAATGATATGGACTATTAAAACCATAAGTGCATAATTATGAGCTACACTGCTCTCTTCAATAAACGAGTTAAATCCACCGCCTGCTCTAACACCTATTTCAAAGTATGCTACAACTATCACTGATACTATAAACAAGGCATACTGAGCCATCTGATGTACTTTATATTTTTTAATTTTTGCAAAAAATATAGCACCCATCATTAAAAAAGGTAAAACAGCAACTATCAAGGTAACAAAGTCCATAAAAAAAGGTGCACGAGTTCCGAAGAATCCACTCTCAAACATATAATTCATCTATACTATCCTTTGCTTTTTTGATATCTATAATATATTAGTCCAATTATACCCAATAAAGCTAATATTATATATATTATTTGTTTCAAATATATATTAATAAGCTCTTGATTTTCACCTATATAATACCCTAAAAGTGTTAGTACAAGTGCCCATATACCTGCTCCCAGTGTTGTATAAATCGAAAATACTGCCAAGTTCATACGACTAAGTCCTGCAGGTATAGAGATAAGTTGACGTATTCCAGGAATGAGTCTTCCGCTAAAAGTTGAAATGGCACCGTGAGATTCAAAAAAAGAATCCATTTTATATAGTGCACTCTCTTTTATGAAAAAATATTTCCCATATTTTTGCAGTATTTTTCTTCCAAGTAAAAGTGCCAAATAATAATTAATAAATGCTCCAAGTAAGCTTCCTCCAACTCCGCTTAACATTATCATACCAATACTCATCTTCCCCTCTGATGCCAAATAGCCTGCAGGGACCAACACTATCTCACTTGGAAAAGGTATAAAAGATGATTCAATAGCCATCATTAAAAATATACCTAGATATCCCCAGTCAAAGATCAGGTCAACTAGATCTTGAGCCAATTCTTTAATCATTTAACACCTTAAGAACATCATCTATCATATTTTTAGCTACGTCTTTGTGAGAGTATTTTAAAAGTCCTTCACTCTTTTGTTTAAGAGGTTCTTTTAATACATGTATCAGTTTTGAACGCAGATATTCACCCTCACGTTCACACCAGCCAAGATCATTCTCAACTATAAACTGAGCATTATGATACTGATGGTCTTTTGCTGCATGTGGATAGGGTACAAAAAGTGCAGGACATCCTGAAGCTGTAAGTTCCCAAAGAGTTGAAGCTCCGGAGCGACTTACTGCTAGATCTGCTTTTGATATTAAAGATGGAAGCTCTTTTGTAAAGGCATATAGCTCTACATGTACACCCAGTTTTTCATATTCCTCTTTTACCCTCTCAAAATCACTCTCTCCTGCCTGATGGATAATATGGATGCCAAGCTTATTAAGTTTGTGAGCTACACTCAGTGCTAGATCATTTATAGCTCTTGCTCCTTGAGAGCCCCCTAAAAATATAATGGTTTTAAGAGTATCTCTTACATGTGCATCTTTAAAGAAAACCTCTTTGACTGGGTATCCTTTTATAATAGAATCTTTATCATACGCTGATACAAAACGTTTTGCATATGGTCTTAAAAGTGAGTTTAGTTTACCCTCTACTGCATTTTGTTCATGAATAAAAAGCGGTATAAACCTGCTAAGAGTTGCTAATGATGCAGGTGCAGCTGAAAAACCACCGACACTATATGTAGCATCTATTTTATGCTCTTTTAAAATACTGCGAGACTTTAAAAATGCTAAAAATACTTTAAAAAGTGCCCTTATTTTTCCAAGCCCTTTTTGGTTTACCACACCTGTCGTATCTAAAAAATATACATGTGAGAATTTGGAGTTTGTCTCAAAGTATTTTCTATCTTGACCCTTTTGTGAACCTATAAAGACAGCTTGATGTCCCTCTTTTATAGCTGCTTCTACAAGTGCTTCTGCTATCATAAGATGCCCGCCTGTACCACCGCCGGTTATACACAACCTCATATTTTTTTCTCCAGATCTACTTTTTTACTAGCCATGAGTATCATCCCTATCCCTATAGAGGAAGCAAGTATCGCACTACCACCGTAGCTCAAAAACGGTACAGATATACCCTTAATGGGCGTAATACCACTTATACCGTAAGCATTTACCAAAAAAGCAAAAGAGAGCATAAGCCCAATACCTAGTGAAAAAAGATATATACGTGAATCATTTGAGCGATTCGCTATAGTAAATATACGTTTTATTATCCACATAAATATAAATACAACAACAACTACGCCTAAAAAACCAAACTCTTCGGCAAGCCCTGCTAAAACAAAGTCGGTATGAACTTCAGATAAAAACCCTAGTTTAAAAGTTCCGTTACCAAGACCGGTTCCCCAAAAACCACCATTATGTATGGCATTAAGAGAGTTTCCTATCTGATACGGTACTACGTCTGTAGGGACTCTTAACTCATTTGCAAGTTCTGTGGGTAAAAAAGAAAGTACGGTATCTTGAGCGGATGCCCACCAAGATTTTATACGCAGTATCCTGTGTTCAGCCGTAAAGATAAATATTAGAAAAAATACAAATGCACCAAAAAGTAGTGTAAAGAAAAATCTAAAACTGCTACCTGCAAACATAAGCATAAATAAAAGTGTCAGACCTAAAACCACAACCTGACCAAGGTCATTTTGAATAAAAGCTATTATGAACATAGCTCCTATGAATACTATTGCATAAGGTAAAAAACGTTTAAACTCGTTTGTCAGACCCATACCACCATGATGACCTAGTTTTCTTGTAAAACTCCATGCTAAAAAGTATATAAAACCCACTTTAAAGAACTCGACAGGGGCAATTGAAAATCCAAAAAACTTTATCCACCTTTTTGCACCTCCAACTGCAGAGACCAAAGATTCTGGTAAAAAAGGCATAGCTATCATTAAGATAATCGAAGCAAAGAAAAGTGTAAATCCAAGAGGTGTTAGATGCTTATCAGGGTCAAGTTGTGCAATAGACCAAATAACAAATATGCTAAATATACCAAATATACTCTGCCTTAAAGCAAAGTGAAATTCACCTACTCCAAAAAGTATAGTTGTATATGAAGATAGACTATATGCTAAAATAATACTTATAGCTATTAGTATTGATACTAGTGTAAAAAGTTTTCTATCCGCCAAGTTTATATCCATAATCTATTATTTAATCTCATTTATCTTAAGAACAAACTCAACTTCTGCTTTTGATATATGCAACTCTTTTGATATTGTCTCTACATCTATTCCTTGCTTATAAAGTGATATCACCTTTGCATCATCATTTGCATGTATTGAACCCGGGATTGATATCTGCTTAACTCCGCTTTCAAGATTTGATACACGTGTATCTACTTGAGACTCTATCAGCTCTACGCTATCTTGCATCTGTTTAAGAGCTTGTGAGAGTGGATGAACTAGATCGTATACACTTCTTTCAATCTCTTGATATATCTCTTCATCACTCATATGTTTTGAGTTGATCTTAGTTTTAACTTCTATCTCTTTTGTATTTTTTTTAAGATAAAAGATCTCTCTATTTAAATCTTCAACAACAGAAGCGATTGAGCGTATGTTTTTATTATATTGTGAATCTTTTGTATATACATAATAAAGCAGATAGAGTATGATCCCAGACATCATAACTATTATGTATTCTAGTTGAAAATATTGCATATACTGCTCTGGTATCATTCAGAGTCCCTCTTTTGTTTTGCTTCGCGAATAAGGACACGTTCACGTGCAGCTAGGTACGAACTCCACTCTTTTGCATCTCTTTCGTGTATCTTTGTAATCTCTGCTAAAGAGTTATCTATAGCTTTAAAATATACAGCTACATCTCTTTTTGGGTGAACCGGCATAGTAACACGAGCATAATACTCAGCACCGGTCTCTAAAAGGTTTTCCTTTATATGGAAATGGTCATGTCCTATAGAATCTATATCAGCTTCTACTTCAAGTTCCACTCTTTTTGGTTTTTCACCTTTAATTGTCATCTCTAACTGGTCTATCTTTCTGTGAAGCTCAACCATAAGATTTAAAAGTACATCATCAGTATCACGCGTCTCACCTCTAGCACGTGCCAGTTTTAACCACTGACTTATCGGGTCTTCATCGCTATCACTAAGTTGGTGAAATTCCCTCTCGAACTCTCCAGATCTTTCACTTGATAGTTTTGAAAACTCTAAAGATATAGGAGCATGGATCAGACGTACACTCATACCGCTAACCTGTCCATAACTATTAAGATAAAAAAGAAAATTCCGAGATAACCATTTACGGTAAAGAATGCTCTGTCAATTTTCGTAAAGTCTTTACGTACTAAATGGTGCTCATATCCAAGCATGAAGCCACTAAGGATTACTGCAAACCATGCGAATATTCCAAGTCCTGCTATCCATACGAACATTGCCCAAAATATTACACTAAGTCCATGAAAAATCGAAGATATAAAAAGTGTAGCTTCTGCACCATATTTTGAAGGGACCGAATGAAGTTTGTTTTCTATATCAAACTCTATATCCTGTAGCGAATACAACAGATCAAATCCAGCAACCCAAAAGATAACACCTAAAGATAAAAGAACAGACCAAGGAGTTATCTCTGCACTTACAGCTATCACTCCAGCTATTGGTGCTAAACCCAAAGATACACCTAAAATTATATGTGCCAATGATGAGAAACGTTTAAAATATGAATAACTTCCTAAAACAACAAGTATAGGAAAACTCAGCCAAAATGCTAAAGAGTTTATCATATATGCCACTGCAACAAATACAAAAGCATTAACACCTATAAATATAAGCATGCTACTTGCATCTATACGTCCATCAACGCTTGGACGATTCTCAGTCCTAGGATTTTCACCGTCAATATCACGATCTGCATAACGGTTAATACCCATGGCATAGTTTCTAGCACTAACGGCTGCTAAAACACCAAATATTAAAAGTGTAAATCCGAACCATCCATCTGCTGCAACAACCATAGCGATAAATATAAATGGCAAAGAAAATATTGAGTGTTCAAACATCACAAGCTCATTAAAGTCTTTTATCTTGTCTGTATATTTTTGCAAAGAGATCCCCATAAAAAATTATTTTTATATATTTTATCCAAAGATTGATTAAACTTTAAAATCAATACTTTAATTTTTCTAATAAATGTTGAAGATTTTTCAGTTTTATGGTTTTTCTAGAGAGTTCGATAACACCTTCGTCTTTTAATTTTTGAAGGTTTCTGTTTACGACTTTTCTAACACTTCCAACCAAAGATGCCAGCTCTTCATGTGAGAGATTATCTATTAGATTTAGTCTTGTCACTTTTTTAGTTTTATCTACATTTCTAGCGATTAATCTTAGTAAACGATTATAGACATCATAAAGAGAGATATCTGTAGTCAAGTCCTCCATCTGCCTCATCTGCTTAGCTAGATATGGGAAAAAGAAGCTTTTAAAAGCACTGTCGTTTTCTATAAGTTCCCTTACATGTTCTATTGGAACCTCTACGACCTCACTCTCTTCAAGTATACTTGATACATACTCATGTTCATCTCCGTCGAGAAGTGTTATAGTATCAAACATGTCACCGCGTGTTAAGATAGATATAGTCTGTTCTTTTGCAGTTTCGGGGTTTATTTGGGAGATTTTTATTTTACCGCTCATAATAAAATAAAAATAGTTCATGGTGTCATGACCGTCAAAAGCCACTTCACCACGTTTATATTTTATAAGTTTTTTATTAGATACTAAGTCAGGGAGCTTAAGTGTCTCTTCTTGATCTTTAACAATGTCTCCAACTATTCTTTGCTCAGACACTCCAAAGCCCTCCTGTTTGTAACAATTTTAACACGCTAAAGATGAACTTTAGCTTACTTAACCTCTATTCTCTGTACATTTTTAGGCTTAGCAAGTTTTGGGACTACTACCTCTAAAACTCCGCTCTCAGTACTTGCAACAATATTTTCCGTATCCGCATCATCCGGCAGACTAAAAGTTCTTGAAAACTTTCCAAAGCTAGTCTCGACTTTGTAGTAATCTTCTTCTGAAACCTCGTTTTTAAAGCTTCGCTCACCGCTTATGGTAAGGATATTTTCTTTTATATCTACTTGAATATCTTCTTTTTTAACACCAGGCAGGTCTACATCTATATGGTAAGCTTCCTCACCCTCTCTTGTATTTACACTTGGGACAAAAGTACTTACATTCTCCCCAGACTCCAAAAGCCTTTTGCTGCCATAGAGCCTATTTTCAATATCTCTAAATTCTTTAAATGGATTATAAGGTGTGATTAACATTTTGAACTCCTTTGTTTTAATTTCAGAGAAATTCTAACCTAAAAGGTAAAAGGAGTTCTGCCACCTAAGTGGCACTTTTGAAGTTTATTGTAGTTTTTCTAGAACTTTATCTACAGAGAAGCCAAATTTCTCAAATAATTGACCTGCCGGAGCTGATGCACCGAAGCTATCCATACCGATAACTTCATCAGCAAGTCTATACCACTCCATACCGCGAGCAGCTTCAATAGCTACTTTTTTAGTATTAGGCTTGATGATTGAGTCGATATATGCTTTGTCTTGCTCGATTAATAGATCAAAACAAGGAACAGATACTACGTTAACTTTTACACCTTTTTCATTAAGTGCAGTTTTTACATTTAATGCAAGCTCAACTTCGCTTCCTGAAGCCATTAGAGTTATCTCAGCACCCTCATCGCTTGCTAAAAGATATCCACCCTTAGACGCTTCACCGCTTACAGCTTTTGGTAGTATTGCTAGGTTTTGACGTGAACATACAAATGCAGATGGAGATTTTTTCATCTCTAATGCTTTTTTCCAAGCCTCTACATTTTCTGCACCGTCAGCCGGACGCCATACATAGAAGTTTGGTAATGCACGAAACTGTGAAAGATGCTCGATAGGTTGGTGAGTCGGTCCGTCTTCACCTACACCGATAGAATCATGTGTCCATATAAAAAAGTGCTGGATACCACTTAGTGCAGCTATACGAGCTGATGGTTTTAGGTAATCAGAAAATACAAAAAATGTAGCCGAGAACGGTAATAAACCACCGTATAATCCCATAGCATTTACAATTGAAGCCATTGCATGTTCACGGATACCAAAGTAGATATTTCTACCTTTTGGAAATACACCCATATCTTTTAAGTCTGTTTTGTTTGATGGACTTAAATCTGCGCTACCACCGATAAAACTAGGTACTGCGCGAGCTATTGCGTTCATAATTTTTCCGTTTGTAGAACGTGTAGCGTCTGCTTTGTCCCCGTTCTCTTTGAGAAATTCCGGCCATTGTATACGTGAAAAATCAGGATTTTGTAGTGCCTCTAAAGCTTCGTTTTGCTCCATTAAAGGCATAGTTTTTTGAGAGTGGATCCATTCACGCTCTGCTAAATCACCCTCTTCTATAGCACATCTAAAGCGAGCCATTACATCTTCATCTACAAAGAAGCTTTTCTCTGGATCAAAACCAGCTTCTTCTTTTGCTTTTTTGATTACATCCGCACCTAATGGAGCTCCGTGTGAATGGTGTGAACCCTCTAACTCGCCAGCACCCTTAGCTATTACAGTGTTTGCGATGATCAATGTAGGTTTTGTATTTGTTTTTGCTTTTGTGATTGAGCTGTCGATCTCATCAAAGTTATGACCGTCACACTCTAAAACATCCCAGCCTTGAGATATAAATCTTCCACGGATATCCTCAGAGATACTTAAATCAGTCGAACCTTCAATTGTGATACGATTTGAATCATAAATAAGAACTAGGTTATCTAGTTTATTGTGTCCCGCTATTGAACATGCTTCATAACTAATACCCTCTTCTAAATCACCATCACCACATAAACAATATACATTGTGATCGATCATAGATGCAGTCTCAGAATTTACTTGAGCACCCATAAATTTAGAAGCCATGGCAAATCCTACTGCATTAGCAATACCTTGGCCAAGCGGACCAGTAGTGATCTCTATACCCTCTGTATGACCATACTCAGGGTGACCTGGTGTTTTAGAGTCTAATTGACGGAAGTTTTTAAGATCTTCTAACTCTAGTCCATAACCCCAAAGATAATATAGTGAATATATAAGTCCAGTACCATGCCCGCCTGAAAATACTAAACGGTCGCGATTTAACCAAGATGGGTTTTTAGGATTATGATTCATATGCTCACTTAAAACTACTGCAATGTCAGCTAAACCCATTGGCGCACCTGGGTGACCAGAGTTTGCCGCTTGAACCATATCTGCTGCTAAAAACCTAATTGTATCTGCCATCTTTTGACGCATTTGATTACTCATTATATATTTATCCTTAATTTTATTTCATAAAATGAAGGTAACCTTCATTTATTAGTCCCGTAAAGGAACAAGTCCCTTTTACTGCGCTTACGCCGCTGAGACGACTAAAGCCTGTGTCTGTTTATGTATTTTGTAAGTAGTGTTGAGAGAGACTCTTTTAAGTTCTCATCAAAATTGTTCAACTCTTCTTCTAGCTCATCTGCTATAGTATTTGCTTCTTTCATAGACTCATCAAGCCCTATTAAAGTAACAAAACTATTTTTATCCTCATCATTGTTTGTAAGCTTACCCGCTTCTTCACTTGTTTGAGTCACATCTAGTATGTCATCTTGAATTTGGAATAATACACCAAGCTTTATTCCAAAATCATAAAGTTTTTCACCTAATTTTTCATCCCCAACTATAATAGCCCCCATCTTAAGTGAAGCCGCTATTAGTTTTGCCGTTTTATTGGTATGAAGGATTTTTACATCCTCAATACTCAGCGGTTGATTTTCAAAATAACAATCAATAGCCTGACCTAAGACCATACCGTTCAACCCACCGTTACTTGCTAATTCACGAATAAGTCTTACTCTTGTGTTATCAGAAAAAGGTGCATCTGCTAATACCTCAAAACTATAAGTATTAAGGGCGTCACCTACCAGTATTGCCGTCACTTCGTCATACACTACATGTAGAGTAGGTTTTCCACGGCGAAGAGGTGAATCATCCATAGCAGGCAGATCATCATGTATTAGTGAATATGTATGAAGCAGTTCAACCGCATATGCTGCATGTCTTGCACCATCTAACATAAGCGGGTTTATAGCTTCTACAACGCCAAGTAAAAGAGCAGGACGAAATCTCTTTCCACCCGCAACTAGCATCTCATGTAAAGCCTTTTCATATGTCGGATGTATAGACTTTGACGATGGTAAATTATCTAATAAAAACTTCTCAAAATTTTTCATATGAAATTCTATTATTTTTCTTGTTAATTAGATATTAATGAGCTATTAATATTTTTAGTTAATGTTAACAAAAAACTGAAATCTTTCTCTTGTAAAAAGCAAAGACGCATGATATTTGAAGTCATCTATATTTTCTCTAACGTCATCTATTGTACTAACTTTTTTTCCATTAACCTGCATAAGTCTGTCACCGACTTTAAGACCATACTTTTTATTTGTATCAGATGTTCTGACTATTGTTAGATCTTCACTAAAGTAAAAACCTTTTGCTTCTAAGAAAGTATCGCTTAGAGCACCGCCGCCGTATCTTTTATTTGTAATGGTGTCTATGCTTATGACTTGTCCAGCTCTTTTAATTTTTAACTTGTGTTTTTTACCTATCGGACTAAAAAGTATTTTACGCATAAACTCAGCTGAATCTCTCACTTTTTTTGAGTCCAAAGACAAAATAACATCACCCTTTTTAAACTTTATAGAGTCATCAAACGGATCAACCCTCTCTATAACAACACTACCCTTTTTATCATACACTCGTATACCTATATCGCCATATTCAATTTTTTTGCTTTTTAGGAAAAAGTCTATATATTCTTTTTGTATGATTCCTCTTGGAGTTATAAGACCCTCTAGCGCACAACAAGAACTCAGTAAAAGTGATGGCGCGTATACTACTTCTGTAAAGTTTGCTAGTTTATTTAAACCAATTTGTTTTCTTTTTATTCTTCCCTCTATAGCCATATTGTCACTTACAGATGCATGTCCAAGTGATAGTTTATAATTTGTTTTAAATGGATATTTAAAACCGTGTTTGTTCTCTACAAGGTATAAGTTTAAAAAAGGATCGTGTTTAATTATTTTTGCGTTTGGTATTTTTGTAGAATAGATCAGTTTTTGAGTTTTAGATATTGGTATCTGTAAGGATTGTTGATAGATCGAACGTGAGTCTTTAACTTTTTTGGAACAAGTTTTGTAACCGCCCTTACAGGCATATAGGCTTACTAAAAGAAGGTTAAGAGCGAGGAACACTCTTAACATCTATTTTGCTCCAAAAGGGTTCATTCCACCCATTCCGCCAAGCATACCCATTGCTGAGTTTTGCTGGTTTTTTTGAACCATGTCGTAGGCATCGTTCATAACACCTATTAGTAAAATTTGAAGTGAGTCTTTATCTTCTAATAATGAATCATCGATGTTTAGATCTATAACCTGACCTTTTCCATTCATACTCACTTCTACCATTCCACCACCGGCTTTTACACTAAATGTTTTAGACTCAAGTTCTTCTTGAAGTTTTTGTGCATTCTCTTGCATCCCCTCAAGCATCTTACTCATATCGCCTAGGTCACCAAACATTATATACTGTCCACTATCTCATCAATATTGTTTTCATCGTTAAGTAAAACAACTTTTGGTTTATATGTTTTTAGATCTTCTTCCGTATAAGAAGCATATGCAACAATGATGATCTTATCACCTTTGTGAACTTTACGAGCAGCTGCACCATTTAAGCAGATATCACGTTTACCACGCTCACCTAAAATAATATAAGTCGAAAAACGCTCACCATTATTGATATTTAAAATCTCAACTTTTTGGCCAACACGCATATTTGCAGCTTCCATTAACTCTTCATCAATAGTAATAGAACCAACATAATTCAGATTAGCATCCGTAACAGTTGCACGGTGAATCTTGCTATATAGCATCTCAATATTCATAAACTTTCCTACATTCCCATCTGTTTTTTCATATCAGCAGGACTAATCGCTTCGTCCCATAGTTCAGAGTCTATTACATACTCTTCTACTACATTGCCTTGCATAATGTGTTCATCTATAATTCTATCAATTTTTTCTTTAGTTAAGCCTGTATACATTACATGTCCAGGTTCAACCAACATAATAGGTCCAACATTACAGCGGTTCATACAACCTGTTCTGATCGGTTGAACAGTACCCATGATTCCCTCTTGCATAAGTTTTTGAGCAAGATATTGAAATAGTTGTTGCGACTCTGGATTTTGTGCAGACACACATGATGGTTTTGGCATACCAGGAGGTGCTGACTGCTCACATTTAAATATATAAAAAGCTGGTTGAGGGATACCCATAATAATTTCCTATTGTATAAAGTTTGTGATCTAAATCACCATAAATAAAACTTTATGTACTTATTTTTTAATTTATTCGCGCAATTATAGCAAAACCTATCCATATATATAAGTTAAGAGATAACTTATTTAGATATAATTCAAAAAATATTAATATTGGGAACAAAAACTTGAAATCATTTATAGTAATTTTTATACTCCTTAGTTCATCTTTATATGGTGAAGCTAAAATATATTTTGGTCTTTCTTACGCAAATGTAAGTGAAAAGTTTAGCGATATAGAAGCTGAAAGTTCATCCGACGCACTGAAGGTAAAAGTGGGATATGGTGAGATAGATGCTTATGCTATTGAGCTTTCAGTTGATACTATTAAAAGTGAGTCAAACATTTTTTCTAACGATGACGGTGACAAGTATGCACTAAATATAGAGTTAGTTAAATCTTTTGATCTTGATACATTTATATATCCGTATTTTAAAGCAGGTTTTGGAGCCGGTCACATGAATATAGACAGACTGCTTCAGTCAAAACTCAACTATGGAAGCTTTAACTTTGAGGTTGGGACTTTTATGCAGATCAATGAGAGTTTGGACTTTGAACTTGGATATAACTATAAAGACATATCCTACGAAAGTATAGAGATGCTTTCAGAAGATTTAAATTTTGAATCTTATTCAACAACACTTTACTTTGGTTTTAACACAAGATTTTAGGAACATATTATGAAAAAAATTATTAGATCAATATTTATGCTAACTCCCGCTATTTTCTTTCTAGCGTGTGGAGACAACACACAAACAACACCTTTAAAAGATATAGCATCAATAGCTATGGATGATTCGAACATATCTATATATTCAACTGATTCAAGAACATTAACTGCAACCGTTACATATACGGATGCAACTACTGCGACAATATCTCAATACGATGTTTGGACAAACAGTGACTATGACGTTTTAAACATGTATGATGGAGAAATCGTTCCTGCTGCCAACGAAGGTAGTGCGATAATCGGTGTAAGTGTTGCAGATTTAAGCGATGAGATAAATGTAAGTATTATAGGGCTTACTGATTTTAATATTTCAAGTGCTGATATTACTACTACAGGTGAGCATATTTTAGAAGCTACAGGGGTATTTGAAGACAATACTTCAAAAGTAATAGAAAGAAATATTATATGGACTGCTACAAATGAAGCTACTATAACTACAGATGAAAACTATATAACTACAATAAATATATTAAGCGGAGATACGAACGTAACAGCTACCGTATTTGGTGAGACAAATACAAGTGCCGCTACTCTTGCACCGATCACGAAAATATATACAGTAAATTAAGAGTTTAATATCTCTCTTATAACTTCCCTATCATCAAAGGGAAGTTTTTTATCATATATTATCTGATAAGCTTCATCGCCTTTTCCAAGAACAACTACGACTTCATCATCTTTTTGATCATTTAAAGCCATCTCTATAGCTTTTTTACGATTTACCTCTACATGTACATCTGTTTTATCTTCAATACCCTCAAGTATGTCTTTAATGATCTCATCAGGATCTTCAGTGCGTGGATTGTCACTTGTTATATATATTTTTTGAGCCAGGCTTGATGCGACCTTACCCATCAGTGGACGCTTTGATTTATCTCTATCCCCACCTGCACCAAACACTACTAACAGATCTTTCTCTTTTAAAGCGTTAAGTACCTGTGCCATACCATCAGGAGTGTGAGCAAAATCAACGATTACATTTGGCTCATCACTTACCTGCTCCATTCTACCGCTTACACCTGCGAAATTATCTACAACATTAGCTATCTCTTCAAGTTTTTTACCACTAAGAAGATGTGTAGCTGATATTGCGGCCATAAGGTTGTAAAGATTAAAAAAACCATGAAGCGAAGATGTAAACGGTACTACTTCATCTTGCATATGTTGGATAATACCGCTAGAAGCATTATTTAGTGAATATGCCATAAGTTTATATGTTGCAGGATTTTCTATACCGTATGTGTATGTATTTTTAAAGTTGAAAGATGCTTTATCTTCATCTTTATTTATAAGCTTTTTAGACTCATCTTGAAAAAAGCTGTTTTTTACGGCTATATATTCACCAATGGTCTTATGATAGTCTAAATGGTCTTGAGTAATATTTGTAAGTATCTTAAGCTCAAAGTTCAGACCCTCAATACGTTTTTGAGAGATCGCATGAGAACTTACTTCCATAATAAAAAATTCACATCCTGCTTCTACAGCTTGATATATATGAATGTAAGTATTTAACACGCTTGGAGTAGTTAAGCTTTTACCCTCAACAACTTCATCATTCATAAAAAAACCACGAGTACCTTGAAAAGCTGCTTTATAGCCCAAATCTAGTAGAAATGAGTATATAGCACTTGCAGTAGTTGTTTTACCGTTTGTACCTGTAATACCGACTATTTTAATCTTATCGATTCCAAAAAGTTCAGCAATATCCTCTATCTTGATTATAGAGTGGGCATTGTTGTCTTTTGCATTTTGTAGATATTTTTCATTTTGAGTTGTGAGAACAAAGGCTGTTTGATCATCACAATCATTTGAGTTTTCACTTACGTATTTAAATGGTTGATTAGGAAGCTCAATTTTCAACAATGTTACCTTTAGAGAGTTTAGTTATTAAATTTCTTAGTTTTTCATCTGATGGATATACACTAAGTGCACTCTCTAAATAATTTAATGCCATTTTATTAAAACCATGCTCGATCAAAGAGTCCAAAAATTCTATAAAATCTTCTTTGTCTGCAATAATTACACGAGTTGAAAACATAATATTCTCAAAAGTCTCTTTAAAACTTGAACCTTTTTCTATAATACTTTTAAAATCGCTATAAAGAATTCCATCTTCATATTCTAATCTATCACGAATCGGCTCAGAAAATATCTCACCTAAAGAATCAAGAGCACCATCCATATTTGACAACAGATCTGACATTATCACGTCAGCTTGTTCACTATCTTCCTCTTTTAATATTTCATAGTAATCAAATAGTGCTTCAGCACCACCCTCACCACTCATAGCCATCTCTGATAATATTACACCGTTGTAAGCTTCTTTAGAGTTCGGATAGTTCTGTAATACTGTAGCAAATTTTTCCAAGGCAACATCAAACTCTGCTTTAGAAAAGCTGTCTTTTGCTTGTGATAATATCTTATATTTGCTTATTACACCCATGATATCCTCCTTCTAAAGATTATCTATATCGTTTTCCATTCCAACAGGAACATTTACAACTGAAAGATCAGGATGTATATCCATACGAAGCTGACGCTCTACCCCGTACTTTAAAGTAGTATTACTACTCGCACATCCGACACACGCACCTTTTAGTTGTACATATACACTTCCATTCTTAACAGCTATAAATTCAATATCTCCACCATCTAAAGCAATAGACGGTCTTACTTTGTCAATAACACTCTTTACAGGGCCTATCAACTCTTCATCACTAAAGGGAATCATCTTTTTCCTCATTGAATTATTTTAATAACATAAAATATGATAAAAGCGCTTAACAACTGATAAATTTATTGCTCTAAACTCATAATTTCATGTAGATAAGACGGTTTTCTCATCCCTACTGCTATATAATCAATATCGTCAATATTTAGTAAATAGCTTAGTGCACATTCTTGCATAGTTAAATTGCAATCTTCGAAAACATCTTTCAGATCTACTCTTGTTTTTTTAGAACACTCGTGATCGACCATTTTCTTATATTCTATTAAAAACAGATCTATAAAATTCAGCATAGTATCTGCGTTATCTTTATCAATATTTTGTAAAGCTTTTTGTATATGAGGTATTGCTTGGGTATAAAGAAAGGTCTCATAGTCACCGATCCAGCCAAATTTATGTTTAGATGCATCTAACTCTTCAAAGAGGTTAAATAGCGGTTTCAACATCTCGTTATCTGTAACATCCAAAAGCTCATTTAGATGATGATAATATTCACGACTATCATCATAATCCGCTAATCTGTACACTTGGTTGTTTCTAAGGGCATTTAACGGTCTTGTAGCTATAACCCTTAGCGAGTTTTCTTTAGCCCATTTTGCACATTGGAGACCTTCACTCTCTAGTATATTTATCGGTAACTCAATAGTACTGAAGCTATGTTTATCATTTTTTAGCTCCTCAGCTGCACTGACAGCTAATGATACCAGATCTTCATATGGCAAAAATTTATCGCTGTTATAAAATACAGAAAAAGCTTCAGAGCTTATACCGTAAGATTTTATTTTTCCGCTTTGAACTAAACTTTCACACTCTAAAAAAGCCTCAAATATATGCTTATTCATCTCATCGAGTCTATCATCTTTGTTTAAACCATCTTCTATTGCTTTATATAAAACACTCTCAGGATTTTCAATAATAAAACATCCTATAGAATCTACTTCTAATTCCTTTAAAGAGTTCTCTAATACTTCATTTGGATTTGACTCAATATCAAACTTTGTTATTATCTCTATATTCTCTTTAACATCATCTGCAAACTTTCTAAAAGCTAATGCAATAGTACGCTGAGCACTTCCATCCATGTATGTCGGAGAAGTATCTATCATTGTAATACCGTCTTTAATAGCCTCTTTTAAAGCTTGTAAATGTTGTGGGTTGTATTCTGAAATTCTTTGTGTGCCAAATGCTATTTTTTTCATGATTATCCTATATTCTGAGGAAGGGTTTATTAAAAAGCTGCTACATGTGTGTGCAAGCTTTACGCCGAGAAAACTCAGCGTTAGCAGGATAAAGGGACCAGCCCTTTAGTTGTTTTAGTTTAAATGATTAAACTAATTCGATAAATGCCATAGTAGTAGCGTCACCACGGCGAATACGAGTACGAGTGATTCTAGTATAACCACCTGCACGCTCAACATATTGAGGAGCGATATCGTTAACTAATTTTTTAGTTGCTTCTTTACTTTGAAGTGATGCATATACAGCTCTATGTGCATTTGAATCACCCTTACCAGCTACTGTGATTAATTTTTCAATATAAGAGCGAAGCTCTTTTGCTTTAATTGCAGTAGTTTCAATTTTACCATGTTCAATTAACGAAATACTAAGATTTGCTAAAAGTGCCTTACGGTGTGCACTTGTACGT
>Ga0193955_1000567_pt1 | contig 20000 bp, 21 predicted proteins | sample BB_6_MG_FD_140343 | JGI IMG/M metagenome (GOLD analysis project Ga0193955, IMG submission 140343) | Microbial mat bacterial communities from the Broadkill River, Lewes, Delaware, United States - BB_6_MG | ecosystem: Environmental > Aquatic > Freshwater > River > Microbial mats | place: USA... | reverse complement strand
TGTTTTTAAGAGTTTTAGATGGGTTGTCATAATGTTAGAGTATTAGTTTTATCTAAAATTATGGCAATATAAATCCCAATGTAATCATAAATGAGTTAAGTGTATAGTATGAGAAGTAAAGGTATGATATCAGTTAGTAAGACTATTATTGTTAAAATGTAATTTATAGATAGAATTGACATTTTTAATACCTAAATCAATTTTATAGTGCCTTATATCGAGTTTTTTATGTAACATTTAGAGATGCGTATATATTTACAGTAACAAAATAATGTGCTATTAATCAACTCTTTATTTTCCCTCATTATAAATGAATTGAAACAACAATTTTTGTTTAAATTAAATTAGTTTTAAGTAAGTTGTTAATTTATAAAAGCCTTTTCATTGGTTATGAAAAGGCTTTTTTTATGAATTAAATTTGTAGTTTGGTTAATCTAAAAATTTAGATTTTAGTTCTGGTGTAGGAATCATACAGGCTTCTTTTTTACCATACCATTTGTAACGATTCTTAGCAATATAGCTGTATACCATATTTCTAATAAATGTAGGTACAATAAAAAAAACAACCAATAAATTTGAAGGCATACCTAAATGCTTTGCAATATGAATAGCTGCTGAAGATTTAGACTTAATAGTATTGTTTTTTGGATTATAGAGTAAGATAGAATCGGTGTTGACTGTGTCTATATTGAATTTTTCAATAATTTCTTCTCCAACGTCACTTTGTAATGGAGCAAATAAGAATTTATTTTTTTTATCCCGTTTAATAACATACAAAACACTAGAGTTGCAAAGATTGCACACTCCATCAAAGAGAATTAATTGTTTGTTATGAGGAATATCTATCATTTTTTTACGGCTTCAACGAGTTCCAGTTGGTCTAAACTCACATTAGTAGTAAACATACCATAATTTACATTGGCTTTATTTTTTTCAATGCTATCAATACTACCAACGGCTCTACCATCTTGTAGTCGTACTCTGTCTCCAATTCTTAAAATAGGTTTTGGCTTTTCTACGGGTTTAGCTTTCTTTTTAGCTTCTTTTTTCTTTTTACGGATGACTTCAACTTTCTTTTCAGCCTCTTGTTTTATCTGTTTTTCTTTTTGCTTTTCGGCACGCTTTTGTTTTGCTGATACTTTTTTTCGTTTCGAATTTTCAATCTGAACTAGCTTAAATAGCTCAGCCATTAATTCACGTTTCTTCTTGTCTTCAAAATACTTTTCAGAGATATCGTTGACTTTCTGACCTAAGTAAATTAAGCGTTGGTTAGAATCGTATAATTCTTGAAAGCTTTCTAATTTCTTTTGAACTTTTGCATTGACTTCCTCTAACTTATCGGCTTCAGATAACTTCTTCTTTTCGTTTTCTTTAAGAGAGCGTTCCGTACGTTCTAATTTACTGCGTTCTTTTTGAAGTTTTGCAATAGTAGCATCAAATCGTACTTTACCACGTTCAATCTTCTTTTTAGACTTGTTAATTAAACTATAAGGAATTCCATTTTTTTGAGCTACTTCAAAAGTAAAGGAGCTTCCGGCTTGCCCAACAACCAATTTATACATTGGTTCTAAGGTGCGCTCATTAAAAAGCATATTGGCATTTTCCATGTATGGCAATTCATTGGCCAAAAGCTTTAAATTAGAATAATGTGTTGTAATTATTCCAAAGGCTTCTCGTTCATAGAAAACTTCGAGAAACGTTTCAGCAAGAGCTCCACCTAATTCTGGATCACTACCTGTTCCAAATTCATCAATTAAAAAGAGCGTTTTGTTATTACACTTCTTCAAAAAATAATTCATCTGTTTTAAGCGGTAACTATAAGTACTCAGATGGTTTTCTATAGATTGATTGTCTCCAATATCACTCAGAACGCGATCAAATAAACAGACATGGCTACGCTCGTGTACAGGAATTAGCATGCCACTTTGCAGCATAACTTGAAGCAATCCTACCGTTTTTAAAGTGATACTTTTTCCACCTGCATTGGGACCTGAAATCACAATAATTCTACTGTCTTTTTCTAATCCAATAGTTTGCGGAAACGTCTTTTCTCCTTTTTCTTTATTATTTAAATAGAGTAGAGGATGGTAGGCATCTCGTAAATGCATACTGCGTTCTTTAGAAAGCTCAGGAAGAATGGCATTCATGCTCTGCGCATATTTTGCTTTCGCAGAAATGACATCTAGGTTGATTAAAAATTCTTGATAATCTCTAAGAAGTGGTAAAAATTCACGAATAAAATCCGTTAGCTCTTTAAGAATTTTAATAACCTCTTCTTTTTCCTCGTATTCTAAATTATTGAGCTCTCTAGTATGTTGTAAAGTCGTTTCAGGCTCTATGTAAACAATGCTTCCGGTTTTACTACCTCCCATTATTGCGCCTCTTACCTTTCTACGGTACATTGCTTTTACGGCAAGCACACGTTTATTATCTACAACAGATTCTCTAATATCATCTAAATAATCAAGATTATGATAGGTGTTTAATGCTGAAGAAAAACTACTATTAATTTTACCTTTAAGCAGGTTAATAGATTTGCGTAAACTAGAAAGTAGAGGTGAAGCATCATCTTTTATATCTCCAAAACGATCTACTACAGCATCTACTTGTTCAATAATGATGGTGTTGACTTCAATATGTTGACCAAATTGTTGAAGTTTAGGGTAATAGTCTTTAAATTTTTCTAGAAACTTCAGAATAGAATTAACGGTCAACGACATGCTTACTATTTTCTGTAAACCAGCCACTTCGAGATAGGTGTTTTCTATCTTAAGTAGTTTTAATTCTTTGGCAATGGTGTCAAAACCATGATTAGGTATTCTATTATCATTTTCAAAGGACGATAAATATTCATTAACGTAAATAAGTTCGGTCATTAGCGCCTCTGGATTTTTAAAAGGAAGTATCGCCAAAACCGCTTCTTTACCCAAAGCTGTAAGTGTATGTGCGCTAATTTGATTTAAAACCGTAAAAAACTCAAGGTCGTTTAAGGTTTTTTCATGAATGTTTATCATGTAGTATTGTACGTTTTTTTAGAATTGCAAAGTTAGGATATTATGTAATACTATAAGTATGAAGACACCGCTAATACTATTAAGGTGACAATAAGTAATACGATAAACAATGGCATTATAAATTTTAACCATTTGCTAAAGTTGATTTTGGCAACTGCTAAGGATGCTAAAATTAAACCTGTAGGATTTATTAGGTAGAAAAGGCCTAAGCCGTACTGATACGTATTAACCACAATTTCACGACCAATTCCTACAGTATCTGCCAAAGGCGCCATAATTGGCATGGTTAAAACAGCCATTCCTGAAGAACTAGGAATAAAGAATGATAATCCAGAATAAATCATGGTCATTGCACTTGTAAATACCCCTTTATTCATTCCAGTAGTAACATCACTAGCGTAATACAATAATGTATCGCTTATTAAACCATCTGTCATTAACACAGTAACACCTCTTGCTATTCCTATAATAAGTGCTACACCCAAAAGATCACCAGCTCCTTTTACAAAGGTGTCTATAAAGTCGGTTTCACTGATTTGAATTATAATGCCGATAATAATAGCACTAATTAAGAACACAGTTGTCATTTCTACAAACCACCAATCTAACATTGAAACACCAATAATCATCAGAATAAAACTACAGGTAAACACAAATAAGGCCAATTTTAATCTCCAATTAAAATTAATATGCGTGGTATCTTTTAGCGTAAACAATTGCGCAATTTGTTCTCTTTGATCGTAAATAAGTGATTTGCTTGGGTCGTTTTTAACGCGTTTTGCATATCGCATGATATAGATAATGGTAATAGACAAGCATACAAACAACATAAAAATACGTCCGTATAATCCGGTTGTCCAATTTATACCTGCGGCATCACTAGCAATAATGGTAGAAAAAGGATTAATGGTAGAACACATACTACCAATTGCAGAGCCCAAAAATATACAAGCAACACCAACAAGAGCATCGTATTTAGCTGCTAAAAACACAGGAATTAAAATAGGGAAGAAGGCAATGGTTTCTTCGGCAAAACCAAAGGTAGTTCCACCCAAAGCCACTAAAGTGGTTACCAATACAATAAGCAAAGATTCTCTACCTTTTAATACTACAGCTAATTTGGTAATGGCAGCATCAAAAGCACCAGAAGCATTTAAAACACCTATTAGCCCACCAATAATTAAAACAAGAAAAATGATATCAGCAGCCTCAATAATACCTTTAACTGGAGATTTTACAAAGTCGAAAAAACTTTGAGGTTTGGCATCTAGTTTATTGTATGTTCCAGGAATATTAATGGGTTTATAAATGTCTCCGTTAGTAAACTTCTCAACAGGAATTTTAATATTCAAATCATCTAATGATGCTTGAGTTGCTGCTAAGCTTATTTCTTCATCTAGACTTAAACGTGTAAATTTGTCTGTTGCCGCGTTATAACTTAAAGTATCATATTTACCTGCAGGAACAAACCACGTTAAAAGTGTTACTAATCCTGCAATTATAAATAATATGGTTTGTGCAGAAGGGAATTTTAAATTTTTCATTCTGAGTTATTTATTCGTGAATTTAAGTCGTAATAAGATATAATCTGTTATAAAATATGAATGTAAATATAGACCAAAGCTGGAAAACTTATCTTAATCCAGAATTTGAAAAACCTTACTTTAAAGATTTAGTAGCTTTTATAAAGCACGAATATAAGACCCAGATTTGTTTTCCAAAAGCATCTGATATTTTTAATGCATTTAATCATTGTGCTTTTAATGAGGTTAAGGTTGTAATTATTGGTCAGGATCCATATCATGATATTGGGCAAGCTAATGGCTTAAGTTTTTCTGTAAATGATGGTATCAAACATCCACCTTCATTAGTGAACATATTTAAAGAGTTAGAACAAGATCTTGGAATACCTTACCCAATTAGTGGGAATTTGATGCCATGGGCAGATCAAGGAGTTTTACTATTGAATGCCACATTAACGGTTAGAGCGCATGAGGCGGGAAGCCATCAAAAGAAAGGTTGGGAGCAATTTACAGATGCAGTGATACAAACGATTAGTGCAGAAAAAACAAATGTTGTATTTCTACTTTGGGGAGGATTTGCTAAAAAGAAAAAGAAACTAATAGATAGCTCTAAACATATTATTTTAGAAAGTGGACATCCATCTCCATTAAGTGCTAATAGAGGGTATTGGTTTGGTAATAAGCATTTTAGTAAGACTAACTCCCAGTTGGAGCAAGTTGGCGAGATTTCAATTGATTGGAAACTAGAGTAGGAGATTTATCTGAAGATGATTTTTCGGTAGATGGGGTTTCAGTTTTAATAGTATGTGGCATGTTATTATCAACTTTTCTAGTTGTTTTGTTGCAACTAAAAATTAACAATAAAAAGTTTATTGCAACCAAGAAAGATAAAATAAGCGTAATCGTAAGAATCATATTATTCTCTTGTTAATAGTAATGTAATTGTTAATCAAATGTAATTAAATTTTTGAATTACTGAAAGTTATCAACACAAACAGTTGCATTCTTAATAAAACTATTTAGAATATAGTGTTTAATATAAAAATAAAAAATGCTTGTTTTTTATGATTGCTAACAATCAATTTTTTAACTCATATAATAAATGAGACTATAATTTATGAATTAATTTTGAGTAATCCACTTTTTTTGAAATAATTTTTAAATCATGAAGCTGATTTTGTACATTTTTAATCGTTTTTTCGTTCATTACACTTTGCGACCACTCAGTTAAAGATAACCATTCTTGTACATCTTCTAGTTCTTGTTCGTAACGATTAGCAATGGTTTTGTCTATGCTTGGAATAGATTTAAAATCTGCAGTGGTTTGGTTAATAATTTCTAAAATGGTTTTTAATTGCTCTTCATTATTCTCTATGAATTTATCGCTAGCAGCAATAACAAAGCATGGCCAAGGCGAAGGACAGTTGCCAATACGTCTAAAAATACCATTATCTACATAAGGTTTGGTGGTGAACTTCTCCCACATAAAATAATCAGCTTTATTTTCTGTAAGTCCTCTTATGGCACCATCAAGGTTTTTAATAACTTCAAATTTGAGATCTTTTTCTAAATCCCAATTGTTGTTTTTTGCATTTATATAGGCCATAAGATGAGATCCAGAGCCATATCTACTGATTGCTGCTCTTGTTCCTTTGATATCGTCTATGGTTTTAAAATCTGAATCTGCTGCGACATGAATTCCCCAATTTAAAGGGGTTTGAACAAAGGTTTGAACTATTTTAGAAGGATTATCTTCAATGATATCTTTAACAATTCCTTCTGTTAAGATAACGGCCATATCAATTTCACCTGAGCGAAGAGCTTTTGTCATTGCACCAGTTCCTCCGTGATAATCGTGCCATCTTAGATTAATATCTTGGTCTTTATATTCGCCATTTTTTAGCGTTAAATACCATGCTAAATTAAAGTGTTCTGGTACTCCACCAATATTTACTTTTTTCATTTAAATATTCACGATACGCTCTAAAGCATATTTAATTAATTTATCAACTGTCTTTTTTGGATCTTTACTAAAATCACCAGTTGCTCTGTTTGCTATAATAGCATTTAAAGATAATGCTTCATGTCCTAATAACTTTGAAAGTCCATAAATAACAGAAGTTTCCATTTCAAAGTTAGTAATTCTATAATCCTTATAGCTAAAGTTATCTAATTTTGCGTTAAGACCTGCGTCTTGTAGTGGCAAACGTAAAACTCTGCCTTGAGGGCCATAAAACCCACCTGCAGTTCCTGTCATACCTTTAAAGATGGTATCGCTTTCAAAGTACTTCTCTAAATATTTACTATTGTTAATAATGATTGGTCGTGCTTTATTTTTATCCCAATTAGTATGTTTAATAAATTCATCTTCAATTTCAGGGTTGCTTATACCTTCAATTTGATAAAAATGCAACATACCATTAATATCTAAGGCATGAGTACTAATTAAAAATGCATCAACAGGAATATCTTTTTGTAATGACCCAGAAGTTCCGATTCTAATAATATTTAGACTTGATAATTCTGTTTTTGGTTTTCGGGTTTCTAAGTCAATATTAACTAAAGCATCGAGTTCGTTTAAAACAATATCAATATTATCAGGCCCAATTCCTGTTGAAATAACGGTTAAGCGTTTGTCTTGATAGTAACCGGTTTGTGTTTTAAATTCACGTTTTTGAGTGCTAAATTCTATGCTGTCAAAATGCTTTGTTATTTTTTCTACACGATCTTGATCACCAACAAAAATGATGGTGTCTGATATATGTTCTGGTTTTAAATTTAAATGGTAAACACTACCATCTGGATTTAATATTAGTTCTGAATCTTTTATAGACATTAGTTAAAGTTTTTTGATTAATTTATTTTGAGTAACGCTAAATTGAAAGTCTAGTCGTTTTACACCACCATAAGTCATATCATTGTTTACTTCTTGGGCATAATTGTAATGCCTTAATAAGGCTTCGTGTCCTTTTCTATTTAACGTGAGTTGATTTTCGGATTTTTCAAAAAAGATAGACAATTTATTAATAAGACGTTTTAATTGGGTGTCTCCATAACCATAATAACCTTGGTAGTTTAGACTATAACCTAGTAAATGATGTTCAGATTTTATATCGTTATCTCTTACGAGTCTAAGAATATTATCTTCTAAAACATTTAAGCCACTTTGCTGGTGTGGAAAACGTTTTAGATGTGCTTTTAAGCAATTGCTCATATACTTAAAACTAGAATTTGTAACAATATAAGGTTTTAAGATATTGTGATCTTTACCACAGTACGTTCTCCATAATGCAATGGCTAAGTCAATGTCATCCTGTGTTAGTAGTACTTTGTTTTCGTAATGCGTTTTTAGTTGTTCTGGATTTAATTCGGCTAGAGCTTTTAAACTTTTTTCGCCTTTAACTCGTCCACTACAAATAAGATATAGTGGTTTTTTTATGTTTTTTTGGTGGAGTAAATTAATAACACCTAATAGGTTGATATGGCAAAATAAATCATACTCAAACCATAGGTTTATTTCAGTATATGCTTCAGTATTATCTAATTTAGAGAGTTCTTTTTGAAGTTCTTTAGAATCTACCTCAATGTCATAATATTCTTTTAAAAACTCAGAACGAAGATTAAAAAAATCTTCAGAATCTATTTTTGGAATTGTAGGACCTTCGCATAACATTTCTTGCCATGTAAGAATATCTTCTGTAAAGTCCAATTCTCTTAAATAGTCGGTAAGACTATTGCCATTAGTAATATGTAGACAATTTTTAGCCATAAAATTTAACCTCCAACACGTTTTACATTAAATCCTTTAGCTTTTAGCATAGCCATTATTTTATCTCGGTAATCTCCTTGAATTATAATTTTATCATCCTTAAAACTACCACCAACACTAAGTTTGGTTTTTAATTCTTTGGCCAATGCTTTAAAGTCTTCGGTAGCTCCAGTATAGCCTTCTAGAATGGTTATAGGTTTCCCTTTTCGCTTTTCGTATTTGCAAAGTATGGGATCGTCTTGTAGCCATATATTAGTCTTAGAATCTTCTGAGTTTTCAGTTGGTTCTGGTGTATGGTCTGGGAAGAGGTTTTTTAATTGATCTTGTAAATCCATTTGTTCAGTCTTCAGTGCTTAGTCTTCAGTTTTCAATAGTTGCTTGTAAACTGAAGGCTGTATACTACAACTACTTTTTAATAAGTCCAAGCTCAATTAAACGTTCGTTTAAGAATTCGCCAGCTGTAATGTCTTCAAACTGTTTAGGATTATCTTCGTCTATACAGCTTTCTAGGACATTTAATTTCATTTCGCTTACAGGATGCATAAAAAATGGCATAGAGTAGCGTGATGTTCCCCAAAGTTCTCTTGGAGGGTTTATAACACGGTGAATTGTAGATTTCAATTTATTATTAGAATGTCTAGATAGCATATCACCAACATTTATCATAAGTTCGTCTGGTTCTGCAATAGCGTCAATCCATTCACCATCATGACGTTGGACTTGTAAACCACGACCTTGTGCACCCATTAACAACGTAATAAGGTTAATATCTCCATGAGCTGCTGCTCTTACTGCATTTTTAGGTTCTTCTGTAATTGGAGGATAATGAATTGGTCGTAAAATTGAATTCCCATTATGAATATATTTATCAAAATATGTTTCTTCTAAATCGAGGTATAAGGCTAAAGCTCTTAATACATATTTAGCTGTTTTCTCTAACATTTGATAGGTTTGTTTTCCTACTTTATTAAAATCAGCTAATTCTTTTACAATCACATTTTCAGGATATTCTTTTCGGCGTTCTTCATCGTCTTCAACATATTGCCCAAAATGCCAGAATTCTTTTAAATCTCCTTCTTTTTTTCCTTTAGCACTTTCTTTACCAAAAGAAACATAACCACGTTGACCACCAATACCTGGAATTTCATAACTTTTTTTAACCTCTAAAGGTAGATTGAAAAAGTTTTTGACTTCTTCATATAAATTATCGACTAAAGTATCGTCTAAAAAATGTCCTTTTAAAGCTACAAAACCGATGTCTTCATAAGCTTTTCCTATTTCGTCTATAAACTTTTGTTTACGTTTAGGATCATTAGAAATGAAATCCTTTAAATCTACGCTAGGTATTCTGTCCATTAGATTATTGTTTAAATTTTTGTGAATATACAAAGTTAACAATAATAGTGTTAAAAATTAGATCGAATTTATTGACAATTTCGAGTCTTATATGGTTTATTGTAGCAAATTTATTTACATTTGAAACATTAGATAAATGACATTTTATGCCAACGATCACAAAAAGTAATATAGCCTACGACAAAAGAAATTTAAGTGATAAAGCCCTACTAAAGCTTTATTACAATATGCTAAAGCCACGATTAATAGAAGAGAAAATGCTCATTCTGTTGCGCCAAGGTAAAATTTCAAAATGGTTTTCGGGAATAGGACAAGAAGCTATTTCAGTAGGTGTAACTATGGCCTTAAAGCCTAACGAGTATATCCTTCCTATGCACAGAAATCTTGGGGTTTTTACAACACGTGAGATTCCGCTACATCGTTTATTTTGCCAATGGCAAGGTAAAGCAAGTGGTTTTACTAAAGGTAGAGATCGTTCGTTTCACTTTGGGACGCAAGAATACAATATTGTAGGAATGATTTCTCATTTGGGACCACAATTAGGTGTTGCAGATGGTATAGCCTTAGCGAATTTATTAAAGAATAATGGCAATGTAACAGCCGTTTTTTCAGGTGAAGGAGGAACAAGTGAAGGAGATTTTCATGAAGCTCTAAATGTTGCTTCTGTTTGGCAATTACCTGTAATTTTCTGTATTGAAAATAATGGTTACGGACTTTCTACGCCTACAAGTGAGCAATATAATTGTAAACACTTAGCCGATAGAGGTAAGGGGTATGGTATTGAGTCCTTTATTTTAGATGGAAATAATATTATAGAAACCTATACTAAGGTACAGAAATTAGCCGAAAGCATAAGAAAAAGACCGCGTCCAATATTAATAGAGTTTAAAACTTTTAGAAGAAGAGGGCACGAAGAAGCAAGTGGAACAAAATATGTGCCTCAAGAATTGATGGACGAATGGGAAGCCAAAGATCCTATAGAAAATTTTAGAAGCTTTTTGTTTAGTAAAAAGATTCTGAGTCAATCTATAGATGAATCCTATATCGCTAAAATTAAATCTGAAATTGATTCTGCTTTAACATCAGCCTATGCAGAGCCTAAAATAATTCCAAGTGAAACAGCTGAGTTAAATGATGTTTATAAATCGTTTGATTATAAAGAGGTTAGACCTAATAATGAAACAAAAGAATTACGTTTAATTGATGCCATTTCTGAAGGCTTAAAACAATCCATGCAAAAGCATCAAGATCTTGTAATTATGGGACAAGATATTGCAGAATATGGTGGTGTTTTTAAAATCACAGAAGGTTTTGTAGAAGAGTTTGGAAAAGATAGAGTTAGAAATACACCTATTTGTGAATCTGCTATTGTTGAAACTGCTATGGGGTTATCTATATCAGGCATAAAATCTGTAGTAGAAATGCAATTTGCAGATTTTGTAACCTCTGGATTTAACCCCGTTGTTAATTATTTAGCTAAATCACATTACAGATGGCAACAAGAAGCTGATGTCGTGGTAAGAATGCCTTGTGGAGCAGGAGTTGCTGCAGGTCCATTCCATTCGCAAACCAACGAAGCTTGGTTTACTAAAACACCTGGATTAAAGGTGGTTTATCCAGCGTTTCCTTATGATGCTAAAGGTTTATTAGCTACAGCAATTAATGATCCTAACCCTGTATTGTTTTTTGAGCACAAAGCGTTATACAGAAGCATTAAACAAGAAGTACCAACGGATTATTTTACCATCCCATTTGGTAAAGCAGCGTTTTTAAAAGAAGGCGAGGCAGTTACAATAATTACCTATGGTGCAGGTGTGCATTGGGCTTTAGAAACGCTAGAGAATAATCCAGATATTTCAGCAGATCTCATAGATTTAAGAACTTTGCAACCTTTGGATAAGGAAGCAATTATAAATTCCGTTAAAAAGACAGGACGCGCTATTATTCTCCAAGAAGATTCACTTTTTGGTGGTATTGCTAGTGATCTTTCTGCTATGCTTATGGAAACTTGTTTTCAGTATTTAGATGCACCTGTAAAACGTGTGGCGAGTATGGAAACTCCGATTCCTTTTATTGGGCAGTTAGAAGATCAGTATTTGGCCAAAGGGAAGTTTGAAGGTGCTTTAAGGGCTCTTCTTAGCTATTAGATACGTAGTTTAGTGCATGTATATGAAACTACTTGTAATTACCAAAAGTATCAACTATGGGACTAAAAAAGTAGTAGATAATAATTACACGTATCAGTTTCATGCTTCAAAAAAGCCAGACTCAACAAAATTTAAACCTTCCTCTGTAATACAACAGTATTATCTTAAGCAGAGTAATGATTAAAATATTCTAAAATAAAAAAGTCAATTTCTTTTTTTTCTGAAACTGACTTTTCTTGATTGATTTGATTTTGATTGATTTGCGCTTTATTATGCTTTAATGGTTTTTAAGTCATCATCTAAACTATTAGAAGTATTGACAATTTTTGATAAAACTCTCATAATTATTGGTTTTTGATTGGTTGATTTATTGATTGATGAATAAGGTTATTATCTATAACGTCTTTTAAGATTCCAAGTGTAACTTTTAGTTTCTGTAGACGTACTTGATAATTGATTGTTGTTTAAAGTTCTCATGATTTATGTATTTTTAATTGGTTATACTAATAAGACGATGAAATATTATTTTTGTTACAGTACTTTGTATAACATAGTACGATTTAACAAATTTTAACAATAATCGAGTAGCTTTATTACTATGAAAACACACTACTATTTAATAATACTATTAGTTATTAATGTTTATAATTGTAAACATAGCGTAGAAAGTGATTGTACTTTAAAACAACTAAAAGTAACGGCTACAGCTTATAATTCTTTAAGTTACCAAACCAATTCCAATCCTACAATTACGGCTTTTGGTGATAGTTTAAAACCAGGATTACGATATATAGCTGTATCTCGTGACTTATTAGATTCTGGATTAGTACACAACACTAAAGTGAAAATTCAAGGTTTCGATAGCTTATTTACAGTCAAAGACAAGATGAATCGTCGTTGGAGAAAACGTATCGATATTTATATGGGTAATGATGTAAAAAAGGCAAAAAAATGGGGCAAGAAAAAGCTTAAGATTGAATACTGTATAGAAACCAATGATTCATTATCTAAAGAGAACGTTTAACCATAATTTCAGAAACGATAAAAGGATAAGCTTTCTTAACTATTTTTAATTCGTCCTTTGATAATTGATCAGGTGTTTTATTAAATGTTTTTTTTGCGTAGCGTTCTCGTAAATCGTAATATGCTTTTGTAATTTCATCTTGTACAGAAATAAACAAATCATACTTAGTAAGAGCATCATGACTTAAAGAAATGACAGCTTTTTTTGGATGATCCGAAGATTCTAAATTTTGTTCACCTTCACAGTAATCGCAAGTATCACTGCCATTATTATCAATAAAAGTTTCAACGAGTTCTTTAATTTCAGTAAGTTCTACAATGTTGTCTTCAACCATAATTTGTTGCTTTTCATTCATGGACACTTGTAATAAGTTACGTTCAGGAATATCTGCAGTACAGTCTGGAGTATCGCAAACCCTTGGCAATTGCCTTGAAATACCTTTGTCTGCTGAAATAGTGGTAGTTACTAAAAAGAAAATTAGTAACAAAAAGGCAATGTCTGCCATAGATCCTGCATTGACCGATGCAGATTGTCTTCTAAATGATTTCATAATAAGTTATATTTAAATGTTAATGAAATGTGAAATACAATAACAATACCAATCTTGTTAAATCTTGTTAACAATTCATTATAGAACCCTAACAATGTGCTATTTTTGCGAAATTAACCAAGTACTAAAATTACTTTATGTCGTCAGAAACCGAAACTATTCAACAAAATGCAACTGAGAAAAGCCTCTATGATTACCAAATCAAAGACCTTAATCGCATTTTTGATGTGATGGAAGAGGAATCGGATGATTTTAATCTCTTATATCAATTACCAACTGGAGGTGGAAAAACAGTTATTTTTTCAGAAATAGTAAGACGATATGTAGAGCAGCACAATAAAAAAGTCGTTATTCTTACCCACAGAATTGAGCTATGCAAGCAAACTTCTAATGTGTTATCTGGTTTTAATGTTAAAAATAAAGTAATTAACAGCAAAGTTAAAACACTGCCAGATCAAGATGATTTTCAGTGTTTTGTTGCAATGGTAGAAACCTTAAATAACCGTTTGTCTGACAATGATTTTGAGCTTAAAAATATAGGTTTAGTAATTATTGATGAAGCACATTATAACTCTTTTAGAAAGTTATTTAAATTTTTTGAAAACTGTTTTATTCTTGGAGTAACAGCAACACCTTTAAGTAGCAACATTAAGTTGCCAATGAAGGATAATTATAAAAAACTTATTGTTGGAGATGATATCTCTACGTTAATAAAAAATGGTTTCCTTGCCAAAGCCGAAGTTTCTAATTACGATGTTGGGTTAACATCTTTAAAAATAGGAATTAATGGTGATTATACTGTAAAATCTTCTGAAGCATTATATACCAACAGTTTAATGCAATCTAAATTGTTGTTGGCGTATGAGGAAATGGCAAAAGGTAAAAAAACACTAATTTTTAACAACGGTATTTATACCTCTAAAGAAGTCTATTACACGTTTAAAAAAGCAGGTTATAATGTTAGGCATTTAGATAATACGGCAAGTAAGCAAGAACGTAAAGACATCTTAAAATGGTTTAAAAATACACCAGATGCTGTTTTATCTTCGGTAAGTATATTAACCACGGGTTTTGATGAGCCTTCTGTAGAATCTATTATTTTAAATAGAGCCACACGTTCCTTAACCTTATACTTTCAAATGATTGGTCGTGGTAGCCGAATTTATAAAGACAGAAAATCGTTTCAGGTTATAGATTTAGGTAATAATGTCGCGAGGTTTGGAGCTTGGGATCAGCCCGTAGATTGGCAACATATTTTTAAACATCCAGACTTTTATCTAGAGAATATTGTTGATGATGAATTGTTAGAGCGTGATTTTGTTTATAAGATGCCAGATTCATTAAAGGTGAAATTTAAAAAATCGTATACCTTAAATTTTGATGTTAAAGCAGAATACAAAGACGTTATTAACTCTGGTAAAAAATCCTTTACAGTTATTGAGCGCTCTATAGCGCAGCATTCACAAATTTGTATAGATAATAGTGAAGATGTTTTTGATGCAAGAGAGCTAACTAAAGATCTTCAAGATGAAATCGCTTTTAGGATAAAACAGTATTGTTATTGTATAATGAATAGTACTCAAAATTATAAAGACTGGCTCTTTGAAGAATACAATAGAAAGTTAAGAATAAGCTTTAATGGCAAGTTTTAACGTTTTTTTGTAAAGATTTCTATTTTTATGCGTTTATTTTGAAGAATAGGTATGATTATTGTGATTAAATAATAAGAAAAATTAAAACGAATTTTAGATAGTGAAACCCATTAAATTCATAGCGTTTATGTTCTGTATACTTTGCAGTACAATGGTTTTTACTCAAGTTAAAGACAAGGAGACTAAGTCTATTCCTATTCCTGCAGAAATTTCAAAAAAGAAAAAAGATTCTACATTAATTAAAGTTAAGGTTGCACCAATTCTTAAAAAGGAAGATCAAAAATCTAACGAGAGTCCTAATAATAAAGAAGAAAAATTTGTAATTAGAGAAACTAAAAAGCCTTTCTCTATGATTGAAAATGACGGTTTAAAAAGCCCAAGTGAAATTTTTGAAAAGCGTTGGAGAAAGGAAGCTATAAAAGGCGGCATTATTAGAACTATGTCTGACCAGTTTTTGGGTGAGCATAATGTAGATACAAAATTTGTAAACATTGTTTGTAGAGATCATGAATATCCTGATGGCGATCGTGTTCAGATTTTAATTAATGGCATCATAGTAAAACACAATCTTGTACTTACGGCTAATTATAGACGTGTAGAAGTGGATTTGATAGAAGGTAGAAATACTATTGATATCGTAGCTTTAAACCAAGGTGAATCTGGACCAAATACAGCCGAGTTTGTGGTTTATGATGATAAAGGTAATACGATTTCCTCTAAGGAATGGAACCTGTTAACAGGAGTAAAGGCAACTATTGTTTTTAATAATGAAAAGGTCGTTATTAAAGAAAAGAATGCTGAAGAGGAAAAGGACAAAACAGCTTCTAATAATTAAAACGCTATTTTGCGAGTCTTCTTTACTACAACTTTCCTGAAGTTATAAAGCTTTCTAACTTTATAAAAGAAGCCAAATAACGCTTAAAACATCTACTTTAAATGATAGAATTATTTTAATAAAACACCAATTATAAAAGATAATCTATTTTATATATTGATAGTGAAGTAATAAAGATGTGTTTAACAAAAAAAGCATGTAAACAACTTATATTTAGATGTGTAGTGTACCGTGTTTAAATGTCAACTTGACATTTTTTTTAGTAAAGAGCCAACAATAATTCTGAAAAATTGACACAAAAATCAATAATTATAAGTAAATAACTATAAAAAAATAGGGTATATACATTTTGGTATTTTTTTTGTTTTATTTACACCGAAATCAATTAAGATTTCAAATTTGAAATAATGTTTAATTTAAAATTTTGTAATTATGAGCAATTTAGTTAGTGTTCCTAAAAACGGAAATTTAGCGAACAGAAATTCAAATCAAAACTTTCCAACTTTATCAAATTGGTTAGATGATATTTTTAACCGAGACTTACCATCAGTATTTACTTCAAACTTTAATACAGGAATTACTTTACCAAAAGTAAATATAAAAGAAATTGCTGATGCCTATATAGTAGACATGGCAGTTCCAGGTTTAAAAAAGTCAGATTTTCAAATCGATATTGATAATCAAGTATTGTCAATTTCTACAGAGATTAAAGAAGAAAGTGAACAGAAAGAGGCAAACTACACGCGTCGTGAATTTGGATACTCATCGTTTAAAAGAACCTTTAGTTTGCCAGAAACTGTAGATGAAGATAAAATAAAAGCAAGTTATACTGAAGGTATTTTAAGTATTCATTTACCTAAAAAAGAAGAGGCAAAGCAAAAGCCTGTTAGAACAATTAAAATTTCATAACTATATTAGTTTTTAGTTACATGTTTAAGATGAGGCTGGTTTGTAGGCCTCATCTTAAACTATTAATATAATTGTTTTTAGGTGATTTAAAGGTGTCTCATTTTAAAATTTAAAATAATGAAAAAGTACATTTTATTATTAATGACAGTTTTTTTATGTGTTAGTTGTAGCGGACAAGAAAACAAAGCAAAAAATGGAGAAACAAAAGAAGCCAATAAAGCTATAGCAGAAGTACCTAAGGGATCATGGAAAGTAGATAAAGAGTTTGACGAAAACGGAAACTTAATAAGGTATGATAGTATTTATTCTTGGTCTTCTAGCAATATGTATAACGATTTGTCTCCTATGGATAGAGATAGTTTGATTGAGTCTTTTAGATCAAGATTTTTTACAAACTTCTCACAATTTGAAGATCAGGGATTTGAAGATATTTTTTCTCAAGATTCACTTTTTAGTAATCGGTTTTTTAATGATGATTTTTTTGGAAGCAGTTTTGGAAAAGATTTTATGAATATCGATAAAATAAGAGAACAAATGCTTAAAAGGCAGATGGAGTTTTTAGAAAAATATCAATCAGAATTTATTAAACCTGAAGACGAAAATTAAATAGTTTTCGTCTTTTTTATTTTGGTAAACCTAATAATCAACTTATCAAATCTCGAAAGGATATTAGAAGTAGAGTGGAACCTAGCAATTACATAGATATATTGTTAGGGTTTGTTTTTTATCCATTCAACTGCACTTTTAGACATTTTTTTATAATCGTGACCTACACTTTTTATCGTGTCTATTTCCCAGTTAAATATCCAATTATTTTTATGTTTCAATTCTTTATTCGCATTAAAAAAAGTTGTTCCACGTTCCAATCTATGGGCTCCTTGTTCCATAGCCAAACGTGTTGTTCTAAAAGTCCCTAAGCTAGGGTCATTATCTAATTCTCCCAATAAGATAATTAATCTTTTATGATAAGATTTTTGTAAATCAATGTCTGTTTTCTGAATACCATAAGGAAATTTAAGTTTCTCGTTTGGTAAGCTATAAAACCCAGAATTAGCTATAAATAATAAGATTATTGCGTGTTTGTCTTTTTACTTTTAAAATGAGTGAATTTACCGTTAAAACTTTCTCATATTTTTTTCTTCTTAAATGGCAGTTAAGTACCTAATTTAGCAAATAAATCACAGATAGAATATGCTGTAGGAATGTTTCTTAGTTGTTAGTAGCCAAGTAATCAGCTGTATATTGAAGTTAGTTGTTTTGTTGTTTTATTTTTTTTCTTGCTGTTTTTTTTATGTTACGGTGAGTCATTAGTCCCATAAAAATCCCAAAAAATGAAGCATAAAATATAAATTTCCAAATATTAAAATTTTCTCCATCAGCATAGTCAAATCCTGCCATTCCTGATGCAAAAATAATTCCGCTAAATAATCCGGCTTTAATTATTGATTTAGTCTGTGTCTTCACTGCTACTGATTCTTTGTACTATTACACAATATTTTTAATTCCGTTTTAGTAAGTCTTTTTAAAACCTGTTAAGATCTGCATTAAGTAATGTAATATCCATTTAGATTTAAGTCTCTATGCTTACTTAAAAGTCCGTTTTGTTTTAACTGTTCTATTCAATAGGTTTTTATTTAAAACCTGGTATATCACAGCAAAACCAATAAATGTAAATATGATATTTAGAATATTAAGTACAATTTCAGATTTTATATAAACACCAATATGTGGTTTAATCATTAATGTTAAACCCAAGCTAAAGATGATTGAAATAATTCCAGCTAATATTTTTAAAATCATTTTCTTCATTTATGAATCCGTTATGTTTGTTAGTGTGTTGTGTGTGGTTATGTGTTTATGCAACTAATTTAGCAAATAAATCAGAGATAGAATATTTCACAAGAATATTTGTAAGTAGGCTAGACCTAGTAATTGATTATGCACGTTGTTGCCATTAATTATTTCTTTCGATTAGTTCCTTTAAAAAATCATTGTAAATATTAGTGCAGGTTTCGTCTTTAAACTTCAATTTATTACTTCCTAAAGTTAAATAATAATAGGTTGCTGGCATACACCTTTTAGATGCATCGTTTAAGAGTCTTAATTTCTTTTCGAAAATTATAAGTTTGTCAAGGTCATTTTTACTAAGCTTAATTACGTTCTTTTCTTTAATTTTTTTTCCACTTCCATTCCATTTTTTTACAATCTTATATTTCAGAATTGTATTATTTTCCCTAGGAATAATTTGAAGTTTAGTATTTGCATTAATACCACAGCTACCACTTGAAAATTCTAAATTCCATTTTTTATTTTCTAAGAGGCTAGTTTCTATAAAAGTTTTCACCTCATAATCTTTCATTTTGTCGACAAGTAGATATATTTTTTGTTTTTTGGAAGTTATGATATAAGTTGTATCTAATGTTTGATTAAATATGTTTTGATATTCAATTTTGACTTTATTTTCAAATGTTTCAAACTTACAAGGAACAGGGAAAAACATTTTGGGATCAATTGCTATTGTTTTATGTTTTGTTAAAATTTTAAAATTAATTTCAGAGATATGGGTAATAGAGCTTTTTTTACTGTTATGGTCTAGTGCAATCAATTCAAGAGTATTTTGACTAACAATTGTATTGATGAAAGCAAATAAAAATAAAGTTGTCAGTCGGATGTTTTTCATAATTAATGGTAACGTGTTTGTATCTGGTTTGCTTTACCTGTTCAAAGTGCTCGAATGTTACGTGGTTAGACATTAAAGTTAGCAAATAAAACTGAATAGTCATGAGCCTAGTGAACTGGGCGTAGCAAAAAATATCCGAGGGCTTTAGTAAGTAGGTTAGAACGTTACCACACGTTATTATTTGGATGCTGATTCTTTTATTAAATTTATACAATCAATATAAGTTTTCTCAAAAGCGACTTTATTCTCTGGTCTATATTCAGTTAATCTTTGGTAAATTTCTTTTCTTACGTCTGTACATTTGGTCAAATAAAAATCATTTCCTCTACTATTTTTATCAAATCTCTCCATCATAATGGCCTGCAATGGATAAACAATCATATGGTCAACTTTATCTGTAATTTTAATGTCATTACAATCTTTACAAATGGAATTGTATTGACTTAATTTTCCTATATGTTTATCAAGTAATTTATTTGTAACAAGATGCGAAATTTCGTGATATAAAACTCCTCTTGTTGAATTATCTAATTCCATAATT
>Ga0193955_1000554_pt1 | contig 20397 bp, 18 predicted proteins | sample BB_6_MG_FD_140343 | JGI IMG/M metagenome (GOLD analysis project Ga0193955, IMG submission 140343) | Microbial mat bacterial communities from the Broadkill River, Lewes, Delaware, United States - BB_6_MG | ecosystem: Environmental > Aquatic > Freshwater > River > Microbial mats | place: USA... | reverse complement strand
CGAATGGACCGGTTTTGAAAACCGGCGAGGTTCACGCCTCCGAGGGTTCGAATCCCTTGCTCTCTGCCACTATTACAATAAATCATCTAACTTTTTTCAATTTTAAATGATTTAATTACTATATATTTTTGTTGGAGGTATAGCAAAGTTGGTAATGCCTCGGATTGCAAATCCGACATGCGTTGGTTCGAGTCCGACTACCTCCTCCATTTCCTAATTTCAATCAATCTATATCAATCTTACAACTTACGGTAAAATAGAACTTTATTTGCATTTAAAGCATTTTCTAATCTATATTAATCTATCATCATCTAATAATTATTGGGTTTTAAATTGGGTGGTTGTACTTTATTCTATTTAGAAATTTAAAAATAACCACCCAAAATAAGCATATAAGCACTTATAAATCAATTGTCTAAGAGGATTGTATTATGTCAAATATTAATTTATTAAAAGATATCCAAGTTAAACAAGCTAAAGCAAAAGAAAAAGCTTATTTTCTCAATGATGGTTCTGGTCTTAGATTAAATGTTAAAGTTGATAATAGAAAAGTTTGGGAATTTAGATACACATTAAATACTAAAAGAAGAATAACAACTTTTCAAACTTATCCAAAAATATCTTTAATTCAAGCTAGAAAAAAAAGAGATGAATATAATGATTTAATATTTAACAACATTGATCCTATTGATTACTTTAAAGAACAAAAAGAAAAAACAGCTATTGAAGATAAAAGTGATTTTAAAAATATTTTTTATGATTGGTGGGAGAAAGAAGAAAATAGAAGTGCTAAAGCTCAGCATGATTGGAAAAGAGTTAGATTTGAAAATGATGTTCTCCCTCATATCGGTAATAAAAAAATTAAGGATATAAAAATCCAAGATATAGTTGAAACTCTTGTAAATAAATCAAAAACTTCGCCAGAGACAGCAAATAGATTATTCTCTTATTTAAAAAGTATATATAGTTTTGCAATTTTGCAAGGCTATATAGATAAAAATATATTATTAGAAGTAAATAAGAATCATTTTTTAGTCACTCAAAAAGTTAAACATTTTCCAAAAATTACAGATATAGAAAACTTAAAAGACTTAGTGAATAATATTTACTACTATAAAGGTCATTACTCTGTAAAAAATGCTTTAAAAACGGTTTTACATCTACCCTTAAGAGCTACTAATTTATGTAACTTAAAATGGGAATATATTGATTTTGACAATAAGGTTTTAACTATTCCTAGAAAACTAATGAAAGTAAAAGATAAAAATTTTGATGATTTCAAAATGCCACTAAGTGAAGAATTAATTAATATTTTTAAAGAACAGAAAGATTTAACTGGTTATCAAACATGGGTTTTCTTAGGTACAAATCATAGAACACCAATTAATGTTGAAAGTCCAAATAAAGCTTTGAAAATAATGGGTTTTGATGATGAATCAAATGGTAGAAAGATTACACTTCATGGCTTTAGAGGAACTTTTAGAAGCATGATTGAAACATTAGATGCGAATAATCAATTTAGTTTTGAAATAAAAGAAAGAGCATTAGACCATCAAGAATCATCAAAAGTTGTTAGAGCTTATTCTCATAAAGCTGATTATTTAAAACAACTCTCTTTATTAATGGATTTTTGGAGTGATTTCATAATTAATCTTAAAAAAAATAATTAAAAATTTTTAAAACCAAGATAAGAATAAATTCTCTTATCTTGATAACTCCTCTTTCATTCCCAAATCTACTAAAACTTCCTCTATATCAAAAACTGTAACTCCTTTTGAAATAATATGAGGTTTAATTTTCCCCTCTTTAGCCCATTTCCAAACTGTTGACAAACCTATCCCTAAATACTTTGCTAATTCTTTAGCTCTATATTTTAATTTTATTCTATTTTCCATAAATTAATACCTAATATTAAATTTATAGTTGCAACTATATAAACTGATTTAAATCTAATGGAATATTAGTTAATTTTATTTTTTCTTGCTCAGGAATTTTAACTTCATTTTTCCTAAGCAAATAAATTCCTTTTTATATAGTATTTCAAAATAAATATTATTTTCAGAAATAAGTAAAAGAAATATGAGAATAAAAAAGGAAAAAAACTTATAGAAATAGCAAAATAAATATTTGAGAAAAAGGTTAAATTCTTATAAATATAAGAATTTTATATAAGAATATAAAGAAGGTTAAAAAAAATGGGTAATTTACAATTAAACAATATACCACAAGAAATTGACACTATAAACACATTATTAGTAGTAAATGATAGACTTAATACTGAAAACGTGATATTAAATAACAACATTAATACCAGCAGAATGTTAGCTAATACTTATTGGCAAGCTGAAGAAGGAAGGAATAGTATATTTAACAATGAAATAGCTAAATATATTTCCTTAAAATCTGGACAAGATTACATATTAAATCAACTAAACGATATGTCAAATTCTAAACTTTGGAGATATAAAGATAAGTTTTATTATAAACCAAATTATAATAATGAACCTATAATTGGCACAAAAGATGAAATAGCTCTTGAGATTGGAAGTAGATATTCTTGTAATATAAAATTTGTAGATGATTTAAATAAAATTAGAACCAAAGATATGAGAAAAGTTGGAATTGATACAACATATATAGCTATAAATTCAATTCCAATAGTTGCTGAAGAAATATTTAATCCTTTATCTTGTATGGAGATATGTAATGAGTTTGGAATAGTATATAGAAATTTTTTTCAATATACACCTTATTTAAAAAAAAGATTTTCACAAATTTTTATTACTTCTAATCAAAAAAGAAGTGTAATAGCTAAATTGTTAAAGAATGCAATAAAGGTAGAAGAATCTGAATTTATTTTAAAATGGCTAGGAAAATATTTTACAACTTTACACGGTAATCAAGATATTTTAGTTCTAATTGGAAATAAAGAGCTATCGGAAGAAATTATTTATAGAAAAATTGTTAATCCAATTTTTGGTCATAAATATTGTGTAACAATTACTGAAGATATTTTAAAGTATCAATCTATAGATGAAATCTTGAAACATAAACTTTTTTTTAATATCACGTATATACCAGATAATGAAAAGGATTTAAAAAAACTAAAAGAGATTATATGTGCTATTTTACTAAAATCTTATCAAAAGCTAAATAATGAATTTATAGAGGTTTTTGGACAAATAATTATAACTGTAGATAACCCACATCCATTTATCAAAGAGATAATAAACTCTTGTAAAATTTTCTTTTTAAAACCAATGGAAGATATTAAAGAAATTTTAAATATAAAAGGTGAAATAACTTTATATAAAGATATTACTAGTCATTTAGATTTATTTTGCGATGAACTTAATTATTTTGGTAGAGAAGGTTTAGAACTTAAAGATTATCAAACAAATAATCAAATTTTTTTAGAAGTAGTAAGTGAATTTAATGTAACAGAATTAAAATCATTTACTAACTATCCTATTTTAAATCCCTTAGATGATGATTTTGATATATTAATTTCTCCATCTGAAAGATATAAACATACTTATATAACAGGACAGTCTGGTTCTGGCAAAAGTGAGATTGTAAAAGCATTATTGCTTAGAGATATAGAAAGAAATGATTGCAGTGTAATTTTACTTGACCCACATGGTGATTTAGCTTTAGAGGTTACTAAAAAGATTAAAGATAAAGAGAGATTACTTTTTATTGATCCATCATTGGATGATGAAAAAACTCCAACAATTAATCTTTTTGAACTTGAAGATAAAAGTGAAAAAAATATTAGAGAACTAACTAAAATTATTTTATCTGTAATAAAAGATATAAATGAAGATTCACCTATAAGTGTTGGAATGGAAGATATTCTTAACAGTTGTATACCTGTACTTTTAAGAAAAGGGAATTCAGATTTTAGAGAGCTTTATAGATTTATGAATGATAATAGAAATACAGATTTACTTGAACTTGGTAAAAATAGTTCAAATGATTTTGAAAGAGAATTCTTTGAAGATTATTTTGAAGATAATAATAAAAATGTTACGAAAGAATCTATTAGGAAAAGATTAAAAACATTATTAAATGATGAAATATTCTCAAACTTAATGAATGGTAAAAGTACAATAAATCTTGAAAAAGAGATGAATACAAAAGGTAGAATTATTATCTTTAGAATTCCTAAAAATAAGATGTATGACACCTATAAATATTATACTAGATTTATTTTAGGTTTAATTCAAATGATTGCTTTAAAAAGAGCAGACTTGAAAGAGGCAGATAGAGTTCATACTCACTTATTTATAGATGAGTTTCATAACTTTATAACTCCAAGCATAGAAGAGATTTTAACAGAAAGCAGAAAATATAAATTATTCCTAACTTTAGCTCACCAATCAGTTTCTCAAATTTCGAGTCCTAAGTTTAGAGATATTATTTTAGGTAATACGAATGTAAAATTTATTGGTAATAATAGTAATAAAACTCTTGAAGCTATGAATAAAACTCTAAATGAAAAACTTGTGGATGTTGAAAACTTAGAGACAGGCGAGTTTTATATCAAAGCTGGAAATAACCCTTTGATAAAAGTCAAAAATAGTGATGAATATATTGGAGATAAAAACTCATTATCTGAAGATGAATGGAATGAGTCTAAAGAGTATCAATTAAACCATTACTATAGAGATATTAAAGCGATAAATGAAGCAGAAGAAATTGATAGAAAAGTTCATGAATTTATAGCAGCAATATTATCTAAAAATCTATCATATTTTGAGAAGATAAAAGAAAGAGATGAAACATTATATGAAGAGCTAATTTATAATTTTAATGATGAAAATGGTTTTATTGCACAACCATTACTTAGTAAATATTTTGGCATTATAAATGACAATAATCATTTTTCTGAAAATAAAGTTTTCTTACAAAAACTAAAAGAAAAGAATGAATTTTTCAATCAGGATCTTGATAAAAATAAAACTTACAAAAGCAAAAAAAGATATTTATTATAATGATAGTAGAGGTAAAACCTTTACTATTAATCCTATTCTTACCCTTATTCTATACTCATTCCAATACCATTCTAGCAATTTTTTATTACTTATCAGAATATCCAATTAAAACTACAAAGAATGCCTTATTTAAGGGATTTGATGCTTTAGAAATAGATGTATCTTCTCTAAAATCTACATTGTGAATTAGCAAAAAAGCTACCTTTCTTAGAAAAAAGACTATTAGTTGATTTTTTGTATTTCCAAAATATTTCAATTACATATTATCAAAAGGATAAGAGTATAGAAATTGTTTTTTTAAGCAAAAAACTTAACTAAAAGGAAGTAAATATGATAGTAAGAAATGAGACAGTTTTTTCAAAACCACAAAAGATAATTAGAAGATTATTAAGAGGTGAGTATACAGGTTCTTTATTAAGAGAAAAATCTCTTCGGTATTTTAAAGAAAATATATGACAACAGATATTTTTACTAAAAATAGAAATTTTAGAAGAAATTTAGATTATGAGAATTGGTTAAAAGAATTTTTAAAACCTCTAAGTAATGATGAGCTAAACCAAATTGAAAAAGAATTTACTAATCTCTCTAGTATTAATAATTCAGATTTTCAACCATTAAAAGGAGCATAAATGATCCCACCAAGTATATTATTAACAATACTTATTTCAGCTGCAACAATAATCAAAGAAACATTAGATAACGAAAATAAATAGCTTTTTAGACTTTCTCTATACTCTTAAAATAAAAAATCAATCAAACACAAAAAGGATAAAAAATGTCAAAAACAATAAAACCATTAAGTAATGAGCAACTAAATAGTATAGCTCCAACCCTATTTACTCAAGAACCACATAGTGAAGTAAGTGAAAAATATCACTTCATTCCAACAATAGATGTAATTGAAGAAATTAGATTTCATAATTGGTATCCAGTTAATGTATCTGTAGCAAATGTAAGGGATGTTGAAAAAGAAGGCTTCCAGCAACATTGTGTTAGATTCAGACACTTTGAAGATTTACTTAACCCAAAAGACAACGCAGTAGAACTATTACTATTCAACAGCCATGATAGAAGTAAAGCATTTTCAATCAGTGCAGGAATATTTAGATTCGTTTGTGCAAATGGTCTAGTAATCTCAGATAGTGTATTTGAAACCTATAAAATCAAACATCTAGGTGAAAGAGATAATGATGTAGCAAATGCAGTTTCTAATATAACAGCAATCAAACCAAAACTAATGGAAAAGATAAATAAACTTGAATCAATTACACTAAATCAAAGTGAAAAAGAATCATTCGCAAAATATTCAATTCCTTTGCGATTTGAAGAACACCTAGAAATAAATCATAATGATTTATTAATCCCACATAGAGAACAAGACTCAAAAGATGACCTCTACACAGTTCTAAATGTAATCCAAGAAAATCTTTTAAGAGGAAATATTTCTGGAATTAATAAAGACACAAAAAGAAGATTCACAAGTAAAGAGATAACTTCTATAAGCAAAGATACAGAAGTAAACAAAGGTATTTGGGATATTGCAGAAAAAATAGCAAGTATCAAAGATTCATCTTACTGCTCAATAGCAATCGCTGCTTGAGGAGTAAAAAATGAAACTAGTAAATTATCAACTTCAAACTCAAATAGAGTATCTTGGTGAGAATAAAACAAACAACTTTTTTAAAGAGTATCTTCAAGGAATCCTTGAAGATACTTCAAAACCATATTACCAAAGAGCAGATTATATAGGTTTATCAATGCAAGAGATAAAATCAAAGATTGATACTTTAACTTCTGATATATCAGATTTGCAAGCTCTAAAAAAGAAACTAAATTCAGCACTCGAAATTGCCAAAGAGCTAACAGCAAGTGTTTTCCTAGAAAATGGAATAGATAGAATTGATGGGAATATCATTAGTTCATTAACACTAACAAACCCAACAACTAAAACCAAAGATGAAATTCTAATCAAAGATGAAAAAGCAGTAATAAATCTAGGTTATGTGAAATTTTCTGTTGATATAGAAGCTGTTGAAAAAGCTTTACAAACCAAAGAGGGGAAAAAAGAGTTAAAGAAACTTGTAGAAGTTACACCAATCACAATTTCAACTCCAGCCAAAATAAAAGTAAACACTAAACGAACATCTGCAAATAATGTTGAAGTAAATGAAACAGATGAAATATTGGTTATTGAAGAAGAACAATATGAAAATCAAAAATTAGTAGCATAAGGAGAAAACTATGTTTGATAAAACCCAATTAACTATCTTAACTCAAGAATTAGATAGTAATAGAATAAAAACAAGAGAAAAAGGAAATATCAATCTTTCATATATAGAAGGATTTGATGTAATAGATACAGCAAATAAAGTATTTGGATTTGGTAATTGGTCTTATTCTATTTCAAAATTAGATCAAGTATCTCAAGAGATTAATCAAAACCAAAATAATGTAGTTTGCTATAAAGCAGTTGTACAAATTCAAATTCATAATACTGGTCATACACTAGATGTAAATAGACAAGATGTAGGATTTGGAACTGGTGTATCAAAAACTCTAGCAGATGCACATGAAGGAGCAGCCAAAGAAGCTGTAACTGATGGAATTAAAAGATGTTTCAGAAGCTTTGGAAATCAGTTTGGAAATTCACTTTATGATAAAACTAAGAATCATCAAAATCAAGATAGTTCTTATCAACATTATCAAAATCAAAACTATAATCAAAGACCACTAGGGAATAACCAACAACAGAAACAACCTTATCAAAATCCAAATCAAACAAGAAATATTCAACAAAATAATTCTTCTTTTAATCAATATGAATATCAATCACTTTTCAATCTAGGATTAAACATCATAGAACAAAATGGATTTTTAGTTGTTACAGGTGAAAATCAATACTCTTATAAAGATGCAATAAAAGCTTGTGGATTTAGATTTGATAGTAAGTCTAAGACTTGGTATAAAGCAATTGAACAAGGAGCAGCTTAATGGGTAGTTTAATTCCAAAATCTATTTTAGAAAATATTCCTGATTTATACGAAACAGAAAGAAGTTTAAATCCCATTTGTCAAATTAAACTTTTTACTCCTGATAGCAATTTCACTTGGTACATAATAGAAATCTCAAAAGAGGATAAATTCACTTGTTATGGTTATGTTGTTGGATTTGAAAGTGAACTTGGATATTTTTCTTTAAAAGAAATAGAATCTATAAAAGGAGCGTTAGGATTAGGAGTTGAAAGAGATTTATCATTTAAGCCAACTGCATTAGAGATTATTAGGAAATTCAAATGAAAAATATTTATATTCAAAATGAAGCTAAAAAAGGTTTCAAAGATTGGACTAATCAAGGGTTAGAGTTTTTACTATCACTAACTAGTAAAGATAAAAGAATGCAACATAAAATCAAAAAGAAGCTTGAGAAACTAAAAAGGCATTAAGTGTGAATCTATAGCTACAGTTTGTAGCTATAGATTCTTTTTTTTATTTTTAATTTAGTTCATAACCTCGTACATCCACTAAACTATGCAAAAGATAACAAAACCAGAGATAACAGATTCCGTATACATCGTTATAGTTAAGCTTTCGAGTATGAACTAATTAAGGTTTTTAATATTATATATAATATATAAATACTTATATGTATACGCTATATATGTTACTAGTATACTTTCTATAGTTGAATCAATGTAATAAGCAATTAGTAACTAACTATCATGTCCACTAATTTACTTTGGTATCTCTCTATCATCTGTATGTAAGTAGAACTATCTTTGGTATACAAAACTTTATACCTTTATATGAAATAAAAATATAAAGGATAAACAATGGCAATTAGTAAAGATAAAAGAAGACAAGCTAGTAATGAGAAGTATGTAGATGCTTTACAAGATAGATACTCAAAGCTGTGTGTAGTAAGAGTTGATTTTGGTTATAAGAAAGATGAAAATAATGAAGTTAATGTAACACTAGATGAAGCAAATAAACATATTGAAAGATTATTAGCTAATAGAAGAAATAACTCAATATTTGATAATAATGTAGGTTATGTAATAAAAACAGAATATACAGAAGATAAAGGTGTGCATAATCATGCAGTTTTATTTTTTGATGGAAATAAAGTACAAAATGATAAATATAAAGGTGACCAAATAGGTAATTATTGGGAGACTATAACAAAGGGAAATGGTAGTTATCATAACTGTAATAGAAGTAATTACAAAAATAATGCTACAGGAATGCTTGATTATAGGGATGTTGAAAAGAGAGAAAAACTTGATAACGCAATGTCATATCTAGTAAAAGAAGAACAAAGTATTAAAGCAATTAAAGAAAATGAAAAATGTAGAGCAATTAGAAGAGGAACTGTACCTAAGAATAAGGGGAATATGGGGAGACCTAGAAATAAGTAAAAACCTACTATCAAATGTAATCGTATTAAATATAGATAATAAATCATCAATCTAAGTAATTCATATAGTCTATAATTTCAATATATTAGCAATCTAAGAGTATAAAATAAGTTTACACACGAATATTCCTAGATACATCGACATATCAGGCAATATCTAGTAAAATAATAATATTAAAGATAACAAGGGATTTTATAATGACAAGTACACAACAACGAGCTGAATTACAACGCCAAATATGGCAAATAGCAAATGATGTAAGAGGTAGCGTTGATGGATGGGATTTTAAACAATATGTTTTAGGTACTTTATTTTATAGATTCATTAGTGAAAACTTTTCTAACTATATTGAAGGTGGTGATGAGAGTGTTAATTATGCTTCATTATCTGATGATGTAATTACTCCAGAGATTAAGGATGATGCCATAAAAACAAAGGGTTACTTTATCTATCCAAGCCAACTATTTATTAATATCTCTAAAAATGCAAATGATAATCCAAATCTAAACACTGATTTAAGTGCAGCCTTTACTGCTATTGAAAGTTCTGCTAATGGTTATCCATCTGAAGTAGATATAAAAGGTTTATTTGCAGATTTTGATACAACAAGTAATAGATTAGGAAATACAGTAAAAGATAAAAATAGTCGTTTATCATCTGTTTTAAAAGGTGTAGCAGCTCTTAACTTTGGAAAGTTCGAAGAAAATCATATAGATTTATTTGGTGATGCCTATGAATTTCTTATCTCAAACTATGCAGCAAATGCAGGTAAAAGTGGTGGAGAGTTCTTCACCCCTCAAAGTGTTTCTAAACTTATAGCACAATTAGCAATGCACAAGCAAACAAGTGTTAATAAAGTCTACGATCCAGCAGCAGGCTCAGGGTCACTACTTCTCCAAACTAAAAAGCACTTTGATGCTCATATTGTTGAAGATGGTTTTTTTGGACAAGAGATTAACCATACTACTTTCAACTTAGCTAGAATGAATATGTTTTTACACAATATCAATTATGATAAATTTAACATAGCTTTAGGAAATACTCTAATAGAGCCTGAATTTGGAGATGATAAGCCATTTGATGCCATAGTTTCTAATCCTCCATATTCTGTTAAATGGGTTGGAAGTGATGACCCAACACTAATAAATGATGATAGATATGCACCTGCTGGAGTATTAGCACCTAAATCTAAAGCTGACTTTGCATTTGTATTACATTGTTTAAGTTATTTATCTTCTAAAGGAAGAGCTGCAATAGTTTGTTTCCCTGGTATATTTTATAGAGGTGGAGCAGAAGCTAAGATTAGAAAATATCTAGTAGATGGTAACTATGTAGAAACGGTTATATCTTTAGCCCCAAATCTATTTTTTGGAACATCAATAGCTGTTAATATCTTAGTTCTTTCAAAACATAAAACTGATACTAAAACACAGTTTATAGATGCAAGTGAACTTTATAAAAAACAAACTAACAATAATATCTTAACTTATGAGGGTGAAAACAATCATATAGACCAAATTATGAAAGTATTTGATAGTAAAGTTGATATAGAACACTTTACTAAATGTGTGGATAATGAAGTAATTGCAGATAATGATTATAACCTATCAGTTAGCTCGTATGTAGAATCTAAAGATACAAGAGAAAAAGTTGATATAAAAGCTTTAAATGATGAGCTTAAAACAACTGTTTCAAAGATAGATAATCTTAGAAGTGAAATAGATAAAATCATTATGGAGATTGAAGCGTGAGTGATAAAATCTCTATAATAGAACTTCTTGAGGGTGTAGAGGTTGAGTGGAAGAAATTAGATGATATTGTTGAATTTAGACGAGGTTCTTTCCCTCAGCCCTATGGCAATAGTAAGTGGTATGATGGCGAAGGTAGTATGCCATTTGTTCAAGTTGCAGATGTTTCAGATAATGGTTTTTATTTAAATGGAGATACTAAACAAAAAATATCTAAATTAGCTCAACCTAAAAGTATATTTGTTGAAGCTGGTACAGTAATTGTAACATTGCAAGGAACTATTGGAAGAGTTGCAATAACTCAATATGATTGTTATGTAGATAGAACATTGGCAATTTTTACTAACTACAAAGAAAATATAAATAAAAAATATTTTGCTTATCAACTAAAAAGTAAATTTGATTTAGAAAAAAAATATGCACGAGGTAGTACATTAAAGACTATTACTAAAGAAGAGTTTTCTAAATTTGAAATTCCAATCCCACCCCTACATATCCAAAGTGAAATTGTCCGAATATTGGACAATTTCACAGAGCTTACAACAGAGCTTACAACAGAGCTTACAACAGAGCTTCGTGCGAGAAAAAAACAGTATAGCTATTATAGAGATAAGTTATTGACTTTTGAAGATGAGGAAGTTGAGTTTAAGCCATTGGGAGAAATGTTACATTTAAAAGCTGGACAACATATTTCAGCAAGTAAAATTATGCAAGAACAAAGTGCTGAATATCGTTACCCTTGTTTTGGAGGAAATGGTATCCGTGGATATGTGACTAAGAATAGCCATGATGGAGAACATTTGTTTATTGGTAGACAAGGAGCACTATGTGGAAACGTTCAACGAATGAAAGGTCAATTTTATGCAACTGAACATGCTGTTGTAGTAACAGTAAAAGAAAATATAGACATAGATTGGGCATTTCACTTATTAACTATCATGAATCTTAATCAGTATGCTTCACAATCAGCTCAACCAGGGTTAGCTGTAGGAAATATTAATGCATTAAAAATTCCTGTTCCATCTTTAGAAGAGCAAAAATATGTTGCATTTATTTTAGACAAGTTCGATACTCTTACAAACACTATAAGCGATGGTTTACCAAAAGAGATAGAACTTAGAACAAAGCAATATGAGTATTACAGAGATTTACTTTTAACATTCCCAAAGCAAGACTAAAAGGTATATTATGGAACAAATGAAACCCATAGCAGAATCAAAGAATTTTATCGTATTAGATAAATACACTAAACTAGACCAAGATGTTAGCTCTTATCAAAGTGAAGCTGATTTAGAAAATGAACTCATTTGTGATTTATCGAATCAAGGTTATGAGTTTTTAGCTGATTTAAATAGTCCTGAAAAAATGCTTGAAAATGTTAGAAAGCAACTTCAAGAGCTAAATAAAGTAGAGTTTTCAGATAGTGAATGGAAACGGTTCTGTGAAGAGTATTTAGATAGACCAAGTGATAATATAGTTGATAAAACTCGTAAAATACATGATGATTATATCTATGATTTTACATTTGATAATGGAACTATTAAAAATATCTATCTTCTTGATAAAAAGAATACTGCAAGAAATAAAGTACAAGTAATCAAACAGTTTGCAATAAAAGGAAAACAAGCTAATAGATATGATGTAACTATTTTAGTAAATGGTTTGCCTTTAGTTCAACTAGAACTAAAAAAAAGAGGTGTTGCAATAAGAGAAGCTTTTAATCAAGTGCATAGATACTCTAAAGAGAGTTTCAATAGTGAAAACTCTTTATATAAATATTTACAAATATTTGTAATCTCAAATGGTACAGATAGTAGATACTTTGCAAATACTACAAAAAGAGATAAAAATAGCTTTGATTTCACAATGAACTGGGCTAAGTCTGATAATACACTAATTAAAGATTTAAAAGACTTTACACCTACGTTCCTGCAAAAGAAAACTTTGCTTGATGTACTGATTAACTATTGCGTATTTGATACAAGTGATACACTACTAATTATGCGACCATATCAAATAGCCGCAACAGAGAGACTTATTTGGAAAGTAACTAGCTCTTATGAAGCTAAAAGACATAGCACTATTGATGGTGGTGGATATATTTGGCATACTACGGGCAGTGGTAAGACGCTCACTAGTTTTAAAGCTGCAAGATTAGCAACTGAACTAGAGTTTATAGATAAAGTATTCTTTGTAGTAGATAGAAAAGACCTTGACTTTCAAACAATGAAAGAGTATCAAAGATTCTCACCTGATAGTGTAAATGGAAGTGAAAGCACAGCAGGACTAAAAAGAAATATTGAAAAAGATGATAATAAAATCATTGTAACTACAATCCAAAAACTAAATAACCTAATGAAAAGTGAAAATGATTTACCAATTTTCAATAAACAAGTTGTTTTCATCTTTGATGAGTGTCATAGAAGCCAATTTGGAGAAGCACAAAGAAATTTATCTAAAAAGTTTAAAAAATATTATCAATTTGGTTTTACTGGAACTCCAATATTCCCTGAAAATGCTTTGGGTGCTGAAACAACGGCAAGTGTATTTGGAACACAGTTACACTCTTATGTAATTACAGATGCTATTAGAGATGAAAAAGTATTAAAGTTTAAAGTAGATTATAATGATGTTAGACCACAGTTTAAAGAGTGTGAAAGTGAAACTGATGAGAAAAAACTAAGTGCATTTGAAACTAAACAAGCACTACTGCATCCAGTTAGAATAAATGAAATTGCTCAATATATTTTAAATAATTTTAATCAGAAGACTCACCGTCTACAAATGAGAGCTAAAGGCTTTAATGCCATGTTTGCTGTTAGTAGTGTTGATGCTGCTAAATTATATTATGAAGCATTTAAAAATCTACAACAAGATAAAGAAAAACCTTTAAGAGTTGCTACTATCTTTTCATTTGCTGCTAATGAAGTACAAGATGCAATTGGAGATATTGAGGATGAAACATTTGAGCCAAGTGCAATGGATTCAAGTGCTAAAGAGTTTTTAAGTGCTGCTATTGATGATTATAATAAGATGTTTAAAACTTCTTATGGGGTTGATAGTAAAGAGTTCCAGAACTACTATAGGGATTTAGCTAAAAGAGTAAAAAATAAAGAAGTTGATTTACTAATAGTTGTAGGAATGTTCTTAACTGGATTTGATGCACCATCGTTAAATACTCTGTTTGTAGATAAAAACCTAAGATACCATGGTTTAATGCAAGCATACTCGAGAACCAATAGAATTTATGATGCCACTAAAACATTTGGAAATATTGTAACTTTTAGAGATTTAGAAAAATCAACAATAGATGCTATTACTTTATTTGGGGATAAAAATACTAAAAATGTAGTTTTAGAGAAAAGCTATACTGAATATATGCAAGGTTTCACAGATACTGCAACAGGTGAAGCAAGAAGAGGTTATTTAGATATAGTAAAAGAACTTGAACAAAGATTCCCTGATCCTGAGACAATCGAAAAAGAGAAAGATAAAAAAGATTTTGCCAAACTGTTTGGGGAATATCTAAAAGCTGAAAATTTACTACAGAACTATGATGAATTTGCTGGATTAAAAGCTATCCAAGATTTAGATATGGATGATGAAGAAGCTGTAGCAGAGTTTAAAGCACAACATTATCTAAGTGATGAAGATTTTAATAAAATAAGTGAGATTGAAATACCAAATCAAAGAATCATTCAAGATTATAAATCAACATATAACGATATTAGAGAGTGGATTAGAAGAGAAAAAGACTCTAAAAATAAAGAAGAATCAACAATAGACTGGAATGATATAGTATTTGAAATTGATTTACTTAAATCTCAAGAGATTAATCTTGACTATATATTAGAGCTAATATTTGAACATAATAAAAAAGTAAAAGATAAATCTGAGTTAGTTGAAGAAGTAAGAAGAGTAATAAGAGCTAGTTTAGGAAATAGAGCTAAAGAGAGTTTAGTTGTAGATTTTATAAATCAAACAAATTTAGATGATATTTTAGATAAAGCGAGTGTTATTGATGAGTTTTTTAAGTTTGCACAAGCTGAACAACAAAAAGAAGCAAATGAATTAATTAAAGATGAAAACTTAAATGAAGAAGCTGCAAAAAGATATATAGTTGCTTCATTAAAACGAGAATATGTAAGTGAAAACGGTACTGATTTAAATGCAATCTTGCCTAAAATGAGTCCTTTAAATCCTCAATATTTAACTAAAAAACAGACTGTATTTCAAAAAATTGCTATGTTTATTGAGAAGTTTAAAGGTATTGGTGGGAAGGTTTGATACGAAGTTAGTTATCATGAACTATATAAGTAATGAAAGTTAATTAAATTGTTTTTAAAATATATATTTTTAATTTTATTCATTCAAAATATTTATGGAGCTAATTTAGTTTTAGATATTGGACACACTCCTAAAAAAAGTGGAGCTACAAGTTCTACTTGTGAACAAGAGTATAAATACAATGAAGAACTAGCTTTATATGTACTCGAATAATTAAAAAACAAAGATAAATTAAATGTCTCTCATAGTTCAAAATATAATAATCAAGAATTAACATTTCAAGAAAGATATGATTCAAGCATTGATAAAGATTTATTTATATTAATTCATTATGATTCAGTTCAAAAGCAATTTATTAAATATATTAAAAATTGCCCAACTACAGATTATGCAGAGGTTTTTTCAATTTTTATATCTAAAAAAAATATTCAATATGAAAAATCATTAGAATATGCAAAAAGCTTTGCTAAAGAACTTATAGCTCAAGGATTAAGTCCATCTTTACACCATGCAGAAAAAATTGAAGGTGAAAATAGACAATTAATAGATGACAAACTTGGTATCTATCTATTCGATGATTTAAAAGTTTTAAAAAATGCAAAATCTGCTACCTTTCTTTTTGAAGCTGGAGTTATAGTTAATCCTGCGGATGAAAAGAAAGTAAAAACTAAGGCGTTCAAAGATAAGATAATAAGAGCGATGATGAAATTATTTAATTAAATACAAAGGAAAATATTTTGATAAACAGAGTAATAAAAATTGGATTAAGTGCTTCACTACTAATAACTAGCTTATATTCGGCAAGTTTTGATTGTAAAAAAGCATCTACATTTATAGAAAATACAATTTGTAATGATGCTGAATTATCAAAATTAGATGAAGAACTTGCAGCTGCTTATAAAAAAGTATTCAAGTCTCTATCTGATAAAACAGATTTTAAAAAAGAACAATTAGATTGGTTAAAAAGTAGTAGAGATAAATGTATGAGCTTAGAGTGTTTAAAAACAAGCTATACAAATAGAGTTTTATATTTAACTAATTATGATAGTAGAGATTCACAAACAAATACAGTTGATATAAGTTCAAATGATATAGCAGGTTTATACAAAAAAGGTAGTGCTTTTTTAGAAGTAAATCAAGATTTATCTTTTAATTATAATTCTGTAAATGAACGAAATGGAAATATGTGTTTGATAGAAGATGAAAAATTTAAATTAGAGAATGGTAATTTTGTTTGGAATAGCAAAGAAAATAGTTGTGAAATCACTCTTTCAAACGGAAACAAAAATAGTGTTAATTTAAATGTAGCTGGAAGTGAATGCAATTATTATTGTGGTCATAATGCTTATATTATTGATGGAGTTTATACGAAAGAAAAGAATATAGTAAATCAACAAACCGTTAATGTAAATGAACCTGCAAAAGAACAAAAAGTAGAAAGTTATAAATTTGTAGGTTCAGATGATTTAGAGTCTTTCCCATCTGATTATGTAGGTAAAATGTTATCTTTAAACTGTAAAACAACTAATGTTGGAGAGGATCAACAAGGCGGTGGTTATGATGTACAGCCAGTTTGCAAGGACTCAAAAGGTGGATATGGTTTTATGGGCTTTAATCCATTTAAAATTAAAGTAAAAACTTATGACAAAAATATAGCTAGAGAGATTGCGAAATCAGAAGGTCAAGAAAAATATTTTTTTGGTATTTTGAAAATAGATAATTCACAATATGCTACGACAAAACATATTTTTGAAATACGTGAAGTAAAATATAAATAATTAGAAATATAAAAGTAGTAAAATTTAGAAGATATATAACAATTAAATAAGGATTATATTTTTAAAGTTTAAACTAATCAGTCAGTCCAGTAAAGACTTACTTATATAAGTACATTCTTTTTCCTAGAATCAGGAGCGAGTTTTGCGTATCTCATAGTTTGTTCAATATCAGAGTGGTTCTTTGGTAGAGATCATGAAAGAAGTAGTGTGTATTTAAAATAAGTTTATTAAAATGAAATAGATTTCTTAAATATTTAAATATAATAAAAAGATTATACATAATTTTTTTAGTTATAATTGTATATATTAAATAAAAAGGTTAGTAGTATGAAAATATTAAAGTTGTTTATTGGAGTAAGTTTACTTAGTAGTTTAGGTAATGCGGAACAATTGGATCGAGAAATGACTCAGATTGCGATATGTAGTGGTATTTTGAAAGGTAACTCACTAATAGATTATCATTCAAATAATATCACAAAACCAGAAATGTTAGAGGCACTTAATTTTGCAAATTATTTATATGTAGAACAAGTATTAATTAAAAAACCTTCAAAAACTGCAATACTACAATACGATTCATTAAGTGCATCAAATATAGATAGATTATCTAATGCTGTTAATACTGAAACATTTGGAACTAGTGAATTTGAAGAAATAATAAGTTGTTATAAAAAATTCTCTACTTTATTATTAAATAAAAATAATTTAGATTCAAAAGTTAAAGAAATAACTAATAAAGTTAGTGAAGAAAATTTACATAATATCGATGCAGTTTTAAATAAATAAATAAAGTACATCTCTGTAATAAATTTATATCAAAACCATTAAATGTGGGCATTTATGCAGATTATCAGAATCTTTAAATTCTGAGTATAAATTTGAGTTAATTAACTTTTTTAATGGCTTAAGACTTTGTATTTAATACAATCAGTCTAGCAAAAACTTAATCATGTTATTTTTTAGAATTATAATTCAGTTCTGGTATCTTTTATAATTATTTGAGTATAATTTTTTTATTTATCTACAATAAATATTATTCTTAATTATAATTTAACAGATACATTATTTTTTTCTTTTATAATGCTATTCTTAACATGATTTTTACCTCCTATAAATTTTTTATATTCTGGATTATTCCCTTCAATAAGATCTTTCATTTTTGGATAATAATCTTCTTTGATATGGTTATCAGTCACATAAAATTTTATTTTTTCTTTATTACTAGAAACTTCCATATTTTCTTTTATTTTTACTTTGAAATCAGTTTCATAGCAATCATAAGCAGAATTGTAATTACCAATATCAGTAGAGTTAGAAAAATCTAAAGGAGTCTGGTCTTTTAATATATGATAATATGAAAGTTGTAGTGATAACTCTTTTGCAATAGTAGTTTCATCATCTTCTCTTTGTTTATCACCTTTATTAATTTTATAATCTTCTGAAAAATAAAATTGAAAATAATCATAAATATAAAACATATCAGCCCATTTTTTCTTACTGTAGCTTATTGATTTATCAATCGTAGTTTTTTTATCTGCAGAAAATTTTAAATCTTTTTCTATTAGCTCAAAAAAACTTTTAAAAGATTCTTTCTTATCATAATCTTCTTTTATCTTTTTTACAAAACTTAATATGTCATTCAATGGTAGAGAAGGGTTTATAGATATTTCCATTGTATTAAACATTCTGAGAGGTTGGCTAAAATTTGGTGTTACCTTGTTTATATAAAAGCTATTATCATCTTCATATACGCCTTGGTAAAAAGTATACCCTTTTGTACAATCATAATTATCAATATAATTAGGGTTGGTAAGTGAAATATTAATATGCTCATTTACTGCTATATTTGGCTCATAATTTGTATCTTTTGATATATATTCTTCTATATATTCAGGTGTTATAGATTTTTGTTCATTTACTACATAATATTCTTTTTCTAATTTTATTCGTACACTATCTAATAGTAAAATTATTAGGTTGTACTTATCTAGTATTAAAGCTTTTTTAAATAAATTTTTCAAATCATTTTCATTGTATTTTGTTATTAATAGTTCTATATTTGGAGCATTATAGGTATTTAATATATCTAATAAATAATCATTCTCACAATTATCTAAAATTTCCATAACTGTATTAATTAAAATGAGTATATTCTTTTCGTCTAAATTTTCCAAGATTTGATTGTTTATTTTATTTTTGCTTTCTAAAATTGTCTTAAATGGATTTTCAATATTTATTGTTAATTCTTTTAAAGAGTTTATCAATTTATCAAAATATTTTTCTTTTTCTTCGTAGCTTTGCGAAGAGTTAAAATTATATAATATATTATAATTTAAGAGATTTAATTTTTCTATTATATTAGTTAACTTTATAACTTCTTCATTTCTAATAGCCATTTCATAAGCAATGCAATGTGTAAATTCATAATCTTCATAATTTTCAATTCTAGTATATTTTGTATCTTTTCTTTTAGGTAATTCTTTATAAATTAGATTATTATTTAGTTCTTTAAATGATTTTTTGATTTTATTTTCCATATCACTCATCCAATCAGAATCTGGATTTTCAAGAAATTGAAAAGTTGTATCATTTAGATTCACAAATAATGAATCTAATAGTTTGTTAACCTGCTCGATGTCTTCATTCATATCAGAATTTTTCAATATTATTTCCTTAAAAGATATTATTGGGTAGACTATCAAATATTTTAGTAATTTACTCTTAATTATAAACTTTTTATTACTTTTGAGAAGAAAGTAATTTAGCTCTATAATCAACACAGAAATCTAAAATGGGTTGTATATTGGGTGGTCACAAATATAGTGTATTGTAATAATTTTGATTTAATAGGACTTGTGTGAGTATTTTCGAATGAGACTACCATTTTCTTATCCAAATAATCATTTTAAAAACAATCAATTTTTTTACAATTTAGACCGGATTTTGTCAGGGTAGAATTAGAAGACTTTTTACTTTATAAGTACGGATATTTATAACCGGCGAGTTATAATACAACTTACTTTTTTTATACAGACAATTGGGAGAGCGGCTTAATCCACTATCTTGGAAGGGTAGCGCAGATAAATCTGCCATCGGTTCGAATCCGATATTGTCTGCCACTTATTTAAATCTATGAAATATGATAAATAGAAACATTAGAAAAGTTGAAATTT